>Ga0366774_1006_pt1 | contig 46397 bp, 46 predicted proteins | sample BONcelHN113001D9_FD_207068 | JGI IMG/M metagenome (GOLD analysis project Ga0366774, IMG submission 207068) | Enriched cells from coal bed in the Powder River Basin, Montana, United States - BONCAT cells N11 rep2 HSBNCT.N11.300.1.D9 ...
GCAATCGTATTATTGATTCTTTCCATTTTTCGATCAATAATCTGTTCCGTCATGCCACCGGGTTGTCTGATGACATATTCGATGCCCTTAATGTCCATTATGTAGTTGTAATTGGTAAGTCCGCCGGTAAAGCGGGATTTGTCAAATACAATACTTTCATCCTGAAAAACATGGCGCAGCTTTTCTTGTACTAATTCTTCCATACTCATATATAACTCCACCAAGTATAGAAAACTTGGATTTTAGGCTTTTTGATAATTTACTATAGCAAAAAATACTAACAAAATCAATGTATGGGGACTAAAGCAATAGTTTCTGCCATTGACGGTAATTCAAGAAAAAACACAATACATCAAAAATTAGTGAATTTTGAACTTTTTAGTCTTGATTATTCAAAGAAATCACTTTAGTACAATAAGTCAATTTTACTAAGATACAATAATGCAAAAATATATATTGATTTTTCAAATAAATGTTTTTTCGATGCGATATGATAAGAGTAACAAATTATCGGCTTAGCGGTTAAAAAGAGCGTACTTATACCAGTGACAACCCTTAGGCGTTTAAATCTATACAGAAAGTAGAGTTGTTTCGATGAAATATTTTGGCGAAGAAGCATTAGGCCTTGTTGAAACAAGAGGTATGGTTCCGGCAATTCAAGCAGCGGATGTCATGTGTAAAAGTGCTGACGTTGTTCTTGTTTCGTATGAGAATATGGGTTCCGGGCTCGTCACGGTCATGGTTAAAGGTGATGTTGCAGCAGTGCGGTCAGCTGTAGAAAAAGGTGCAGCCGCAGCTGCTGCCATTGGCGAGATGACAGCCTCCCACGTCATGCCGCGCCCTATCAGCCGGGTAGGGAAAATTGTTTCAAGACACGATATTGATGGGGACTGAGTATTGATTATGGGAAGGGGAATCGGCGTGGAGAGAAATGATGCTTTGGGGTTCATAGAAACGTATAGCCTGGTATCGGTACTGGAAGCGGCGGATGCCATGTGTAAGGCGGCCGACGTGGAATTAGTCGGTTACGAGAATGTGGCTTCCGGCCTGATTTCCGTCGTAGTTCGAGGTGACGTGGGAGCAGTGAAAACGGCTGTAGATGCCGGCATCAAAGAAGCCGGCAAGGTGGGTGCGATCTATAGCTCCAATGTTATTGCCAGGCCCCATGGAGACGTACAGAAGATTATTGCCAAATACGTTATCGACTGGTAAGTAACATCGTTATTAAATCGTTGATAGTAGCGAGTGAAAGGGGAGTGCTGCCATATGAATAGAATTGACAATGATTTACTCTCCGTCCAGGAAGCTCGCATTCTTGTAGAAAACGCCCGGGAGGCGCAAAAAATACTGGCAACCTTCTCCCAGGAAAAACTGGATAAAATTGTTCGGCATATGACTGAAGAAGTACATCAGCATGGCAGGGAACTTGCCGTTATGTCTCATAAAGAAACGGGATTTGGTATATGGCAGGACAAGCTGGTCAAAAATGCTTTTGCCAGTGAGTTTCTCTATAAGAAAATCAGGGATATGAAAGTTGTCGGCATCATTAGTGAAGACAAAGAAAACAAGACTATGGACATTGGCGTACCTGTCGGAGTTATTGTTGCTTTGCCTCCTTCGACTAACCCTGCATCCACCACAATATATAAAACCCTGATTGCCATAAAATCGGGCAATGCGATTGTTTTTGCTCCTCATCCCAAGGCAAAAAAAACAATAGGCAAAGTGCTTGATATATTGATAGGGGCGGCTGAAAAAAGTGGATTGCCTTGTGGAGCTATCGGATATTTGAGGACTTTGGCAGTTGGCGGTACAGTTGAATTGATGAACCACAAAGACACCTCGCTCATTCTGGTTACAGGTGTGCCCAAGATGGTCAGGGCGGCGTACACATCGGGAAAACCAACCATTTATGGCGGTCCCGGAAATGGACCCGCCTTTATTGAGCGTTCAGCCGATATTAAAAAGGCTGTAGCCGATATTATTGTCAGCAGAACTTTCGATAATGGCATAGTTTCCGCTTCAGAACAAGCCGTCGTTGCTGAGGATTGTATTGCCGATGAAGTAAGGCAGGAGTTCAGGAAAAATGGAGCTTATTTCATGACCGGCCAGGAATCGGAGCAGCTCGGCAAGCTTTTTTTTCGACCTGACAACAGTATAAATCCGGAAAGTGTCGGCAAATCAGCGATTGAGTTAGCAAGGAAAACCGGCATAGGTGTTCCGGAAGGCACGAAAGTATTGATTTCAGAACAAAAATATGTGTCTTCTGCCAATCCGTATTCAAGAGAAAAACTATGTCCCGTTCTGGCATTTTACGTTGAAAAGGACTGGCTCTATGCCTGTGAAAAATGTATCGAATTGCTGGTAAATGAGGGGCGGGGACATACCCTCGTCATTCACTCGAACAATGAAAATGTAATCCGCGAATTTGCCCTGAAAAAGCCTGTATCAAGAGTACTGGTGAATACTCCCGCCACATTAGGGGGTGTCGGAGCGACAACCAATCTCTTCCCGGCATTGACCTTGGGCTGCGGCGCAGCAGGCGGCGGAGCTACTTCTGACAATGTCTCGCCAATGAACTTGATTAATATCCGGAAAGTCGGCTATGGCGTGCGGCAATTGGAAGATATAACTACTGGTGTGCAGGTGGGGCAAGTCGCTGAAACAAGCGGAAATGATTGCCCCGTCAATCAGCGTTCTATTGACAGTAGACAAGATTTGAATGAGTTACTGGAAAAGTTACTTAAGCAACTTACGGCTGGGCAGAAGATTTGAGGTGACGGCAGTAATGAAAAAATTTGTTATTAAACCTAAGGTTTATTTCAATGAGGGATCTATGGAATTTCTTAAAGAAATCAGTGGATCCTGTGCATTTATTGTTTCTGATTCCGTTATGGAAAAGCTGGGGTACCTTCAAAAAACGATCAATTATCTGGATGAAACAGGGATAAAGTCTGCTGTTTTTGCAGAAGTACGCCCTGACCCGGATGTCAAAGTCATTGCCGAGGGTATGAAGAAGTATTTGGAAATCCATGCGGATACTATTGTTGCCTTGGGCGGGGGATCGGTCATTGATGCCGCCAAGGCTATTTTATACTCCTTGTGGCAGTTTAAGAAAGCAGCCGGGGAGGAATTTACAAAACCGCTGTTTATTGCTATTCCTTCCACAAGTGGTACAGGTTCTGAAGTGACCAACTTCTCCGTCATTACTGCCGAAGGACAGAAGGTGTGCATTGTCGATGAGTGGATGTCTCCTGATATCGCTATACTTGACTCCACTTGCATCCAGCACGTTCCCCAGCTAGTGGTGGCAGATACGGGGATCGATGCATTGGTACATGCCATCGAGGCTTATGTTTCCACAGAAGCAACTGATTGTACAGATGCGCTTGCCGAGAAGGCAGTCCAATTAATTTTTGAGAATCTCGGGATTTTATACAACGATGCGGCCAATTCCGGTGCGAGAGAACGCATTCAAAATGCATCCTGTATCGCCGGTATGGCTTTTACAAATGCCAATTTGGGCATCAACCACAGCCTGGCCCATGCCTTGGGAGCTACCTTTCACATTTCTCACGGGCGAGCGAATGCACTGCTGCTGAGCGCAGTGATTGAATATAACGCTAATTTAAACAGCAATGCCAATCGATATGTCTCGGAAAAATATGCGAGATTGGCTGCTGTCCTGGGACTGCCTGCCCGGACTTACCGGGAAGGAACAATAAACTTCCTGCAGGCAATCAAGGATTTGAAAAAGTCCCTGGGTATTCCAAAGGGCATTCGGGAGCTGGGGATTGATAAAAGCAAATTTGAGGAGGAAATGGCTAATATGGCTCAAATGGCGTTTTATGACCGGTGTACTCCCACTAATCCCAGACAACCATCGCGGGAAGAACTGACCGGTATTTATCAAAAATCATTTTAATAAGAATAAGTATTTTGCTGAACAAAGTGAAAGGGAGGACAGAGGTTTGAACATTAAAGAATTCTCGCATAAATTTGCAGATGCAACAAAAAACTTGTCCCCGGAAGAAACTGCTGCAATCATGAAACTGTTCCAGGGTATTTCCAAGGAACTGTCCGCAACCAGTCCGGCAGCGTACAGTACTGCAGCATCACCTGTATATGAAGGGGAAATCACGGGACTGACACCGCGCCTGGAACGGGTACGGGCAGCTTATTTAAAGGTTAAGCCCAGTGTCAGCACCTATCGTGCCAGGGCTTTTACCCAGGTGACCAAAGAAAATGCGGGTTTACCCAAGATTCTTCTACGGGCCAAATGCTTCAGAAAGGCCTGTGAGACGGCGCCCCTGGTTATTCAACAAGATGAATTGATTGTTGGACATCCCTGCGGGAAACCGAGAGCTGGTGCTGTATCTCCGGATATTGCCTGGAGATGGGTTCGGGATGAACTGGACACCATGTCGACAAGACCACAGGATCCCTTCGAAATCAGTGAAGAAGATAAACGGATTTTACGGGAAGAGATTTTCCCTTACTGGGAAGGAAAGAGCCTGGATGAAACTTGTCAGAAACAATATGAAGAAGCCGGTGTATGGTCATTCTCAGGCGAAGCTTTTGTCAGTGATCTTTCGTATCATCAGGTAAATGGCGGTGGTGACACCTGTCCCGGGTATGATGTCATCTTGATTAAAAAGGGCATTAATGGTGCAAGGCAGGAAGCCGTCGACAGATTGAGCCAATTATCCATGGAAAATCCCGAAGACCTTGATAAAATTTATTTCTATAAAGCAGAAATTGAAACTTGTGACGGCATTCTGGCGTATGCCAGACGGCTTTCCGATTATGCCAGAGAACTGGCTGGCAGAGAGCATGACGCAGCCCGGCAAAAAGAACTTTACAAGATTTCCGATATTTTGACGCATGTACCGGCTAATCCGCCCCGTACTTTCCATGAAGCACTCCAGTCCATCTGGACACTGGAATCATTGTTTGTGGTGGAAGAAAACCAGACAGGTATTTCTGTCGGCCGTCTGGATCAATACATCTATCCTATGTTCAAGGCCGATATGGAAGCGAGCCGGATGAACAAACTGGAAGCCTTTGAGCTGCTCTCTTGTTTTATTATTAAATGCTCGGAAGTCATGTGGCTGTCCAGTGAATTGGGAGCAAAATATTTCGCAGGCTATCAGCCGTTCATCAACTGCACGGTAGGCGGACAGAAGAGAACCGGCGGCGATGCAACCAATGATCTGACGTACCTGATTATGGATGCTGTCCGTTTTACCAAAATGTATCAACCCTCTCTTGCCTGCCGGATTCATAATCAGTCACCGCAAAAATATTTGCAGAAAATTGTCGATGTTGTAAAAGCCGGACTGGGGTTCCCCGCCTGTCATTTTGATGATACTCATATCAAAATGATGCTTGCCAAGGGCTTTTGCATTGAAGATGCACGGGATTATTGTCTTATGGGCTGTGTGGAACCGCAAAAATCCGGCAGAATCTATCAGTGGACCTCCACTGGTTATACCCAATGGCCTATTGCGATAGAATTTGTTCTGAACCGTGGCAGGATGAAATGGCATGGCACCATGCAAGGCATAGATACAGGAGAACTTGACAACATCAGGACCTATGAGGAATTTGATACCGCCTGCAAAAAGCAAATTGAACATGTTATCCGACTGTCTGCTATCGGGACCATTGTCAGCCAGCGGGTTCACAGAGAGCTTGTCCCCAAGCCCCTCATGTCCTTGCTGGTGGAAGGCTGCATGGAAAAAGGTCTTGATGTCACGCAGGGTGGAGCTCTTGTTAATTGCGGTCCCGGACTGATCTTTTCGGGGTTGGGAACCTACGCAGATTCGATGGCGGCAATTAAAAAGCTGGTCTTTGAGGACCGGAAATATACGCTGAAACAAATCCGGGACGCCCTGGAGGCGAACTTTGCAGGTTATGAAACCCTGAGAACCGATTGCCTCAATGCACCCAAATATGGCAATGACGATGACTATGTTGATGAAATTGCAGCAGATATCATCACCTGGACGGAACGGGTCCACAACACCTTTAAAATGCTGTTCTCCCATTTCAGTCATGGTACCCTTTCCATTTCCAACAATACGCCTATCGGCGAAATTACCGGTGCGACGGCTAATGGGCGGTTGGCCTGGACACCTCTGTCAGATGGGATCAGCCCGACGCAAGGGGCTGATAAGCTGGGACCTACAGCCATCATTAAATCGGTCAGTAAGCTGAGCAACGAGTCCATGAGTATTGGCATGGTGCACAATTTCAAACTGTTACGGGGCATTCTGGAAACGCCCGAAGGAGAGAATGGCCTGATTACCTTGCTCAGAACAGCCTCCATCCTCGGCAACGGTCAAATGCAATTCAGCTATGTTGATAATGAAGTGTTAAAAAAAGCCCAAATCGAACCGGATAAGTACCGGGACCTGATCATCCGTGTTGCCGGGTATAGCGCTTACTTTGTAGAGCTGTGCAAAGAAGTACAGGATGAAATTATCAGCAGAACCATGCTGGAACATTTTTAATAAAGACTTTTCGTTATGCCGAATATCTGAATAATGAGAAATTCTTCAGATATTTCATTATTCAGGAGAGGAGAATCGTTATATGAATGTATCGGGAAATCATACAGCCCTCATAATGAAGAGAAAACTGGATGCCAAGTTTGACAGAAAAGGCGTACTGATCGGTCTTTTCAGTGGAGGTACCTGGGGCATAAACAATGTAGTCCTGGGGCTGGCGCTAACTCTTGTGCCTGCGCTGGGAGACAACGCTGCCTTGTATGCCATACCACTGGCTGCCGCCTGTCTGAATGATACTCTTGCAGGAATATGGTTGCTCATCTATAACGGCTGGGCCGGCCGTCTTCAGGAAATTATTCGCAGTCTTAAAACCATTCCCGGTCTGATGGTTTGCGTAGCCGCTTTGCTGGGGGGACCTGTTGCTAATAGCGGCTACTTGCTGGGTATTTCGATGGCCGGGCCTGCTTATGCGTTAACTATTACCGCCTTATATCCCATCGTTGGTGCAATTCTTTCCCGGATTTTTCTTAAACAACATATCCTGCCTCGCGTTTGGGCCGGAATGCTTCTCTCTGTTATCGGCGCTATCATCATATCTTATGTGCCGCCCGAAGGTGGGAACAACGAGAACTTTTATCTCGGACTGATGTTTGCATCATTAGCTGCTTTAGGCTGGGGGGCTGAAGCCGTTCTGGCCGTATTCGGCATGTCCATGATTGACCCGAAAATCGCCATAAATATCCGTGAACTGACTTCCGGTTTGTGTATCGCTATTTTCATTCTTCCTATTGTCGGCGGCTGGACCGTTATTTCTCAGGTTGTTGCAGTGCCCGGAACAATCGGCACCTTTGCAATGGCCGGTCTGGCGGCAGGGGTATCCTATCTTGCCTGGTATACGGCCAACAGTAAATGCGGCGTCGCCAAAGGAATGGCGCTTAACGGGACTTATGTTATGTGGGGAGTTATCCTGTCTGTTGTCTTCTTGAACCAGTCGCTCACGCAAAATTTGGCTATTGGCAGCCTCCTCGTACTGATTGGCGCCACTCTTGTAGCAATTAACCCGCGGGAATTCTTTAATAAAGGTGGGAATGCATAATCATGGCTGAGCTATTACCACTGCGATTTAGAATGCTTCATTATATTTCTACCGTTGACAAGACTAGCGCCGACGAGATTATGAAGGCGCTGGAACCTGAATATGGCACGGAAAAACAGTTTAGAAAAGAAGTATTTGTAGAGCATCTCTTAGACATGAAAGCCAACTTTGTCATTGACGATAATGATGTAACACTTGATGACAAGGGAGAATTGGTTATTTATTACTCCATCAACGGGGAAGGAAAAAGACTTCTCAACAAATATCTTCCCAAAAGCTGGAATTGGAAAAATAATGTAACGGCAGGCAGTTTCTAAGGGACAGGTTACATGATGAGTACAGAAATCGTTAGCATCTTAGAACGGAAAGCGAGAATCTTCAATGTTCAGAAATATTCCATCTATGACGGACCGGGCATAAGAACATTAATTTTCTTCAAAGGGTGCCCCCTGCGATGTAAATGGTGTGCAAATCCCGAAGGCCTGGAAAGAAAATACCAGGTTATGTTCAAAGCGGATTTGTGCATTAACTGCGGCAGCTGTATTCCCGTTTGTCCCGCCGGCATACACGCTTTCCCGGAGGAAGACAAACTGCTATGGGCCAACGGTGAAGGCCTCAGGCATAAAGTGAACAGAAGCATTGACTGTGTAGGCTGCCGCAAATGCGAAACGGTCTGTCCTAAACAGGCACTGTCTATTGCCGGTTTGGACGTATCCATTTCAGAAGTGCTGGAAATCATCCAGCAAGATGCCCTCTTCTACCTGAGCTCCGGCGGAGGAGTCACGCTTGGCGGAGGGGAAGTTACCGCCCAGCCGGAATTTGCCGCCAGCCTGCTGATGGAATGCAACCGGATGGGAATCCACACAGCCATTGAAACCTGCGGCTATGCAAAGCTGGACTCCCTGCTCATGATAGCCCCGTTTACCGATTTATTTCTCTATGATATAAAGCATATTGATTCGGACCGGCATTATGAGCTAACGGGGGTGCGCAATGAACGCATTCTGGACAACCTGAAGGAGCTTATCCGCCGTGGGTTTACTGTCAAGGTCAGGATGCCCCTCGTCAGGAGCTTGAATAACAGTGAAGACATCATTTGCAGAACACTGGAGTTTTTACAACCCTTTACAAGTTGTAAAAATTTTCAGGGCATTGACTTGCTTCCTTATCATAAACTGGGCATCAACAAATACAAGCAATTGGACATGCAATACACCTTCGCTGAAGATTTGAGCTTTACCGAAGAAGAACTGGCAAGAATTGAAAAATTCATCAAAAAGGTTGATTTACAGGTCAAAGTCATCAGACATTAACCACACACCGAACGGGGGGCTATTATGAGTGGAGCCGATACATTTGACAAAAAGCGTATTATCCAGGAATATGTGCCTGGCAAGCAAGTCACGCTGGCTCACATCATTGCTTCGCCCGTACAAGACATCTATGAACGTTTGGGAATTGAAGAAAGCGGAGCTATTGGAATTCTAACCCTCACTCCCTGTGAGACGGCCATTATAGCAGCCGATATGGCCACAAAGACATCTGACGTAGAAATTGGTTTTCTTGATCGCTTTACGGGTTCCCTGGTAATATCCGGCGATGTGGCAAGTGTCGAAGCAGCCATGATTGCCATTAATAATACGCTGGAAAAGCTGCTGGGCTTTACACCTGCCAGGATTACACGGACATGAAAAAAAGAATTATGGTCGTCGGACCCAGCCAATCGGGCAAATCCGCTCTGACTAATGTATTAAATGATGCCGTCAGGCCATTAAAAAAGACCCAGGATGTCATTTACGGAAAAAATACCATTGATACACCGGGCTCTTATATTGAAAATGCTTCCATGTATAAATACCTGATAGCAACGGCACAGGCAGCATCCCATGTAGTCATGCTTGTTGACCAATCCAGACTCGCTGAAGTATATCCGCCCGGTTTTGCAAAATTGTTTACTTGTCCCGTGATTGGAGTAGTGACTAAGATTGATTTGGCGCCGGAAAAAGCCGCTTTGTGTATTGGACAGCTGAAAAGAACAGGAATTTGTGAACCCTATTTCCGGATTTGTTTACAAGATAATACGGGTGTGGAAGCTTTGAAAGCTTATTTACTTGGAAAACAAGAAACACCTGAAAAAAGTTGAGTTTCTTCATTATAGATAGTCTCTGGGGAATTTGGTAAAGGGAGCTTTCAGGAAGGGCGGGTGAAGCAATGAAGTTTATTACTGAAATGGAATTGCGAGATCGATATAAAACGGAACCCTTTGCAACTTATGGTCTGGAAACGGATACAAAGCTTACACCCGGAGCCCGCCAATTTCTTGTAGACAGAAGAGTAACGCTAACGCAGGAACGGAGTAGCGGCGGCAAGAGCTCAAACGCCAATAAGCAGAAACAGGTACAGAGACGGGAAAGCTGGTGTACCCTGAGATTACGTGGAAGACTGGACTGCACAGCATCCCTGTTTCTTGTTATTGGAGCAGAACTTTTACGCTCTGGAGACGCTGCTTTGTCTGAAGAAGTTCTGGCACTAAGCAAATGCTTTCAAAGTGTGCAAAAGGCTGAACGGGAGCAGACAGCTCCGGAAAAAATCCAATTTTGGGGCTGGACGGAAGAAGAAATCAAAGGCCATTCTGATGCTCTGGAAAAGTGCGTTGACATCAGTGAATTTCACGTAGGGTTGGAGAATGCAAAAGAACTTACCCTGTTAAATCACCTGCGCGCCTCTCTCAGGGAACTCGAACCAGCCATTTTGGAAACCTACTGGAACGAGGAGCAGCAAGTCTGTTCACGGGAAGAACTAATCGATACGGTCAACCTGATTATTAACATAGTCTGCATGATGATGTGGCAGTGTCTGGGGGGGCAGAAATGGAAACGGTAAACTCAGCCTTTCAATATTGCAATCAACTTGTTCGTGATTTTGAGAAAGTAGTCACTAAACCTCTGTTGCATAAATCCTCTGTTTATTACACCGGTGTCGATCTGGGAACAGCTTATATTGTACTGGCAGTGCTTGATGAGACTTATCAGCCTGTTGCCGGTGCCTATCGTTTTGCCAATGTGGTCAAAGATGGCATGGTAGTGGACTATATCGGTGCAATTCGCATAGTCAGAGAACTAAAGCAGGAACTGGAACAAAAACTTGGTGCAGAACTGACTTATGCGGCAGCAGCGCTTCCGCCGGGAATGTTTACGCTTGATTCGGGAGCGATTAAACATGTGGTGCAAGGTGCCGGTTTTGAAATTACCAGCCTGCTTGACGAACCGACGGCAGCCAATGCCGTACTTAAGATTAGTGACGGTGCGATTGTCGATATTGGCGGCGGTACTACGGGAATTGCCATTTTGAAAGACGGCAACGTTAGTTATGTCGCTGATGAAGCTACAGGGGGCACTCACTTTTCCCTTGTCATTGCCGGTGCGTATAAGCTAAGTTTTGACGAGGCCGATCAATATAAGCGGGACTTTAAAAACCATAGGGAGCTGCTGCCTGTATTACGGCCGGTCATTGAAAAAGTCTCATCAATTATCAATCGACACATACGTGAATACCAGGTAAAAGAAATTTATCTGGTAGGCGGAACCTGTTGTTTGGACGGAATTGAAGCTATTATTGCCCAACAAACCGGACTTCCTACTTATAAACCGCAAAACCCGATGTTTGTAACACCTTTAGGTATTGCCCTTAACTGTACCAAAGAAAGCCTTTAGACAGGAGTGACTTACCACATGGAGTATCGCATTATAAAATCCCCCTCCAAGGGAACTTTGGATATTCTCTTTAGGCGAAAAAGCTCTGGGATAGCCTCCCCTATCGGGAACTATGATGCAGTAGGTTTGGTTCAGGGACGGTTGATTGATATGGTTTTTGCTGCTGATATTGCCGAAAAGGGGGCCGGGGTGGTAGTGGAAGACATTAAAGGTCATTGTCCGCAAAACTTGATCATGATTGCTGTCTTCGGCGATACGGCAGCGGTGGAAGCAGCGATACAAGAAATACAATATAAACTGAAAGAGACCAAAAAAGGTGAGACCTTATGATAGCCGCAAAGGTAATTGATAACATTTGGTCAACAAGAAAGGCCGATTCTCTCATAGGGCTGAAATTCATGCTGGTGGAAGTACTCGGCGGTATTGATGCCGGCCGTCTCATGATTGCTGCTGACACGATCGGTGCCGGCATTGGCGAACGGGTACTTGTCTGTACCGGCAGTTCATCCCGGAAAATGCTGGACCGGGACAATGTACCGGTTGATGCCGTCATTATAGGAATTATTGACGAGGACTGCCTATTTTAAGAGAACTGGAGGTGGAAAAACATGGATCTACTGAACATAATCAAAGATGCAGGGATTATTGGGGCGGGAGGAGCCGGATTTCCAACTCACGTCAAACTGACTTCTAAAGCGGAGTATATATTGCTTAATGGAGCCGAATGCGAACCGCTGCTTAGAGTGGATCAGCTACTGCTGGAGCAGTTTCCTGATCAAATCATCAGAGGACTGGCAGCAGCGGGAAGATATATTGAAGCCCGTAAAGCCATTCTGGGTATCAAGGGCAAACACAAAGCAGTCATTGCCCTTATGCGCGAAAGAATTGCCTCACTGCAACTTTCCCATTACATGGAGGTTATGGAACTTAGGGATATCTATCCTGCTGGTGATGAACAGGTTTTAGTTCACGAACTGACCCAAAGAATTGTCCCGGAAGTATCCATTCCCCTGAAAGTGGGGTGTGTGGTCATCAATGCGGAAACTGCACTGAATATAGCTAATGCTATGAACGGGAACCCTGTCACGGAAACGTACATCACTATCGCCGGTGATATTCCCAAACCCATGACCGTCAAAGTACCTGTGGGTGTAGCCATCCGGGATGTACTCAGACAAAGCGGAGTGGAAAATATAGATGATTATGCCGTTATCGACGGTGGCCCCATGATGGGCTTTCTCATGAAAAATGTAGATGGGTATGTTACCAAAAAAAACAAAGGGTATGTACTGCTCAAAAAAAATCACTTTCTTATCCGTAAGAAATCGGTGAGTTTGGATCAAGCAAGAGTAATAGGAAAAACTGCCTGTGAACAATGCCGTATGTGTACCGACCTGTGTCCCCGTTATCTCCTGGGACACAATATGCAGCCCCACCGAGTCATGCGTGCTTTGAGTTATAATCTGGGGGACGTGAAAGAACAGCAAATAGCACAACTATGTTGTGAGTGCAATGCCTGCGAATTATTCTCCTGTCCGGCTAATCTCCATCCGAAGGCAGTCAATATGCTTTATAAGCAAAAGCTGGCAGAACAAGGTATTAAATATCAGCCGACACAGCTGGAATTCCAACCGAGGCAGGCCAGAGAATATCGCCTGATTCCAACCAAACGTCTCATCTCCAGAATCGGCTTAACTGCTTTCGACAGACCGGCTCCTATGACCCTGGTCGACTTTAGGCCTGAAACCATCCGGATCGCTCTAAGGCAGCATATTGGAGTACCGGCAGTACCTGTCGTCGCCATCGGTGAACAGGTGAAAGCCGGCCAATTGATTGGGAAAATTCCGGACAACAGTCTTGGGGCTGACGTTCACGCCAGCTTTGCCGGAACTGTTATGGAGAACACGAATGATTCTATTCTGATAAAGGTGGGTTCCTATGTATAAGGCAATAGGCATGCTTGAGCTTACGAGTATTGCAAGAGGAATCTATGCAACAGACCTGATGCTTAAAACAGCCTACGTGGAAGTGGTTAGTGCAACCCCCGTCTGTCCTGGAAAATACATCGCCATTATCCAGGGAGACGTTGCCGCCGTAGAGAGCTCCATCAGCTTAGGCATAGAAGCAGCAGGAGAATATCTGGTAGACAGCTTTATTCTCCCCAATGTCCATGAGGCCATTTTTCCGGCCATTACGGCTACCACCATGCCTGACGGAACCGGGGCTTTAGGCATTATGGAAGCCTTTTCACTGGCATCCATGATTATTGCAGCCGATGCGGCACTAAAAGCTGCGGACATACAGGCGCTGGAGCTTCGCTTGGGAAGTGGGCTGGGTGGCAAAGCGTATTTCACCTTCACCGGTGATGTTGCCGCTGTAGAAGCAGGTATTGAAGCAGGGAAAGCTATCGTCCTCGAAAGAGGTCTATTGGTAGATATAGAAGTAATTCCTGCTCCGGCCGCCAAATTATGGACAGCGCTGTTTTAATAGTACCGTCACACACAATTTTAAAGTAAAGGAGGTGCTACCCTTGAAAAAACTAGTTAGTGCAAGCGAGGTAAAAGCAGTAGCAGAAAAGGGACAAAAAACACTTTCCGTAGACCTAACCACCATCATTACACCGGCAGCCAAAGATACAGCCAAGGAACTGGGGGTGAAATTTACAGTCGACTCAGCTGCTGCAGGCAGTCACAACAGTAAAGAGAGTGGCCTAAAGCGGACGGCTAACCAGGAAAAAGAGATTGACAGAGATATGGTCTATCAAATTGTAAAAGCGGTACTGGCCAATGGCTTGCTGAGTAATTCCCCTGTTTCATCTCCGGAAGTACCCTTTCTTGCCGACTGGGACCTGAAAAGCGGACTGAAAATTGTGCGGGCCAGGACGGTAAAACTCGAGCCCTTTGACACGGGGGACCCCGGTACGAATGTAGCTTACCGTGAAGTCGTCAGTAAAGATGATTCCCAAATGAGTGCAGGCTTCTTGACAATTGAAAAATCCAGTTTTGAGTGGGAACTGTGCTATGAAGAGATTGATATTATTCTCGAAGGCAGCCTGTCCATCACCATCAATGGTGAGACTTATCATGCCTGCCAGGGAGATGTCCTCTTCGTACCCAAAGGCTCCAAAGTAACCTGGAGTTCCTCCGAATATGTCAAACTCTTTTACGTAACCTACCCGGCAGACTGGGCTGATCTTATGGCTAAGCAATAGGAGGGTAAGTTATGCAGGCTCTTGGACTAATTGAGACACGGGGACTTCTTGCTGCTATTGAATGTGCCGACGTCATGCTAAAGACGGCACAAGTGGAACTTGTAGGGAGAACCTCTGTAGGTGGCGGTCTCGTGACAATTGCTGTAACCGGTGATGTGGGAGCTGTTAAAGCTGCCGTAGAAGCAGGCCGGGCGGCGGTTGAAAAAATTGATCATTTGTTATTGATTTCTCAACACGTCATCCCGAGACCTCATTCTGATATTGAAAGCATAGTGGCCGTAAGGGTGAAGCCTGCTGAAGAGCAAGAAAATCCTGTAACACAACAGGAGAAGCCAAGCTTTCTTCCGGACGCTGATCAAATACTGAGCATAGATGGTTCCTTGCCCAACCCGGATACGATAGCAGCAGGGACAGAACCGGTCAAGACTACAAAAGAAAGAACCGACTTTTCGCAAATAATATTGAAAGAACTCCATAAAGAGGGGATTGATGCTTTCATAGGGGAGTTCGGTCTTGAAAAAAGCGTGAATGTCCTGCAGTCGCTTTCGGTGGTAAAACTGCGCAATTTGGCAAGAGAATACAAAGAGCTTGGTATAGCGGGCAGAGACATATCCAAAGCAAACAAAGATACACTTATCCAAAAACTAAAGGAATATTACGTAAAAGGAAGTGAAAAGTAACTTGTACGCAAGACCGTGAATGTGTAGCTGGTATACCCTGTGAAATAGGTATGCCACGTGGAGGGAGAAATAGTAAATTGGAAAACTTTGATTATGATTTACAGTCTGTGCAGGAAACTAGGAATCTTGCACGTCAGGCTAAACTGGCACAAACTCAACTTGCGACATTTAATTGCGAGCAGATTGATAAAATCATTCGGAATATGGTGAGGGTAGCCGAGGAAAATGCCGTTTCACTGGCAAAACTGGCAGTGGAGGAAACCGGATTCGGCAAAGTAGAAGATAAAATCTTTAAAAATCGTTTTGCTTCCACCGAGTTATATGAATTCATCAAACCCATGCAAACCATCGGCGTCATCAAAGAGGATAAAGTAAATAAAGTTATGGAAATTGCCGAGCCGGTAGGATTACTCATGGGAATTGTCCCATCAACCAATCCCACCTCCACGGCCATCTATAAATCCATTATTGCCATTAAGTCCCGTAATGGAATTGTGTTTTCCCCCCATCCTTCAGCTCTTAAATGTACGCTCCAGGCAGCCAGACTGATGAATGATGCTGCAGTAGCTGCCGGTGCTCCGGATAATATCATTGGTTGTATCTCAAAGCCCTCGATGGACGCGACTGATACACTCATGAAATGCGATGAAGTGGCCATGATTATTGCGACAGGTGGCTCAGCTATGGTAAAGGCGGCCTACAGCGCAGGGAAACCGGCATTGGGCGTAGGTCCGGGCAACGTTCCGGCCTATATTGAAAGATCTGCCAATATTGCCAAAGCAGTCAAAAATATTATTGCCAGTAAAACTTTTGACAATGGTACCATATGTGCATCGGAACAATCGGTTATAGTCGAAGAGTGCATTCGTGATCAGGTTATGGAAGAATTCAGACGGCAGGGCGGCTACTTCATGACTCCTGCAGAAACAGATAAGGTAGCTAAAAACCTGTTTGTTCGCGGACATGCCATGAGTGCGCAAATGGTTGGCCGATCCGCTCAGGTCATTGCAAACGGTGCCGGTATTGCCATTCCCCCCGGGACAAAAGTGCTGCTAGGTGAGCAACAGGGCGTGGGCGAAGAATATCCCCTCTCTTATGAAAAGTTGACTACCGTGCTGGCTTTTTATACCGTAAAAGACTGGGAGCGAGCTTGCGAGTTGTGTATAAAACTGCTGAATAACGGCGGCGTGGGTCACAGCCTCTCCATTCATACGGAAACGCCTGAAATGGCCATAAAATTTTCAGAAAAACCCGTATTCCGCATACTGGTCAACACCTCCTCCAGTCAAGGCGGTGTTGGAGCAAGCACCGGACTATCTCCGGCTTTTACACTGGGATGCGGTACTTGGGGCGGCAGTGCAACCTCCGACAATGTAACTCCCCTGCACTTGATTAACATTAAACGTGTGGCCTATGGCATTAAAGACTTCACCGAAGACACAACTCCCGCTTATTCAGCCTGCATGGCCCAGAGCGGTAGTCCCGGTGCCATTAGTGAGGATCAGATCATGTCAGTTGTGAATGAAGTTATTTCGTTACTGAGAAAAAAAGGTGATTACTCCAATGGGAAAGTATGACGCTTTAGTAGAGCTTCTGCTGGAAGCAATCAACGAGGGGAGGGATGCAAAAACGGACGCCAACTCCGTTCCCGTGGGAATATCCAACCGTCATATTCATCTTTCGCAAAGAGATTTGGATGTTCTGTTTGGTGCAGGGTACCAATTGACAAAAACCAAGGATTTGTCCCAGCCTATGCAATATGCCTGCAAGGAAACTCTGACCATTGGCGGGCCCAGGGGTGCTATTGAAAAAGTTCGTATTCTCGGGCCGGTAAGAAGCGAATCACAGGTAGAAATACTTCAGGCAGATTGTTTCAAGCTTGGCATCAACGGGCCGGTGAAAATGTCCGGAGACCTGCAGGGAACTCCGGGGATCACGCTCATAGGCCCCAAAGGCAGCATCCTTCTTTCGCAAGGAGTGATCATTGCCCAAAGGCACATTCATATGACACTGGAGGATGCCAAACGTCTTGATGTAACGGACGGAGAGCAGGTAAGCATTCAAGTAGACGGACTTCGTGGAGGAACTTACTCGAATGTTGCCATCCGAGCCAATAATACTTCGGCTCTTGAATGTCATCTCGACACAGAAGAAGCGAATGCCATGAATCTTGTGTCAACTTCCAAAATAACAATTATAAAATAAAATTTCAGGAGGCAACGAAAATGAGTAAAACCGAAGCTTTAGGATTAATTGAAACCAAAGGCCTGGTAGGAGCAATTGAAGCGGCAGACGCTATGGTCAAAGCCGCGAATGTTTATCTGATTGGCCGCGAATTTGTCGGCGGAGGTTTGGTAACCGTTATGGTAAGAGGCGATGTCGGTGCAATAAAAGCAGCAACCGATGCCGGTGCTGCTGCTGCCCAGCGAGTAGGCGAACTGATATCCGTTCATGTTATTCCCCGCCCCCACGGTGACGTAGAAATGATACTTCCCAAAGCCAGTAGAGAAGCTTAATAATGAATCAGCCAGGCCATACGACAAAGGTCAAAATCTCCCTGTGGAGGTTTTGGCCTTCGTCTTTTTTGCGGATCACACAGACAGCCAAAGCATGCTAGCCGGGGTAAGGTTTGATCCTATTTACATTTTTATAAGGGTGTTGTATCATGGAATAAAATGTATTTTTTTGCCTGGAAATAATAATATTTTGCTTTGAAATTAAATATTGTAAAAAGTAAGGTTTTTGCAACATTTACATTACATATTTTCTTTACGAAATGTCTGGTTGCTTGTGTGTTGAAATCAGGCATAGAAAAGGAATTTTGGAAAAACATGAACAAGATTGACAAAACATTAAAAAAATTAATGGATTCCAATCTGTATTCTCGATATAGCGGACTGTTAGCCCTATCCAATATTTCTTTGCTACTGGTCGATACCAGTGGTACTATTCTACTTGAATTCAATCCGTCTCCTGATTTTTGTAAACTTGTTTGCCAGGAAGATGAAACAAAGGTGTGCTCCGATTATATTTCCAGGTTAAAGCCGGGCGGGGGAGGCCGGTTTATCTGCCGGTACGGACTTGCCAACATTCTTTTGCCGGTTGATAATAACAATCTAACCATAGGCTATGTCGCTGGAGCGCAGGTATATTCACCGGATAGTGAATATCAGAAATATCTGATTGGCATAATGGAGCTGGCGAAGGCCAAGAAAATCGAACCGGAATTTATTGCTAAATCAATTGCAGCGCTAAAAACCATCGAGGAAAATAAAATTGACATTCATGAGCAGCTTTGTAATCATATAGCCCAAAATATCTTTTATGATTTCTCTGCAAGCATCAATAATACCGATACGGCCATAGCAAGATTGTCTATTGAAAAAGAAATGCTGGAAAAAAAGATTATTGATCTGGAAGCTAAAAATATGTCGTTGGTGATTAATCCCCATTTCCTGTTCAATACCTTGAATTCCATAGCCCGTATCGCCTATTTTGAAAAATCCCATACAACAGAAGAGCTCATTTACTGTCTTTCTGATTTACTGCGGTACAACTTGAAACAAGATAATGAATTACACACCATCGGAGCCGAGCTGGATAATATCGAGAAATACCTTTATATTCAGAAAATAAGATATAAAAATCGCCTGGAATATGATATTGATATTGCAGACAATATTAAGCCTCATAGAATACCCAATATGATTATACAGCCTATCGTCGAGAATGCGCTTATCCATGGCATTACCCCTAAAAGAGACGGAGGCAGGATAAAAATTTATGCAGAAAAATATAAAAGTGATATCAATATTTTCGTTATGGATAATGGAAATGGTTTCCCCAAAGAAGTCTTACAAGGTCTGCAGCAATCGGAAAATAAGCTGGGGATAGGCTTTCGCAGTACGGACAAACGATTGAAACGATATTTCGGAGATCATTACGGCTTGAAAATCGTAAAATCAGATTACAGCGGAAGTACCGTCACCATCTCCATTCCCACCAAACCCAATGCGAGGCGATCGTGATGAGCGTAGTTTTAATTGTGGAAGATGAATTACTCGAATTGGAATTTCTTAGATCAATTGTGGCTGAGGATCTTCTCCCTACTGATACAATCCTTACCTGTGAAAGCGGAATTCAGGCCGTCAAGCTGGCAAAACAATACCGACCGGACATCATCGTGATGGATATACTCCTTCCTGAAATGGACGGCTTACATGCTATTCAGGAGATAAAGAAATTCCTCCCCCGGGCATGTGTTATGATTCTATCGGCCTATTCAGACTTTTTTTATGCCCAAACAGCAATTCGCCTCCGTGTTCAGGAATACTTACTGAAACCTGTTAAACCATCTGTTTTTAAACAGGCATTTCACGATCTGTTGACTACTGTAGCTGCGCGCCAGGTACACGTCAATGAAGAAATCACAGAACCTCAAATTAATCAGAACTATTTCATTGAAAAATCAATAAAATATATCCACGATAATTTTAAACAAAAATTACCCCTCCAATTGCTCTCGTCTTATGTATTCGTGAATCCCCAATACTTCAGCCGCATCTTTAAAAAAGAAGTGGGGGTTAACTATATAGATTATGTAAATAAATTGAAGATTGAATATGCCTGCAGGTTACTGGAAACCACCAATTATCCCGCTTATCGCATTTCCAGTGAATGCGGTTTTACAGATCCCTCTTATTTTAATCGAGTCTTCGTACAGCAAATTAATATGACTCCCAAAACGTATAGAAGAAAACATCTGTGTGACAGCGCAGAAAGCAATAGAGCTGGGTGTACTTAGCTGCTGTAGCTTATTGATAAACAGGATGACATACACATAGTAAGTAGACAGGCCCCAATACCGCATATGCAGTATTGGGGCCTGCTGTCATTGAACCGACCGGGTGAAGGCGGCATGCAAGTTTTAGCCAACAAAAAAATAATTGAATATTCTAAAACGAGAACTACATTCGTATATATGAATATGCTTGCTGGACAAAAGAGTAGAGCTGATTTCCAATTATGTATGAACTGAGTTCTTATATGAGAACAGAAGTGAGGGGCGGATGAAAGACTTTGTACAGAAGGCGAGGAAAAGTCAGGGGAGGGAGCAATATGAGTAAGTACAACAAGTGTAGCAACGAGATTATAGCTGAGCTAAAGGCAATAGTCGGTGAGAAGAGCGTAATAACCGATATTGACAGGCTGGCTCCCTATAGTCAGGACGAAGTGACAGATGAACGGTATCATCATATGCCGGAAGTAGTCGTCTTCCCGGAAAACCGGGAACAGGTGGCACAAATAGTCAAGCTGGCAAACCGGGAAATCATTCCTGTTACGCCCCGTGGTGCCGGGACTGGATTAGCAGCTGGTGCTTCACCGATGTATGGCGGTATCGTCTTGTCACTGGAAAGGATGAATCACATTCTCGAAGTGAATGCCGAGCACATGTATATGGTGGTTGAGCCGGGTGTAAAAACCCAGGATGTTCAGAAAGCAGCCAGTGACGCTGGTTTACTGTATGCGGGAGACCCATCAAGCGGTGATAACTGCCTGATCGGCGGCAACATTGCCACTAATGCAGGCGGGAATAAAGCGGTTAAATACGGAACTACACGGCACCAGGTATATTCAATTGAAATAGTCACTCCTACCGGGGAGATTACCGAATTAGGCGGTTTGTTGAATAAGAGCACGTCCGGCTACTGCCTGGAGCAATTGATAATCGGTTCGGAGGGGACGCTGGGAATTATTACGAAGGCAACAGTAAAGCTTATTCCCCTGCAGAAGTATAAAATGGATTTTTTGGCTGTATTTCCTGATGCTGAAACTGCAATTGCTACCGTGTATAAGTTAATTAAAGCCGGCGTTGATCCTACCTCGCTGGAGTATATGGACAACGAAGCAATTAATGTTTGTGCCAGATATTTGAAAGATTCTTACCCTCACCAGGAAGATGGTAATTACTTGATCATTACCGTCGAAACAGGTACTGAAGACGAGCTGGATGATAAGGCTGTCCGAATTGACGAAATCTGCAATGCCAACGGCGCGATTGCTATGCTGGTGCCTGATTCAAAAAAAATCTGGGCTGCCCGCAGAGCCTTCGGTGATGCGAATCGGGAAGAATGTTATATTCATAGTCCTGAAGACATGGTGGTACCTGTCAAACATTTACCCTATGCCATGAAGCAGTTTATGCAAATATGCCGGAATCACCAGGCTCTTGGCAGAGTTGTTGCTCATGCTGGCGATGGAAATATCCACTTGACCATTATGCAGGGAACTATTGCTGCAGAAGAATGGTCAGCTAAGATTGATGAGATTGTGAATGATCTGCTTATTTTTACATATAGCATCGGCGGACGTATGTCCGGAGAACATGGCATAGGCTCAAAAAGGAAAAAATGGATGCACAAATTTACTGATCCTGTTCAATTGAGGATTATGCAATCTATTAAGCAAGCTTTAGATCCCAACCATATTCTTAATCCGGGTACCATTTTTGAAATTGATCAGCAGGGGGGAGCGATGTGTTTAAAGGGATGAGGGAAAAGCCACGGGGACAACTTATCGCGCAAGGTGCTGCAGTAGTAGGATTTGCTATTTTGACAGTCCTGGCACTTGCTAATGATAATGTGGTTTTTGGGCCTGCCTTTTTTCTGCTTGCCTTGTATTACCTGCGAAAGATGGCAAAACAGGAGAATAGGCCGGCAGAAAAAGTACCCGATGAATCGCATGTATCGTCCAAACCAGAGGAGGCAAAGGCAGAACTTACTCAAATGCTGCAGTATTACAAAGGACTCTTAAAAAACTGGCAGTGGATAGCCTTATTCGGGTGGGTGCTTTCGATTACGCTGCTCCTGTACGCTCCAAATATGGTTATTGTCATAACCATTGGATTGGCTGCCTATTCGACGTATGCTTTTATTCGCTGTCGTCAGGCGGTACAGCGGATTGAAACATCACCATCATTTAACGGGGAGGGGAGGATGCGAAACAAATTGGTGTAGGCACAAAAAGACAGTGAGAAAATGGAGGTGGAGTTATGTCTGAAACTAAAAAAGAAGCACTGTTTAGCTATCCTGAGCCAGATCGCAAGCTGCTTTCCGGTTGGAAAGGTCTCCTGGGTTTTCTGGGACCTGGTGTTATTCTGGCATCGGCTACTGTTGGTTCGGGTGAAGTCTTTTTTGCTCCTCGTGGTGCCGCAATCTTTGGATACGGTATCCTTTGGTGCCTGGTTTTAGGTGCTTTGTCCAAAGGATTCATGTCCTATACGGGAACCCGGTATATTGTGTTGACCGGTGAGCATCCCATTACTCGCTGGGGACATATTTTCCCGGGGCCGAAGAACTGGTTTCCTGTATTGCTTGGTGTCTTAGCAGTTCTCAGTATGCCCTCCTGGGTAGGTGGAGTAGCAAATCTTCTAGCCAATATGACCATGTATCTAACGGGTGGGTCTTTATCTATTCCGCTGTGGGCTACAATATATATTCTCGGGACACTTGCGGTTGTAGCCTCAGGAACCTATCAGCATGTTGAAACAACTCAGACTTATATTGTTATTACTAAGGTTCTTACCTCTTTTATAGCCCTTTTTGCTGTTAATCCCGATTGGGGCCAATTGCTGTTAGGTCTTATTCCCAGTTTCCCAACCTATGAGCCCTGGGTAATTGCAAAATATCCTGCAGTTGCCAGCCGGAGTATTGGGATGGAAATGGTCGCTTATGTAGGAGCTATCGGTGGTGGTACTTATGACTATATCGGTTATGTGGGGCTCTATCGCAACAAGGGGTGGGGGGCCATGGGGCTGCCCAATCACAAGGAGATTGAAGAGAAGCTTCGTGTTACCGAAGGACAATTTGCGCTGCCTGACAGCAAAGAAGAACTTGCTAAAGCAAATACCTGGCTAAAAGCAGCCCAGATAGACACCATTGTCAGCTTTGGCACATTATTGCTGATTACGGTGGTGTTTACTGCCCTTGGTGCGGCTGTGCTTCATGCGGGACAACTGGTTCCTTCCGGTATGCAGCTGCTTGAACATCAAAGTGCGTTTCTGACCATTGTTCATCCCGGGCTGGTCTATCTATACTGGCTGGCCGTGTGGTGTGCATTGTGGGGCGTACTGTCCAGTATCTTTGAATTGTATCCGTCAACCTGTTATGAAGCATTCCGGACAGCTTCCAGCTGGGTTCGCGAGAAAGGAAAGGCTGGCATTGCAAAGTATGTTTGGGTCTACATGTGCCTTGGCGGATTAGCTTATAACTGGGCTGGTTTTAATGTTGTCACTATTGTTATGGTCGGTTCTATTCTTGGCGGAGCACTGTCTTGCGGGTTGTGGTGCCTGGCTCAGATTTATGCCGAACGGAAAGTGCTGCCGCCTCAGTACAGAATGGCACCGTGGGTAGTAGTCTGCGTAGCGCTGTCCGGAGTGTTTTTGATTGCCATGGCAGTTTTCTCTGTACTGGATCAGTTTAAGCTAATTTAACGAGCTTCACAAAAAAAGCTAATGCTGCTGCCGGAGGGGCGGCATTAGCTTTTAATTGTGACAGAAGAAGAAGGGATAACAAGGAAAAAAGCATTACTATAGAGAAGTAAAGGCGATAGCTGTAACAACGTAAATTCCGAAAATAGGTAAAGAGAAAGAGGCCTTTTATGAGTGGAAAAAAGACGCTGGTCAAGTCTGCATCGCGCGTTTTGGACATTATTGAGTATATTGTCAATAGCGCTAAACCTCCAACCTTTAAGGGCATCCAGGAGGCGTTGGATATTCCTAAAAGCTCATTATCCTACTTATTGCAGGATTTGCTTACCCGGGATTATATTCATTGTGACAGCGATACGAAAGTATACTATCCTGGCTTAAAACTGATACAAGTGGGTGCTGCTTGTATTAATAATACTGATATCACCAAAGAAATCGGTTTGGTAACAAAACAGCTTAGTGATGAATTAGGAGAGACCACTCACGCAGGAATTCTGGAAGGCCGCTTTGTTGTCTATATTGCAAAATGCCATGGTGAGAAGGAGTTAAGCGCTGTCCGGACCATTGGTTTTAAAATTCCGGCCCATGCTACCGGCGTAGGCAAAGTTCTTTTGGCGGCGCTGCCGGAAAGCGAGGTAAAGAGCCGTTTGGCTGGTATAGCGCTGGAACGGTACACGGAAAATACCATTGTCACTGAGGCAGCACTCTTAAGGGAGTTGCAAAAGGTTGCTGCTCAGGGCTATGCGATTGACGATCAGGAAATTATTCCAGGAGGAATATGTGTAGCTGCTCCCATTCATGATAAGGATCATAAGACAATTGCTGCTTTAAGCATTACTATTCCGGTGATAAGGGTGACAAGTGAGATACTGGATACAGTGATTGCAAAGGTACAAGCAGCAGCGAAGACTGCTTCAGGAAGGCTCGGAAGGGTATGAGTGGATATACAGCAGAATTCGTGCGGTACCGAGTAACTGCACGAATTCTATTAGGTAATTAATTCTTAGAATTATCAGACTTTTATTGACTGTTTCTATAAATAATGGTATCTTAAAAAGGAAATATATTCCATTTAGTGAGGCAAGCTAAATGAATTTTTTATAGCCACAAATATGAACTTAGTTCTTATATGAGAACAAAATTAAAAACAAAGTGATTAATTGGAATCCCGGTACAGGTAGCTGTCGTTAAGAGGAGGTGCTCGTATGGATAATTCTTCGTGAAATAGACTCTGAAGAGGGAGAGGCAGGTCAAGATAAGGGAGGGTATGAATATGGAGTCTGTAAGTAACAAGGAGCTTGCCAATCGGGCAATGGATAAAGCTCAGAAGAGGCTTGTACCGTTTATACTGCTCATGTATGTACTCGCATTTTTGGATCGCGCCAACATTGGCTTTGCCAAGCAAGCGCTGCAATTGGACACTGGGATATCAGATGCTGCCTTTGCTCTGGGAGCGGGTATATTCTTCCTGGGATATGCTGCTTTTGAAGTACCAAGTAATATTATCATGCATTATGTTGGTGCAAGAGTATGGCTTGCCCGTATCATGATTACCTGGGGGCTGGTTGCAGCCGGCTTTGTTTGGGCGACCACGGAAACTTCTTTTTTGGCTCTACGGGTTTTGCTAGGTATCGCAGAGGCCGGATTTTTCCCGGGAATTATTTACTATCTGACTTTCTGGTTTAGTTCCCGCCGCCGCAGTTCGGTTATGGGACTGTTTTATTTTGGGGCACCCCTGTCCTTCATCTTTGGCTCACCACTTTCGGGACTTCTTTTGGATATGGACGGTATGCTCGGCTTTCAAGGCTGGCAGTGGATGTTTGTAGTAGAAGGATTACTAGCGTCAGTTGTAGGTATTTGGGCACTATCCTATCTTGTTGACAGACCGCAAAAGGCCAACTGGATTCCGGAAGATGAAAAAAAGGCTCTTATTGCTGAATTAGAAGAAGAAAATGCTGCTAAACCTAAGGAGCATGCCAGTGCACTCAAGGTTCTCGGTAATTTCAAGGTTTGGTATCTTTGTGCAATTTACTTCATGATTCAAGTCAGTGTATATGGTGTTACCTTCTATTTACCAACCCAAGTAGCTGGCTTCTTAGGTAAAAAGGTTGGTTTAATGGTTGGTCTGGTCAGTGCCATTCCCTGGGTATGTGCTTTGCTTGCTAATGCTACTATTCCCAGGTATTCGGACAGGTCAGGGAAAAGAGGTATCTTAGCAGCTTTTCTCATGACTTGTGCAGGAGTGGGTGTGTATGCTTCGGCAACAGACTATCCGCTGGTGGGAATTTTGGCTCTCTGTATAGCCTCAGCCGGCTACTTCTCCTGTCAACCGATATTTTGGACTATGCCTACCCGTTTTTTAAGTGGTGTAGGTGCAGCCAGTGCTATTGCGCTGATTAACTCTGTCGGAAACTTAGGTGGGTTTATAGCCCCTAACTTACGCGTATGGGCAGAGCAGGCCTTTCATAGCTCCTCGGCAGGACTGTATGCTCTCGGCTCAGCCTCGTTCATATGTGCTGTGCTCTTTTTGATTTCAATTCCTATGGGTATAGGGAGTAATACCGCCAAAGTTGATGAAATATCACGAGCGGTAACAGATCAAAACCGTTCGGTATAAATTATTTAACAGCAAGAAAGACCTGTCAGTGAAAGAAACTGATAGGCTTTCTTTACTTTACTGAATAAACGAAATATTAACGCAATTGGCAGGAGTACAAGATAGTTTGAAGAATATGGTAATTAAAATGCTAAGTACAGCATATTAATTTTACTGAACTTAGTTCTTATATATGAACTTGAGGAAACGGGAGGGAAAATACGTGTTTAAACCGCAAGGTATTTATGCAGCAATGCTTACTCCATTTACAGACGACGGAAGAGTTAATGAACAGGTCGTCCGCCAGATGGTGGACTTTATGGTTAGCAAGGGACTGCACGGATTGTTTCCGGTTAGTTCGGTAGGCGAGTTTGTCCATTTGTCGCTTGATCAGTCGCTGGAGATGATGGAGATAGTGGTTAATCAGGCTGCAGGGCGGATTGCGGTGACACCGGGGGTTAGCTCCACCTGTGCTATAAATTCCATCAGGCTGGCCCAAAAAGCGAAAGAACTGGGGTGCGCAGCCGTAGTCATGTGTCCCCCTTATTACTACACCTTGGGCCAGGATAGTATTCTGAAGCATTTTGAGGCTGTCATCGACAGTGTGGATATACCGGTGATTTTATATAATATTCCCCTGTTTACTACTCCGATTTCTGCAGAGGTCGTTACACAGTTAAGCCGTAAAGCCAATGTAGTAGGCATGAAAGACTCCAGTGGCAGTATGGTCGAGTTGATGCATTATGTTGATAATCTCAGGAGAGCGGGATCGCAGATGAGTTTTTTAACTGGCCGGGAGGATATGCTGGCACCGGCACTGACAGTAGGCATTCAAGGATGCATGACAGCTTGTGCCGGTATTCTTCCGGAAGTGCTGCTTGGCATATGGGAGGCCTATCATAGCGGTCACTGGGAGAAAGCGAAAGGCTTGCAGTTTGCTTTGCTGCCTGTTATCCGGGAGATGTTCTCAGTGCCGTTTCCCGCTGGCTTTAAGGCCGCAATGGAGTGCCGCGGCTTTGCTATGGGACCGTTAATGCAGCCTTTATCAGCAGTGGAGGAAGCTCATCTGGAAGCTGTAAGAACAAGTCTTCAAACTCATATTGACGAACTGCTCCAACTGGTCAAGCGAGAGGCGTCAGGTAATTAAAAAGACTGGAGGGTTAGAAATGGAAAAGTGTAAGGCAATTGTAATGAAGTCGGTTGACAATGTCGCCACGGCGGTGGAGGATTTGCCGGCTGGATATGAGGTTAACTTTACCGTCAATGGAGAAGCGGTAGCACTCCTGCTGAAAGATAATATTCCTTTTGGACACAAATTTGCAATTAAGCCTATTACGCAAACTGCCAAGGTAATGAAATATGGCGAGCCCATCGGTGCTGCCAGTGAGAATATCGAGGCAGGCAGGCATGTTCACGTTCACAATATGGGCGGCTTACGGGGACGCGGTGATCTTCAGGCTTAAATTGGCGATAAGGAAATTGGAGGTGGAAGGTATGGAATTCATGGGGTATTGTCGTCCGGACGGTTCGGTAGGAATACGCAATCACGTGCTTGTTATGCCTACCGTTGTGTGTGCCAATCAGGTGGCCCGGGGAATTTCTTTGAATGTTAAAGGTACAACTTGGTTTGAGCATCAACATGGCTGTTCGCAGTTAGCTCCCGATGCGGCCCAGACAGCGCGCGCCTTGATTGGCCATGGAGCCCATCCAAATGTATATGGGGTGATTGTGGTCGGGCTGGGCTGTGAGGTGGTAAGAGCGCAAGAGGTAGCTGCCGAAATCAAAAAACGATGTCCCTATAAGCCGGTGCAGCTAGTAATCATTCAGGATGAAGGCGGTTCGTATAGGGCGATTCAGGCCGGTGCCACCGCTGCCCACCATATGGTATTAGCGGCTTCTTTGCTTAAACGGGAGCCCGTTGATGCAGGTCAACTTATTCTCGGTACCGAGTGCGGCGGCTCTGACGCCTGTTCGGGGATAGCGGCTAATCCCGCGCTGGGAGCGGCCAGTGATCTTCTGGTTGATCTTGGGGGAACTTCCGTTTTGGCGGAGACTCCCGAATTAATTGGGGCGGAGCATATTATTGCCGAACGGGCAGTTAATGAAGAGGTGCGGCAGAAGTGTTATAACACTATCAAAGCTTTTGAGGCTTCAGCGATTGCCATGGGCGTTGATATGCGGGGCGGCAACCCGACACCCGGCAATATTGAGGGCGGTCTTTCGTCAATTGAGGAAAAGTCGCTGGGCTGTGTCTACAAAGGCGGCTCCAGGCCGCTGCAGGCTGTGATCGACTGGGCCGAAGCAATCACTAAAAAGGGACTAATCTATATGGATACTCCCGGTAATGACATTGAGCAGCTTACCGGTATGGTGGCAGGCGGTTGTCAAATCGCAGTTTTTACTACCGGACGGGGAACACCTACCGGTTCGCCCATAACGCCTACCATAAAAGTTGCCAGTAATACAGCGATGTATGAAAAAATGCAAGATAATATGGACATCAATGCCGGAACGGTTGTCACAGGGGATGAGACAATTGAGCAAGTCGGTCAACGGATTTTGGACGAAATGCTTGCAGTAGCTTCCGGTAAGCTCACAAAAGCAGAGGTATTAGGCCATAACGACTTCGGCATTTGGCGCATCGCCCCGACGATGTAGAGGATGAAAGGCTGCAGTGTAAGCTGCACGGCAGGAGGTATATATGCTCAAAGAAAGATTGCAAAAAGGTGATTGTTTGTTCGGACCTTTCGTAAACTTGTGCCATCCGGCAGTAATGGAGGTTGCAGGACTTGCCGGTTTTGACTTTGCCATTATTGATACCGAGCACGGGGAAATCTCTGCCGACAGAGCGGTTGATATGGTAAGGGCAGCTAAACTGGCAGGGCTCAGCCCTGTTGTCCGGGTGTACGGCAATCAGCCCGAACTAATTTCCAAAGCGCTTGATATTGGCGCTGAAGCAGTCCAGATTCCGCAGGTAAGCACGAGGTTAGAGGCAGAAGCTGCCCTTCGGTCGGCGAAGTTTTCACCTGTCGGCGCTCGTGGTGCCAACCGGTATGTGAGGGCCGCTCAGTATTCTGCTACCGACAAAGCCGCCTATTTTGCCAATGCGAATAAAGAAACAGCGGTAATTGTCCAGGTTGAAGGAAAGGCCGGGATGGAGAATCTGGCAGATATTATAACGGTACCGGGAATTGATGTACTCTTTATTGGTCCTTACGACTTATCAGCTTCGCTTGGTATTCCCGGTCAGGTAGAACATCCCCTGATTATGGAGGCTATGAACAAAACGATGGAACTGGCACGGCAAGCAGGCGTTGCCATCGGCTTTTTTGTTGATGATGCCCACAGTGCGGCGAAATGGAAGAAAGCCGGTGTCCAGTATATCTCTTTTGCTGCCGATGTTGGACTGTTGTATGAAATTTTTAAACAGAAGGTTAGCATCTTCCGTGAAGAGTAGCTCTGCATTCACCTATTGAAAGGAGAAGAAATAATGGGAATTATTCAAGCCTTACTACAAGACATTCCGTTACCCTCTATGGTGAAAGTTCGTCAGAAGTTCAATGCTCCTGTAGTTGAAAATCTGGAAGAAGCCCTGCGCAGCGAGATAGCCAAAGAAACGGTGTCCTCAAAAATTCGGCCGGGCATGCGTATAGCCGTTGCGGTAGGCAGTCGTGGTTTGGCTGAATTGCCGGCGCTTGTACGAATAACGGTTGAAGAACTCAAGAAACGCGGCGCCGATCCCTTTATTGTACCTGCTATGGGCAGCCATGGCGGTGCGACAGCTGAAGGTCAGAAAAATGTGCTGGAGAACCTGGGAGTTACCGAGAAAACGGTTGGCTGTCCCATCATTTCCAGTATGGAGGTTGTTGAGGTCGGCCGTTTAGCCAACGGCTTGGCAGTACTAATCGACAAACAGGCTTACGCAGCCGACGGCATTGTGGTTATCGCCCGCGTTAAACCGCATACCGCTTTTCGTGGGCCTTCAGAAAGCGGCTTAGCAAAGATGCTGACTATCGGCCTGGGAAAACAAAAGGGGGCTGATTCCTGCCATTCCTATAGCTTCAAATATATGGCCAGATTTGTTGTTGACATGGCTAAAATTAAGCTGGAGAAGTGCAAATTCTTATTCGGTGTAGCTACGGTGGAAAACGCCTATGACCAGATTAGCATTGTCGAGGCTGTTCCGGCAGAAGATTTCATTAAAAGGGATCAGGAACTTCTGCCGGTTGCCCGGACCTGTATGGCTAAGTTCATTCTCGATAAGATAGATGTGCTGATTGTTGACCAGATTGGTAAGGATATCTCCGGTGACGGTATGGACCCCAATATTACCGGACGATACCCGACTCCTTATGCCAAAGGGGGGCCTGAGATCAGTAAACTGGTTGTTCTGGACTTGACTGAGCGCACCCATGGCAATGCCAACGGCATGGGGCCAGCAGATTTTACTACTCGCAAGCTTTTTGACAAAATTGATTATGAGAGTACCTATGCCAATGCTCTAACTTCCACAGTCTGCGAACCTATCCGTATTCCCATGATTCTGGATACCGATAAGCAAGCCATTGCAGCTGCGGTTAAAACCTGCAACGCTCAGGATTTGAGTAAAGTCAGGGTTGTTCGTATCAAGGACACGCTTCATTTGGGTGAAATCTATATTTCCGAAGCCATGCTTGCCGAGGCAAAGCAGCACCAGCAGCTTGAAATTTGCGGTGATCCGCTAGCCATGCAGTTTGATGAAGCCGGTAATTTGCTAAGTTAAATACAACAAAGATAAAAGAGGTGGAGTTTCACCATGATGAATCAGCGTTTTCGTGATGTACGCAACCTGTGGCTCCAGTCCGATGCCCTGCGGCTGGGCATGAACTGGTCCGAAGAAGATACGGATAAAATGCACATTCTTGTTGATGATGTCCAAGGGGATAGCCATCCCGGAAGTTTTCATCTTGATGTTCTCAATGATGAAGCTTGCATTGGTGTTTATGAGGCTGGCGGCAAACCGGCGAAGTTTCATGTAACTGATATTTGCGACGGATGGGCTCAGGGCCATGACGGCATGAACTATATCCTGCCTTCCCGTGAGGTTATCGCCGACATGGTAGAGATCCATGCATCGGTTGTTCCCTGGGATGGCATGATCTTATTATCCGGATGCGACAAATCGGCACCGGCTCATCTAATGGCTGCCGCCCGGATGGATTTGCCTACTCTTCATATTCCCAGCGGCTCTATGCGTTCAGGGCCTAATATTTCTACTTCCGGTTTAGCAGGCCCTATTACGGCCCGATCAAAAAAAGGCCTGGCAAGTAAAAAGGAGATACGGGATTACCAATTAACCGGTTGTCCATCCTGTGGGGCTTGTCAGTTCATGGGAACAGCCAGCACCATGCAATGTATGGCCGAAGCGCTTGGCATGGCTCTGCCGGGTACTGCCGTTATGCCGGCAACCTTTATGGATATTCGCCGTATGGCCCGGACAGCAGGCAAAGCCGTCATTAATCTGGCGAAGCAGGGTATTACTGCTAGCAAAATTCTCACTCCGGCAGCCTTTGAAAACGCCATTAAAGTCCATGCCGCCATTGGCGGCAGCACGAACGCCCTGCTGCACCTGCCAGCCATTGCTCATGAACTGGATTTAGAGGTAGATCCACGGCGGTTTGATCAAATCGGGCAAGAAATTAAATATTTGACTAATATACAGCCTAGCGGCAGATATGTGACTGAGCTATTTTGGTTTGCCGGCGGTATTCCAATGATTCAGTGGCTGCTCAAAGATCAGCTTGATCTGACCGTTATGACCGTTACTGGCCGTATGTTAGGCGATAACCTCGAACAGCTCTGGCAGGATGGCTTCTTTGACCGGGGTTTAAACTACCTGAAAACGTACAGCATTCCACCGGAAGAAATTATTAAGACTCCTGAGCAGTCAGATAAATACGGCTCTATTGCTATCCTGGACGGGAATATTGCTCCTGACGGCGCGGTAGTAAAATATTCGGCTGTCATTGAGTCTATGCATAAGCATGTTGGCCGGGCCGCTGTTTTTAACAGTGAGGAAGCGGCTCAGGAGGCAATTATTGCCGGTAGGATTGAGCCTGGTGCGGTTGTTGTTATCCGCTATGAAGGTCCCAAAGGTTCCGGTATGCCGGAAATGTTCATGACCACAGATGCTATTGTTTTTGATGAAAAACTTGACGGTACCGTTGCTCTCATTACCGATGGCCGGTTCTCCGGTGCCAGCCGCGGTCCCTGTATTGGCCATATCTCACCGGAAGCGGTGGAAGGGGGGCCCATCGCACTGTTAGAGGATGGCGACCTGATTGAAATCAATATAATTGGCAGAGGGCTGAATATCATCGGCATTAATGGTAAGGCCATGACTGCGGCTGAAGTCGATACAATCATGGAGGCTCGCCGCGTTGCCTGGAAGCTGCCGGAGCAGAAGCCAAAACGGGGTATCCTGGGCCGCTATACAAGGAGTGCCGTATCAGCCATGGCCGGTGCCTATATGAAATAAGGGGAGGAGACAATATGGAAAAACAGTTTATGCTGGGTAACGAAGCCATTGCCCGGGGTGCTTTTGAAGCAGGCGTAAAGGTGGTAGCCGGGTATCCCGGTACTCCCGCAACGGAGATTGTTGATCATTGTGCCGCTTATCCCGGGGTATATGCTGAGTGGTCAACTAATGAAAAACACGCTTTTGAAGTGGCTGGCGGTGCTTCATTGACCAATCAGCGCTCGCTGGCTGTTATGAAACACAACGGCACCAATGCGGCAGCAGACTTTTTGATGCATATCAACTTTACCGGTGTTAAGGCCGGTATGGTTTTAATCTCCGCTGACGATCCCGGCGGTCTGTCATCACAGTGCGAAGAAGATACGCGGGTACTGATTCACAATTACGCTCATGTACCGGTTTTTGACCCTGCTAACATTCAGGAAGCTTATGAAATGACGAAAGCGGCTTTCGAATTATCCGAGCAGACAGAAGTACTCTTTGCCCTGCGTCCCGTTATGCGGATCAATCATGCCGGCGGCATGATTACCTATGGTGACAAGACGAGTGTAGAACGTAAGGCCGAATTCATACCTGACCGCAGTCGTTTTGTCATGTCGGCGGTGGTGGAAAAAGAATACGGTGGTGAGTTGCGTCCTAAAATGCGCCACCGCTGGCTGAATAATAAGCAAAACGAGCTAAAGGCCATCATGGAAACATCGCCCTTTAACTGGGCCGAAGAGGGTGAAGGCGAGGTTGGTTTCATTGCCTGCGGCATCGGCTATGCTTTTTTAAAAGAAGCGGAACAAATTTACGGAAAAAAGCTGCCTGTGCTGAAAATATCGACTCTTCCGCTGCCGGAGCAAAAGGTACTGCAATTTGTAAAACAGTACAAACGGATAGTCGTATTAGAAGAGATCGAACCGGTTGTAGAAAGACTGATTAAACAGTTGTGCTTTGAAAACAAAATTATGCTCGATGTCCTTGGCAGAGAAGGATATCTGCCCGCCGAAGGAGAGTTGTCGGCGAACCTCGTACTTACCGCTGTTGAAAGCGCTGTTGCCGGTCAGGCTTTCCCGAATGCCGTTCCAGGTAACTACATCCCGGCCCGCACCCGCACCCAGTGTTCCGGCTGCAGCCACCGGGGACTGTTGGCGGCTCTCCAGGCAGTGATACGAAAAAATGGCGGCATCGTAACCGGCGACATTGGCTGCCATGATGCCGGAACCTTTGAACCCATGAAACTTCAAGCCACTATCTATTGCATGGGTTCATCCATTCCCATGGCCTATGGCATCAAAGCAGCCGGTTTTGATAAGCCGGCGTACGCGCTTATCGGCGATTCAACTTTTTTTCATAACGGTCTTACCGGCTTAGCCAGTGCCATAGCCAACGGGGCTAATATCACGGTCATCGTGGCCTATAACTCAACTACAGCCATGACCGGATTTCAGCCTCATCCCGGTACCGGCAGAAGTCTGACCATTGAGCATGGTAATCCCATTGATCCGGGAGTAGTAGCTGAGGCTATGGGAGCAAAGGTATACCGCTGCAATCCTTACCAGGTGGAAGAGACGGCAAAGGTGCTGGCTGAAGCAGCAGAGCAAGAGGGTGTAAAAGTCGTCATTGCTGAAGCGCTGTGTTATCTCAAATTCGGACGGGAAGGAAGAGTATCTTATATTTCCCGGGATGTTTCTATCAATACTGAGGTGTGCAATGGCTGCAGCCTTTGTGTGCGTACCTTCGGCTGTCCGTCTATGACCATCAGTGAAGGCAAGGCTGTTATTGACAAGAGCAGTTGCAACGGCTGCGGCGTCTGCATTTGGGTATGCAAAAGGGGGGCTATCCAATGAAACTGGATTTGGTAATTGCCGGTGTAGGTGGCCAAGGCAATATTCTGGCTTCGCAAACTCTGGCAAAATGCGCCATGGACGACGGTTACAATGTGGTAAATACCGAGACGAAAGGGGCCGCCCAGCGGGGTGGATCAGTGCTTTCTCATCTGCGTGTCGGCAGTCAGGAAATCTACTCTCCCCTGGTACCCAAGGGGCAAGCTGATGTTTTACTGGGTTTTGAGCCGCTGGAAGCCATGCGGTACATGAGTCTGTTAAGTAAACAAGGTAAATACATCATTAATACAGCTCCCGTTCCCACTATTCTTGCTAAACTCAAAGTTGATCAATATCCCAGCCAGGACGAAATGGTAACTGCTATCCGCCATCAGGGCGTGGAAGGCTACTTCATTGATGCTACCCAAGCTGCCAGAGAACTGGGTGATGTACTGCTTACCAATGTTGTGATGCTAGGTGCCTTCACCGCGATCAATGACCTGCTTAAACCTGAAATGGTGTTAAATAAACTTTTGTCCCAGATCAAAGAAAAGTATCATGCCGCTGATGTGAAAGCCTTCAATACAGGACGTGAAATCATTAGCAGCGTGTTATAAAGGGGGAATTAGCGATGGTTTTTCAGTTGACCGAGGATCAGCAGATGATGCAAAAAGTAGCCCGTCAGTTTGCTGAGAAAGAGGTTGCTGACGGAGTAGCCACAAGAGATGAGAATGAAGAGTTTTCCCGGGAGTTATATGATGCTATGGGTGAGTTGGGTTTCACAGGCATCTGTTTTCCTGAAAAGTATGGCGGTGCTGATGGTGATTACCTTAGCTATATCCTGGCAGTAGAGGAAGTCTCTCGTATTGATGATTCAGTTGGTATTACCCTTGCTACAAGTGTGTCGTTATGCCAATGGCCTATTTTAGCTTATGGTTCAGAAGAACAGAAAGAGAAATATCTTGTATCCCTCGTGGATGGCAAGAAAATGGGTGCTTTTGCGCTAACCGAAGCAAATGCCGGAACAGACGCTGCCAGTCAGCAGACAACAGCCGTACTTGATGGAGAAGACTATATTCTAAATGGCAGCAAGATTTTTATCACAAATGCCGGTGAAGCCGAAATATATATTGTATTTGCTATGACAGACAAAACGAAAGGCGTAAAAGGAATTACCGCCTTTATTTTAGAAAAACAAACGCCTGGTTTCTCCTTTGGCAAAAAGGAACACAAACTGGGCATCCGCGCCTCACAAACCATGGAATTGGTTTTTGAAAACGTACGAATACCCAAGGCAAATCGCCTTGGCAAAGAAGGCGAAGGCTTTAAAATTGCCATGACCACGTTAGACGGAGGCCGGATTGGTGTGGCGGCCCAAGCGCTGGGAATTGCCCAGGCTGCACTGGATCATGCCATTAAATATTCAAAAGAACGGGTCCAGTTCGGAAAAGCCATCTCCAGTAACCAGGCCATTGCCTTCATGCTGGCTGATATGGCCACCAAGGTCGAAGCAGCTAGACTGCTTACCTACCGGGCAGCCTTTTTAAAAGATCAAGGCCTGCCATTTTCCAAGGAAGCCGCTATGGCTAAAATGTTTGCTTCCGACACAGCTATGGCAGTTGCAACCGATGCGGTTCAAATTTTCGGTGGGTATGGCTATACCCGTGAATATCCTGTAGAGCGATTAATGCGCAATGCAAAAATCACGCAAATCTACGAAGGGACAAATCAGGTGCAGCGCATGGTAATCTCAGGGGCAATCCTCCGGTAATGTAAGAAACTTCAATAGCAGGTAAAGGAGTGTTTGAAGTGGTTCAAGATATTCCCTTCAGTGAGGTCAAAGTCGGTGATAAGGCAAGCATGTCCAAAACAGTTACTGAATTTGATGTATATACTTTTGCCGGTCTAACAGGCGATTTTAATCCTGTTCATGTGAATAATGAGTTTGCTAAACATACCATGTTTAAAGAGCGGATTGCCCATGGCATGTTATCGGCTGGTTTTATCTCGGCGGTTATCGGCACCACTCTTCCCGGTGCCAATAGCATCTATATGGGTCAGGAGCTTTCTTTTAAAGCGCCCGTAAAAATCGGGGACACAGTGACAGCGACGGTGGAAGTAATCGAAAAGATTGAGGCCAAAAACCGGGTCATCCTGCGTACCACAGTAACCAATCAGGATGGAGTGATGGTGGTTGACGGCAAAGCAACCATGCTCAAAAAATAGCATTCATAGCCTGGCAGATAAGAAGACCGGATTATTCCGGTCTTTTTATCTATGATAGAAAGTATAACTTTTTAAGGACTGCGGTCGACAAATATTCCTTGATGAGCATCAACATTGGAACGGCTTTTTTATGTAGCAGAAAGCGTAAACTTTCAAAGTCTGGGAAATTAGGTAGCAGCAAGGGATGACGGTTCTGTTCTTTTGTCTTGATACAAAACGCAAGGAAGGCCTGCTTCCACCCTTCGGGACGGCGATTTCCGTAAGGGTCGGAAGAGACGAAAAGAAGAAACGGAAAACTCCGTCTTTCCTCGTTTCTCTTGGCTATTTCTGAAAAAAGACGGTCCGAAGGATGGAAGTACCGCCAGCTTACGCTAAGAAATCCGTTTGTTTGAGCGTAGCGAGTTTAACGGATTTTAGTAAGTTGGCGGTACTTCCAAGTCTTTTTGCAAGACTAGGCCTAGAATTTGCATAATAGGAAGTTACCGCTTCGCTTGTAACTAAGCGATTCGTATGGCTGCATAGCAGCCAACTCTCTGCTTATGTTTCGATGACAAAAGGACAAGCCGGGTATTTTCTATTGAGTCTGCTAGTCCTTATAGATCAAGGCTAGGGCATTATAGCTAAGCGGATAGTTGGTCGAGAGAGGACCGCCTTAACGGTTTTTCTTGTTGTCATTAGTGAAGGCTTGACCGGACTAGAAGTAGAACACTGTTACAGAGTAGCCGCTCGGCCTGACAAATTTTGCATAGCTTGTATAGTATTATAAATAGATACAAGAATGATGAACTGTGTCTTTTAGTTGTTTGAAACAAAGGTCTGTATATGCTATCATAATCGAGCTGGCGTACTGCTTAAAATTAAAAATAGTCATTCCAGTACATAAAATGATCTGTTATCATGTAGATAATGAACGGGCTGGCTATAGGCAATGGGGAGGCAACTGCTTTGAACTTACGGTCAATTATTATAACGGCTCTGCTTATTGCATTGAGTTTTATTGGCGCTAATGTGAAGATAGTAGGGAGTGCCGCTTTTGATTCCATGCCGGGATTTTTGGGAGCGCTGATTCTTGGGACGACACAGGGCGCTGTCATAGGTGCTGCCGGACATTTTCTAACTGCTTCACTAGCCGGGTTTCCTTTATCGCTGCCTGTTCATTTAATTACGATGGTTATCATGGCGCTTACCATGGCTGCTTTCGGTGCAATCTATAGGCGAATTGCCAAGGGACAGTTGTTTTCCCTAAGAGGTGCTCTAGTATCGGGGGTAGCGGCAGTTTTAATCAATGGGCCAATAGGAGTACTCGTTTTAGCGCCTCTGTTGTTGCCGCTTATAGGCAAGGGAGGAATAGCCGCACTTTTACCGATCATTTCCGGCGTGGCTGCGTTTAATATTCTTGTGGCATTTCTTATTTACCGGTTATCAGGCCCTGTTGTGGCAGAAGGTGTAAAGGTGAAAAAGATATGAATGTGAGAAAAGTAAGAGATGTAACGTTAGTTGACCTGGGGCAGGGAAAAACCATGGTAATTGCCTGTGACAGCTGCGGCAGCGTGGGGCTGAAGGAAAGGGATGTATTGAAAGTTCCGCCCTTTATTACCGGTAAATATACGACCAGGGTTGCTCTTTTAGAAGTTCTATGTACCGGGGCAGAAGTGATTTGCTTGACCAATACTATTTGTAATGAAATGAACCCTACAGGTCAAGAAATTATCCAAGGAATTGAAGAAGAACTACGGGAAGCCGGTATTGGCAAGGTTGTTTTGACAGGAAGTACGGAAGAAAACTTTCCTACAGTAGCGACTGGCTTGGGAATTACGGCAGTTGGACTTGTTGAAACTGAGAAACTAAAGATTAATAATATAAAAAGTGACGCTTTATTAGTTGTTTTTGGTCAGCCTAAAGTTGGTCAAGAAGTGTTGAAAAGCAGCCGGGACGATATTGTTGGCTATAGCTTAATAAAGCAGTTGCTTAAGGAACCTGAAGTATATGAGATAATTCCCGTAGGTTCTAAAGGAATATTATATGAGATGCAGGAATTAGCACGGAATAATCAGTTGACAATCAGTGTAAATAAGGATTTAGAGATAGACCTTATCAAATCCGGTGGACCCAGCACCGCTGTTATAGCCGCTGTCAGTGCAGCTTATTTTAGCAGGATGGAGCTAGACGGTAATATGGAGCTTCTGGGAAAAGTTTGGCTGTAATGCTATTGAAAATAAAGCAATGGGCCGCAATCTTACATACTGCGAAGATTGCGGCCCGTTGCGCTTAAGTTAAATAAGAAAACTTTTTAATCAAATTATAAATCAGCAGTTTTTATAATGTGATAGTTAACATTGCCTGAGATTCTCCAATCGTCGTAGTTATAATGTCTCGGGTCGATAATTCGCAGCCTTAATTTATGAATATCACCAGGCCGCAAAGTAACAGGAATATTTTTCCAGTTACCTTGATTAGCAAACCACCAGTCGGTACTATTCTGCTTAAAGTAAACGTTTAATGTCAGCAGGTTAACTCGGTCGATATCCACTGTACCGTCATTCTCTAAATAACCTTCGATAATGAAAGATCCCTCTTCATCATAGCCAACTGCGTCTGTATGCCATTCCAAATGAGGTGCGGCAAAAGCAATCGTAGCTGTGGCAGCCATAAATAAAAAAATAAACAGTAGCCCAAAGCAGAGCCTAGTTCTCATTCCAGCCCATACCTCCCCTAACTTTGTCTGGAGTATACTATTACTTTGATTGAGGAGAGGTTACTTACTTCAATAGTCCCTTCTAAATTTAATAATCATATGATAAAATATACCGATAGAGTGTTGGTGACATAATAAGGGAGAGTATAGAAATGACAACCTGGAGTATATTGGAGTTTACAGGGATAATTGCCTTCGCCGTTTCGGGGGCGCTGACGGGGATACAAAAACGGCTGGATGTTTTTGGTGTGCTGGTATTAGCGGTGACTACGGCTGTTGGCGGAGGGGTTTTGCGAGATGTAATTATCGGCAATACGCCACCGCTGACTTTTCGTGATCCTACCTTTTTTATGATTAGTGCTATTGTCACTATTGGTGTTTGCTTTACCTATCGCTGGTTAGAAAGATATAAAAATATGATCCAAATATTTGATGCCATTGGTTTGGGTGCATTTACTGCTACCAGTGCGAATCTTGCCATTCAGCATAACTTGAATACCTTGTTTATTGTAACAACCGTTGCTGTTATTACCGGTATCGGCGGAAGCATTATGCGGGATGTATTTGTCAAGGAGATTCCTTATGTTTTCCGGCAGGAAGTATACGCGATAACTACCATTGTCGGTGCTGTCTGTTTCTATTATTCACAATTTTATTTTACGGGTACTACGCAGTTGTATCTTTGTTTTTGCATTACAACAGGTCTAAGGCTTTGTTGTATTAAATATCAATGGAATTTCCCGGTTATCGGAATTAATTCGACTAAACGAGCGGCTAAGGATTGATTTAAGTAAGGCAAAAAGCCGGTTTTACTTGACAAAAGCCGTTTTTGATATTATTATAGACAAAAATGCTAAAAACTTAATATTTGTGTCCACATGAAGTACACGGAAACTCGCATAACTCACTTTTCAGTGCTGTTATTGGCCGACAACCGTAAATGGATGGAACTCTGGAGAGCCCCTGTAAGCAGGGCGCCGAAGGTGCAAATCGGTAAGTGTGATCAACCGATGAAACTCTCAGGCAAAAGGACAGAGCATGTTGGTATCAACGCAAATTTATTTTTTGCGGGGTTACTTATTTGTTGTTCTTCAGAGTCAAATCTTATGATTTGACTCTTTTCGTTTTAATTAACGATTTACTTAGAGAACATGCAGCATTTTTTCAGCGATACCTCAGGGAAAGTGGAGAAGTAGAAGATTCTTACAAAAAAGGGAGAGGTTCTAATGAAAAAAAGAGTTTGTAAACTGAGTGCGTTACTAATGGCTGTGCTGTTAATGGCGAGTGTGATGGCAGGGTGTGGTGGTCCAGCTTCGAATGATATTAAAATTGGCCTTTTAAATGAAATGACCGGCTCAAATGCTACTATGGGAACTTCGGCAGCAAATGGTGCCAAGATGGCAATCAAGGAAGCCAATGCCAAAGGCGGCGTACTTGGCAAGCAAATTCAGGCAGTTGTGGGTGACAATAAAAGTGAGCCTTCTGAGTCGGCTAATGCGATGACTAAACTTGCTACGCAAGATCGGGTTGTCGCTGTAACCGGTGTTTTTTCCAGCTCTAATGCAATTGCTGCTTCCAGTGTGGCCGAAGGAAGCAAAGTTCCTTTTCTGGCAGTTGGTGCTACTAATCCCAAAGTAACGGTAGATGAAAGAAGCGGGAAGGTAAAAGAATATACTTTCCGTGTTTGTTTCATTGATCCCTTTCAGGGAACGGTGGGAGCAAACTTTGTCTTAGATACGCTAAAACTCAAAAAAGCGGCTGTCTTAGTGGATAACAGCAGTGATTACAGCAAAGGCTTGCTGGCCTTCTTTAAAGAAGCTTTCACTAAAGGCGGCGGTACCATTGTAATGGAAGAAGCCTACTTGCAAAAAGATCAGGATTTTAAAGCCATTCTGACAAAAGTAAAAGCAGCCAATCCGGAAGTTATCTATATTCCCGGCTATTATGAAGAAGTAGGCAAGATTGTTAAACAAGCTCGTGAACTTGGTATTACAGTACCTGTTGTTGGTGGCGATGGCTGGGATTCTCCTAAGCTGGTAGAGGTTGCCGGTGCTGCTGCATTAGATAACACGTACTTTACCAATCATTACTCAGTAGATGACACAAGCCCTGTTTCGCAAGCTTTTGTAGAAGCCTATAAGAAGGAATATGGGCAGGCACCGGATGCAATGGCCGTGCTTGGCTATGATGCAGCCAATATACTTATTGATGCTATTAAACGGGCCAATAGCGCTGAACCCGGGAAAATTCGCGAGGCCTTGTCTATGACGAAAGATTATCCGGCCATCACCGGAGCAACAACTTTGAATGCTACTCATGATGCTGTAAAGAGTGCAGTTATTATTGAGATGAAAGAGGGCAAGCAAATATTTAAGGCAACTGTTAAGCCTTGAGTAAGGGGGGGCAGTATAAGCCTAAAGGACAATTTTAAGTGAAGTATTATTTTTTTATAACATAATTACAAAAAAACACTATTATAGTAAGAGATTGAGTATATAATAGTTATGTGAAAGTCCTGCAGGGAAGGATTTCCAAACCCTGCAGGACTTTTGTATTTACTTTAACTTTGCCGGTATGGTCAAATTAAGTTTCTTGGATGATCTTTTAAGAGACATAGTGGAAGAGGGGGAGAAGCATGGCAACTGAAAACACCAATCAGCACATTCAGCGTGGTCTAAAAAATCGTCATATTCAGATGATTGCTTTAGGCGGCGCAATTGGGACGGGATTATTTTATGGTTCGGCTACGGTCGTAAAAATGGCTGGCCCAGCGATTACGTTATCTTATTTAATTGGTGGTATTGTCATTTTTTTTATCATGCGCGCCTTAGGTGAAATGGCTGTTGCTCATCCGGTATCGGGATCGTTCAGTCAATATGCCTATCAATATTGGGGAGAACTTCCGGGCTTTATTGCCGGCTGGAATTATTGGTTTAACTATGTAGTTGTTGGTATGGCAGAGTTATCTGTTGTAGGTACCTATATAAACTACTGGGTTCCTGATATTCCCACATGGGTTTCGGCACTAGTCTGTCTGGTAGTGGTTACGTTGATTAATACTATTAATGTAAAAGCTTACGGAGAATTCGAATTCTGGTTTGCTATTATTAAGGTATTAGCCATTGTCGGGATGATCGTTTTTGGTATCGCTGTCATCTTGTTTGGCGTAGGCAATGGTGGTCAACCTACTGGTATTAGTAATTTATGGAGTCATGGCGGTTTTCTCCCTAATGGTTTGAATGGGATATTGTTCTCGCTGGTTTTAGTCATGTTCTCTTTTGGTGGCGTAGAACTTGTCGGGATAACGGCAGGTGAAGCTGAAAATCCGCAAAAATCCATTCCCCAGGCAATCAACCAGGTCGTATGGAGAATTCTGTTATTTTATGTAGGGGCTTTGGCGGTAATTCTGGCGATATTTCCATGGGATCAAATTGAGGTGACCGGCAGTCCCTTTGTACAGATTTTTTCCTATGTAGGGATTCCGTCAGCAGCAAACTTATTGAATTTCGTCGTACTTACAGCAGCTTTGTCTGCCTATAACAGTGCTTTATACAGTAATGGAAGAATGCTATACGGTTTAGCGGCGCAAGGAAATGCACCTAAAATATTCGGAAAGCTCAATTCGGCAGGTGTACCAATGACTGCCGTATTGGTTTCATCGGCATTTACCTTATTTGCGGTATTGTTAAGCTATCTTAATCCTGAGAAAGTGTTCCTCTATTTCATGGCATTAGCCACTATTTCTATTATCATTAATTGGGCGACTATTTTGATTGTCCAACTAAAATTCCGTAGATCCCAGGAACAGCAAAATAAACCGGTAGGATTTAAAATGCCGTTGTACCCTGTTACTTCTTACATTAGCTTAGCTTTTTTAGCAATCGTAGTCGTCATCATGGCGTTTATGCCTGATATGCGGTTTTCCCTGTATATTGCTCCTGTATGGCTGCTGGGCTTGTACATCGGTTACAAATTAAAAAATACCGCTCACTAAGCCTAATTAAGTATGTTATACAATAGTAAACCTGTCGGAGAGCACATGCTTTCCGACAGGTTTTTTGTTTAACAGATATTCTGTTCAGACCAAATCCAATACACCGGTGAGATCTTTTGTTATATAATCCGGTGCGTGTGCGGGGTCAAGGATAGCATCACCCGAGCGGTTAGACCAGACACAGGTTAAGCCTACAGCCTTTGTACCGATGACATCGTGCACCGTTCCGGCGACATGCAAAACGTCTTTTCCGTTTAGACTTAACTGCTTCAAAGGAAGATTGTGCAGTTGGGGGCTTGGTTTATAGGCTCCAGCTTGATCTGCAGCAAATATATAATCAAAACTTATACCAAAACCCTTCTGTACTTTTGCAATCATTTCTGTATCGCCGTTAGATAAAATCCCGATCGGGTAGCCGCGGCGCTTGACTTCAAGCAAGACGGATTTTGCCTCAGGCCATAGCTTTAATTGTAACCAGGCATCTACTAATTGTCGTTTCTCATCATCCCGAATCGTAATGCCTGCTTTCGCTAATGCATATTCCAAACACATCATGGTGATATAGTCATAAGATACATGGCCTTTATTCAGGGAATTGTTAATCAGCAGATAATAACCTTGACTGGCGCGCCAATTACGGAAGACGCTTACGAGATCCTGGTCGGTCTCACCGATAACTTTCTCTAACTCCGGTACCAAACTGCCTTCCAAATCTACTAATGCCGCATAAAGATCGAAGGTGACCAATTTGTAATTCATTTTCTTGCCTCCTGACATTTTCATAACCCTTTATTCTTAGTCTACATTCTTTTATTGTCAAATAAAAATATATATTCCCAATGTTATAATAGATTTCGGCAATTGTTTGAGAATGTGCAACATTGACATGGTCATACTTTGCTCTTCTTGGTATGAATCTTGCATTTAAGTACTGCATTAATAGCTCCAACGGAACTGGCAGAGTACGGCTTAGAGCAAATAAGAAAGGGGATTAATATGGAAGCGAGAGAATTGATTGGATGTATTGAGAATTTTATCGAGGGCAAAACAGCAGAGTTTAGTAATGTGAAACAAATAGAAATGCTGAAAGAAATGGTGCAACTTATTAAATCAAGCGCGGCAATTATGCCTATTTGTGAGAATTGCTTACATCATCAACTGGCTTTCTGCAGCAAAATGAACAGGAATACCTACGCTATGTCCTGTGCCCAATGGGAAGAGAATTCAATGGGACTTGATATAATTGCCTACTAGGTGCTGACTAGTTTATATAAAAAGAAGCAGGATTTATCAATTGGGCAACGAAATTTGCTATAATAAATTAAGATCGAGTGTCAGGAAACTGACACAAGCAAAGATGCTTGTACATCCCTGTTTTACGGATGATACAGGCATTTTTTTAAAGGTAATCTCATATTTGCGGCTTAAAGGAGAGAAGCACATGAATAAACCTGCTATCTTGTCTGCTGCCCAATTGGAATGTCATTTACAGGCCGGTCATTTTGATAAAGTTATTGAGCTGTTTGAGCAGCTCGATGCAGCTTATCAATTGCAGCAAGCCAGGTTGGCGGCACTGCTGGATACAGTAAATGAAGCAATTTGTATGATTGATGAAGAGGATAGAGTTCTTGTTTGGAATAAGCAGGCCGAAGGGCTGTATGGCATAAAGGCTCAAGAAATAGTAGAGCAGCCAATAGATCGTTTTTTTTCAAACCTGATGATTAGCAAAGCTATGAAACAACACCAGTTGGTTACAGAAGAGTATCATACTCCCTGTCCGGATACTCATGTATTAATTAATACCCGCCCTATCCTGCTGGAAGGCAGGGTGGTTGGTGGTATTTCAGCAGAGCGGGACATTACCGACTTAGTTCAATTAAATCAAAAATTATCTCAAACTAATCGAGAAGTACAGTCCTTGAAAAAAACAATCAATAAAATACATTCACAAAATGATCCTTTTTCAGCCATCTATGGACGGGGTAAGGCAATTGGTGATGCTGTCAGTATGGCTAAGCGGGTGGCGGCAACCAGTGTTCCTGTCTTGCTGCGTGGTGAAAGCGGGACAGGAAAAGAATTATTTGCCAAGGCAATTCACGAGGCCAGCCAGGTCTCCGGGGCTTTTATCGCTATCAACTGCGGTGCTATTCCGGCCAATTTGTTTGAAAGTGAATTGTTTGGTTATCAGCCTGGCGCTTTTACGGGAGCTGACCGCAAGGGCAAAGAAGGGCTGCTGGAAAAAGCAAACGGAGGAACCCTTTTACTCGACGAGGTAGGCGATATGCCGAGGGAAATGCAGGTTAAACTGTTAAGGACACTGCAGGAAAAATGCTTATACCGAGTAGGCGGCAATAAACCAATTCATGTTGATTTCCGGGTCATTGCCGCAACACACCGTAATTTAGAAGATATGATTCGTACCGGTGAATTCCGTGAAGATTTATATTATCGCCTGAATGTAGTAGCAATATCTCTGCCGCCTTTAAGGGAGCGGCTGGATGATCTGCCTGAACTGCTTCGCCGCGGACTGCAGTATTACAGTGCGCTCTACAATAAAAATATCATAAAGGTTGATCCGGCGGTAATGGCAGCGTTGGTGCAGTATCAATGGCCGGGCAATATCAGGGAATTGCTGAATGTTTTAGAGAGACTGGTGATTCTGACAGATGGGGAGACCTTAGAAATTACTGAATTGCCGCAAGCCTTATTTGTCTCGGACAATATAAAGCCAGCAGGCAATATCCAGGAGGCTAATCGTTTGCCTGTAGCTACTGCGGAGCTGGAAAGGGAAATCATTACCCGGGTGCTGGAAGAACATAATCATAATAAAGCCCTGACTGCTCAGAAATTAGGCATACCCC
>Ga0366774_1007_pt1 | contig 45256 bp, 43 predicted proteins | sample BONcelHN113001D9_FD_207068 | JGI IMG/M metagenome (GOLD analysis project Ga0366774, IMG submission 207068) | Enriched cells from coal bed in the Powder River Basin, Montana, United States - BONCAT cells N11 rep2 HSBNCT.N11.300.1.D9 ...
CGCGAGTACGGTCAGCGCGCATACGAAAAATATGACGATCGCTTTTCTCGCTGCATTGTTTTTCACACAGGCCAGTATGAGCGCAGCCAGAAGCGGTAAACAGATCAAAAGTACGAGTACCGTAAATGCCATTATGTCTCACCATCGGAGTAACAAATTCTTAACTTCAATCCTATTTTTCCCTATTTTAAAAAATCAACAAGGGATACTATACCACCGGCAATTTTAATTGTCAACATTGAGAAAAACTTAACAAAAAACGCCGGAATCCCCTAAACTCCGGCGCTTTTCGATTTCAGCCCTTTAATTTGTCATACATGAATATACATAATTTATGAATATTTATTCTTAGCAGCGCCTGCGTTAATAAAGGCTTATTACTTTAGATTGCCTTTGAATCCCCAGCTGTCATATTCCGCTATGCACAGGAATAAACTGCCCCCGTCGATACCGAATTTCTCCTCAAAGAATTTAAAGACCTCTTTTGTAAACCTGGATTTGCTGTCGAAGTCGCTTTGTTTGTATAGCCTGACCTCAACAAAAGCCGTATCCTTCTTTTGACCTGAAAAATACATGGAATATCCGTCGCTTATACCTACCATCAGAACGTCCTCGGTCTTTCCGGGGAGGATGGATATAAGCGCGCCGAGTTTGGACTTTAAAGCGTCTTTGTCGTCCTCATTTAGTTTTTTCGAGATATTTACATTGATATACGGCATTATGTTTTTCTCCTTTGTTAAAATTTTCATCATAGGAAGTATCTCTTATATAAAGAAGTATCTCTTATAAATATGTAATACTTTTTGTGAAAGTGGTTCAAACGCCGTCCAATGCCTTTCCTTAAATTATTTATTTACGATTGCTGAGCACTCCTGTCCGGAAAGGACGGCTATCAGATTGGCGACGGAAGCGTTTGCCATGTTTTCCGTGGCTTCACGCGTATGCGCCGCGGCATGCGGCGTCATGACCACATTGTCCATTTCAAAGAGCTTCGATCGCTCCGGCGGCTCTTGCTCGTACGCATCCAGGCCAAGCCCTCCGATTTTGCCCGCTTCCAGGGCGGCCAGCACGGCTTCCTCGTCTATGATGCCCCCGCGGGCGGTGTTGATAATGACCGCGCCATCCTTCATGCGGGATATACTTTTCGTATCGATCAGGTGTCTTGTGTCGTTTTTCAAAGGCAGATGCAGGCTTATAAAATCGCTTGACGCTATCACTTCTTCCAGGGAAACGGCGCCGATCCCGTTTTGCTCCGCGTACGCCGCGTCCATATACGGATCGTACGCCACTACGTGCATGGCGAACCCGACCGCCTGTTTTGCCACCAGTCTTCCTACCGCGCCCAGGCCCAGGATCCCCAGCGTCTTGCCGCCGAGCTCCGTTCCCGTATACTGCGCCCACTCCGAGGCTTTAGTCTTGCGGTCGAGCATAGGTATCCGCCGCGCCAGGCTGAGCATGAGGCCGAAAGCCAGCTCCGCAACAGCCTTTGAATTGGCCCCCGGCGTGTTGGTAACGGCAATGCCCTTTTTCCTGGCCGCCGCGATATCCACCCGGTCGTATCCCACACCGTACCGCGAGATCACCTTTAGCCTGTCCGCGCTCATAATCGCCTTTTCCGACAGGAAATCCACCCCGGCGATCATGCCGTCGCAACCAGTCAGCAGATCTGCCAGTTCATCTTCGCCGAGCGGCCTTCCGTACGGGTTGAATACCAGTTCATCGGCAAAGCTTTTTAGCGTCCGCATGGCGGGCGAATCGGAATCCGGTTTGAAAGATGTGGGCGTAACCAGTATTTTCACTTTTGTTTCCTTCTTTATATAAAGTATCTCTATATCATTGTATCATAAATGTCGCGATACCGGTCAAACCTTTGCCGGTACAGTCGTCCGTTCATATTATCCGGCTGTATGACCCTTTCCGTTTTAACCGAAAAGCTCTCTATATCGGGGAGCCCCCCGGCCGCGTGTAGCGCCAGCACTGCGCCGCCCAGAAGCGATGCCTGTTCGTTTGATAACAGCGTGATCTCCTTCTGGAATATATCCGTCAGCATGGACAGCCAGTATTCGGAGTTGCAGATCCCCCCCGAAACAAAAATCTTTTCAGGCGCGCCCGTTATCTTCACAAGCTCCAGATAGCACTGGTAGATGTTGAAAAGTACGCCCTCCAGTACGGCGTAATACTGTTCCCCTATGCGCGTGCTGTCCGTCAGGTCGTAAAAGCCGCCCTTTAAGTCGTCCCGCCATCCGGGGCACCGTTCCCCGAACAGAAACGGCATGAAAACAGGCGCATCTTCTTTGTTTTTTATCATCGATTCTATTTTTCCGTACCCGATGCGCCCGCCTAGTATGTGCTGCATATACCAATCCACGCAGTTGGTGGCTCCGGCCGTCGCAGCGCCGCAAAGATGCTTTCCCGCCGTGTAATAGCACCAGGTCGAAGGTTTCTCCGGTATGACAGGCCTGTCCGAAGCCATACGGATAGCCGCGCTTGTTCCGACAGAAAATGTCATGAATCCGCGCCGCAGCGCGCCCGAACCTGCCTGGTTCAAAGCGCCGTCGGCCAGAGCCGGCACGACCGGTATCCCTGCCGAAATCCCCAGCTTTTCCGCCGCGTCTTTTAAGAGCGGCCGGGTATCCGTATGGGCGCAAAGCGTGCCGAGCTGTTCTTTTTTAACTCCGGAAAGCTTCAGTATCTCCTTGTCGTAATCGAGGGTATGGGTATTTAAAAATGCCGAACCGGATTTCATGCTTATGGTCGTCAGGCGCTCCCCCGTCAGGCGGAAAAAGTTATAGCTGCCCTGCCCCGCGATGAGCTTTCCTTCGATACTCAGCCCGTTGTCCTTCAGATATGCCAGCCTGTAGGCCGGATATGTCGCATGCACCATACAGCCCGTGGCCTGGTAGGCTCTTTTGGTGAAAGCACCGTCTCGCCTGAGCTGCGCTGCGTATTTCGCCGCATCCATATACGCCCAGGTATAGGTGGGGGTCACAGGCTGCATCGCCTTGTCGCAGACAACAAGTCCGTGCCAGATGCCGCCCAGGGCGACAGCGGCAATATCCTCGCCTTCCGCCACCTGCCGTCCTGCAGCCAGAAGACTCTCATATACCAGAACGGTATCCTGCACCGCGCTGTCCCCGATCTTTCTGTCGTAGGGCAAAACAGCGACCGCCTGTATTCCTTTCTTCAGGTCGTACACCATCGCCTTGGCGGAAGTTGTGCTGGCCTCCAGTACCAAAACCTGCATCGGTCAACTCCTTGGTTTTTTGTCTTTGCGTAATTGCTTCTATTATAATAATATCCCGGACTGCTGAAAAGTCCCAAATACAAGGCTGCTGAAAAACACGTATTTTGTCATTCTTAAGCGCAGCGAAGAATCTTAAAAAGTGCTGTAATTACAAAGATTCTTCAGTCGCTTTGCTCCTTCAGAATGACAGATAGATACTTTTTCAGTGCCCTTAAATACAAGGCATTTTGAGCATTGCGACGGAAACGTAGTTTTGCTGCGTTGAGGAGCAAGCGGAAAAATAACGAAGTAGTTGGGTTTTGTCAGCAGTCTGTACTAGCCTTTAGCATGATCTTGCACAAGTTCTTCCGGCCTTTGAAACCTTCTATCGCCTGATTGATATCGTCAAGCGCGTATACATCCGTGATGAGCTTTTCGAAATCCGCCGCATTTTTTGCGATCAGCCTGACGGCCTGCGCAAATTCCGCATCCTTGTAAACGCGAAAACCGCTGATCGTCAGTTCCTTGAAAAGCACATCGTGCAGGTTGACGGGCGCCGGGTAATCGAACTTGCCCACGATGGCAATAAAGCCCTTTATCTTCACGAGGTCTACGGCATACGGCAAAACGGCAGGCGCGCCGGTGGTGTCGAATATCTGGTCGATGACCCGCTTATTATTTTTTTTAAAGTCCTCGAGGCCGCCTGCGGCTTCGAAGCCGAGCTCCCGTACAAACGCAAGCCTTCTTTGGTCCTTCTCCGCTACGATGATCTCGCCCGCTCCCGCGGCCTTTAAGCACATGGCCGTGATGAGCCCTATCGGCCCTGCGCCCAATACCATCGCGGTATCCCCCGCTTTAAAGGGGGAGCCCCTTACCGCATGGACGCCGACCGCCACAGGCTCCGCGAATGCCGCCAGCTTCAGCGGCATGCCCGCCGGGATCCTCACGAGATTAGCCTCGGGTACCAGGCAGTATTGCGCAAACCCGCCGTCGCTGTCTATGCCGATAAGTTTCAGTTTTTCGCAGATATAGCTGTTGCCGCTCCGGCAGACGTAGCATTCGCCGCAGGTAACAAGCGGGTTCACCGTCACCGCCTCGCCTTTATTGTAGGCGCTGCCCGGCGCAGTCTCTTCTATTATACCGGAAAATTCGTGGCAAAACACCAGCGGAAATTTTGCCCGCGGGTGTATGCCCTCAATCATGCACATCTCCGTCGGTCCGCAGAATCCCCCGTAGGCTACTTTCAAGAGAACATGTCCCTTTTTTACCTCCGGCTTTTTTATATCACAGACCTCAACGGTATTTACAGCTTTTATTACCGCCGCTTTCATGGCAAGCCTCCTGAAAAATATATTAACGCACATAACGGATAAATGTCAGCCGTATAAATGTTATCTTTAACCTAATATTTTAAGATCTCTTCCGCGGCTTTTACGATATCCGCGGTGCATAAGCCGTATTTTTCGAAGAGATCTTTTATATCCGCCGATTCGCCGTAACGGTCGTGAATCCCCACCATCTTCAAAGGCACGGGGCATTTGTCGCAGATAGCCTCCAAAACCGCGCTTCCCACGCCGCCCATTACGTTGTGGTTCTCGGCTGTCACCGCGCGCCCCGTCTTTTTCAGCGACGCCACAAGCGTACCGGTATCGATGGGCTTTATGGAGCTTAAGTTGATGACCTCCGCGCTGACGCCTTTTTTCGCAAGCTCCTCCGCAGCCTCCAGCGCGCGGGGCACCATGAGCCCGCTGGCGATCAGCGTAACGTCCCGCCCCTCGCGTAAGATCGGCGAAACCCCTATTTCAAATCTGTAATCCTCCTTATTGAAAACGCCGTCGTATCTCCCGAGGTCTCCCCGGATCATGCGGATGTATACCGGGCCCTTTATTTCCACGGCTTTTTTAACAGCCTGCTTCAGTTCGGCAGGGTCCGCCGTCTCTATCACGGTAAAGTTCGGCATGGAGCGCATGATCGCAAGATCGTTTATGGACTGGTGCGTCGCGCCGGTATTGGGCGTCGTAAAGCCCGAATAACAGCCGATGAGTTTTACGTTTGCATTGGCATACCCGATCTGTATGAATATCTGGTCGCACGCGCGCCTTGTCATAAATGAGGAGAAAAGCGGCACGACAGGGATAACGCCGTTCCGCGAGGCCCCGAATGCAAAGCTTACAGCGGACTGTTCGGCTACGCCCATCGTGACAAACCGGTCGGGAAACGTATTGCGGAAGTCGAGTATGTTCGTAGCGGTTCCGGTTTCCCCGTCGATGACGATCACTTTGTCATTTTCGTGTCCGAGCTCCACAAGCGTTTCGGCGAGTGTGGCCCGCATGCCCTTTAAGGAACAGCCATACATCAATTTTTCGCTCATAATCCCAATTCCTCCATGCATTTTTTGTATAGCGCGTCATCCAGATGCCCTGCATGCCAGTTGATGGCGTCCTTCATCATAAAGGATATGGGCTTGCCTTTTACGGTATCTGCGATAATCACCCGCGGTTTGCCGGGGGCAGTCTCGTATTGCCTGGCCTTATCGAACGCGTTGATCAAATTGGGGATATCGTGTCCGTCTATGCGCTGTGTATGCCATCCGAAGTCCTGCCATCTCTGCTCAAAGGGCTCCAAGTCCATGACTTCGTGCGTGGATGCGGATATGATGTATTTATTGTAGTCCACGATCGCAATGAGGTTGTCGAGCCGGAGCTGCGCGCCCAGCATTACGCCTTCCCAGGTCTGACCTTCGGTGCATTCGCCGTCGCCCAGCATCACGTATACATAGTTTGGCGGTATCTTGTGTTTATTTTTCAGACGGCCCGTCCAGGCGTAGCCGCAGCCGTTGCAAAGCCCCATACCGAGCGAGCCCGTGGGCGCTTCGATGCCGGGGAGCTCCATATTCGCGTGTTCCTGAAGCCGTCCGTTGATCCGGTTGAATTCGTTCCAGAGCACTTCCCGGGGGAAGTATCCCCGGTGCGCCATGGCCGCGTACTGCAGCGCGGAGCAATGCCCTTTGGAGAGTATGAAAATGTCCCTGTCCTCCCATTCGGGGTCTTGCGGGTCGACATGCAATACGGCCCCGTACAGCACCGCCATGATATCCGCAGCCGATAGTTCCCCGCCGATGTGGCTCGATTGCGTTCCCGAATAGTAGGTGATCTCCACCACGTCGCGCCGCAGCTGAAGCGCAAAATCCCGGATATTTTCAGGCGACATGTTCTCTTTATAAGTGCTGTAGACTTTTAAACTGCTTTTATTTTTGTATTCCAAATTTATGCCTCCTTTATATCGTTTATATGATTATATTTGTATGGGGTAAGCGCCGTAAATATAGGCCGTATCCGCTGCCGCCAGCAGGTTCTCCGGCGGCACGCCGTATTGTATGCAGTGCGTGGGATTGAATACGAATCCGCCTCCCGGCGCGAAAATCCGCAGCCTCTCCTTCACCTGTTCGGCGACCTCCTCTGCCGTTCCGAAGGGCAGCACGGTCTGCGTGTCCACGCCGCCGCCCCAAAATGCGATGCGGCCCCCGAATTCCTCCTTCAGGCGTTTCGCGTCCATGCCCGCCGCTGTGGCCTGCACGGGGTTTAGAATATCGAAGCCGGCCTCAATGATGTATTCGATGATGCTATAGACGCTTCCGCAGCTGTGTATGAACGTCTTGGCCCGGCATGCCTTATGCACATAGTCGTTGATCATTTTGAAACGCGGCAGGAAGGACTCCCTCCATATTTCGGGGTTGAAAAGCACTGCGCGCTGCGTGCCGTAGTCCGTGCCGGATACAAACAGTATGTCGATGTTATTTCCTACCGCTTCCAGGTACAGCCTGGTATTCTCGAGCGCGCGCTCGGCAGTAGCCTGCAGCAGCTCGTCTGCGTATTCGCGTTCGGTCAGCAGTATGCAAAGCCAGTCCGTTATGGTATGCCCGGCGAAAAGCCCGTTGGTGCCGAGTCCCCCGCGCCCAAATTCCCCGAATACCGCGTACTCCGTGTTTTCGTGCAGGTTTTTTGCCTCTGAGCCGATCTGCTTTAGCTCCTCGTCCGTATAGAGCGCAATGCTTTCATACCACTTTTGCGGGTCCATTTTCACGATCTCTTCCGATATGGCCGTGCCGCACCCGAATTCGAAATACAGCGTGTCTTTTGCCATATACGCGACGGGGGTTTTGTCCTTCCCCCTGATCCAGAGCCCGCCTTTTTCATCGGTTACGGGATTGAAATCCCCCGGCATCAGCACGTCGTTACCCTTGAATGTGCGCCAGCGCTTCCAGTCTTTGTTGTGCAGCCCCCAGCGCATCGAGGGGTTTTCCAGGGATATCACGTCCCCGTGCACGCGCCGGCGCACCGGTTCCTCCACGCGGGCCAGCATCTCGAACTGCTCGTATACCTTGGGCGTTTCTTCGATATGCAGAAATTTAAGCAGCTCGCAGTAATGGTCTATGCACAGGCCGGATACCTGCGTGCCCCCGATATCGATGGGCACCCTGTCCGCTTCCCTGAAATTGACTGCGGCCAAAACGCGTTCTCTCGAATTCAAAATATCTCCCCCTTTTCGTTCATCCCAACTCATCCTACCAGTTCCACCAAAAAATTTTGCGTACCTATTTTTTTCTGTCCAGAATGCGGAGCGGCGCTTCTATATGGTAGACCATGGCCTCGCGCGCAGCCACCGGGTCCCTGTTCAGCACGGCCTTGTAGATCATCATATGCTCCGCATGCTGTATATCCGGGTGCGTTACGAACAGCCCTATTTCCTTTTGCTTGCTTTTCCAAAGCGCATGCGTCGCTTCCTGTATGGAAATAAGTATCCTGTTGCCCGCCACGCGTGCCAGCAGCGCTTCAAATTCCGTCCTGGAAGCGCCGTCTTCGGAGTATTTCTCCCTGTTCTCCCGGCACCGGTCCATGTATTCTTTCAAAGTCGCTGTGTTGCTTTCATTCGCCCTTTGCGCGGCCAACCCCGCTATCTCGACGTCCACGATCTTCCGGGCCTCTACGAGCTCCAAAAGTATGTCCCTGTCTCCCAGGGAATACGCCATAATGGGCAGCGTCACGGCTTCGAAATTCGGCTGCCGCAAAAAAATGCCCGCGCCGTGCCGTATTTCCAGTATCCCCAAAGCCTCTACGGTCTTTAAGGCCTCACGCAGGGAGTTGCGGCTCACGCCGAGATACGCCGACAATACCCGCTCGGAGGGGAGCTTATCCCCCGGCATCATTTTTTCGTATACGATCAGATTCTTTATCTGCTCAACGATATTGTTCACGATAGACTCTCTCATGCATGTACATCCTTTTAGTTCTACTGGTAGTACCACTTTTAGTATTCTACATCCGATGAGAAAATCCTTTGTTTCACCGTAATGTCATTCTGATCGTCAGTGAAGAATCTTTTCACCAGGATTCTTCGGCCGCTAATGCTCCTTAGAATGACAAAAGGTACGGCGCAATTTTTTGACCGGTGTCGGAAGGGCCTAAAGGCCTCCCCCTAAACCCTTCCCTACCGGCTTGAGGCTTGAGGCACGCTCAAGATGAAAATCTACCTGTAAACCTTCGCCGCTTCAAACATGGCAACGATGCTTTCCGGCGGCGTATCCTCCTGAATATTATGCCCGGGGCCGAATACGTACCCGCTCCGTCCCATGGTGTCCATCAAACGATTGACCTCGGAAGCGATATCCTCTTTCGTACCGTGCGGCAATATCTGCTGCTCGTCCATGCCGCCCCAAAAAACGGCCCTTCCGCGGTATTTGCCCATCAGCGCCTCCGGCGTCATGCCGGCCGCCCTTGTTTGCAGGGGATTGAATATATCCACGCCCGCATCGATAAGATCATCCATCAATGGCTCTATGGCGCCGCAGCTGTGCAGCATGATCTTTACGTCCGCTTTTTCGTGTATGAAGGAGAATATCTTCTTATGGTACGGCTTTATGACCTGGCGGTACGTCTCCGGCGACATCTGCGGCCGGTCCTGCATGCCGAGGTCGTCCGCGTAACCGATAGCCGCCGTATATTTGCCCACCTTGTCCAGGTAGTTGCCGAACCACCTTTTTTGCAGTTCCAAAAGCCTGTCGTAAAGCGCGGTTAAAAAACCGTGGTTGATAAGAAGGTCGCAGGCCAGGTTTTCGTATCCCCGCAGTTTTTGCGAGGTCTCGTAAAACCCCGGCACGCCGAAGTCCGCAAATAGCGCATATTCGCTGTTTTCATACAGGTCCCGGGCCCTGTCCGTGAGGCCGAAGTACATCTCCGGCATGTCCGGATCGGGCATTTTCAGTTTGTCCAAATCCTCGGTATCCGCGAGGGGGCTGCAGCAGACGTCGAAATACTCGTGCGGCACCGCTTTTTTATACCGTATGCCAAATCCGCCTTCATACACATTGTCTACGATCTTCGGCGGGATTACATTCAGGCCTACGCGCCGAACATCCGAGCCGAACCTTTGCATGAGCTCCTCGCAGGGCTCCACCGTGCCCATCGTGTAGTCTACGATGGGGTCGCGGCCGTCTTTTATTTTCAAATATTCTTTCAATCTTTTGTGTGCGTTCAGGTCCAGGCAGGTGACGATCGTCCCTCCGAAATCTACCGGCGTCCTGTCCGCCTCTTTTAAATTTATTGCACGCATGACGCGTTCTCTTGACTTCATTTATAAACTCCTTATTTTTTCTAATGACGGATACAGCGCGTCGTACGCCGCTTTTTGCAGGGCGTAGCTTTCGTGTACGGCCGTATCCGGCGTATAGCGCTTATCCGTATGTACCGTATTTTGCACGGCGTCGGCAAGATCACGGTAAGTGCCGCAGGAAAGCCCGGCCAGCATCGCTGCTCCTTTGCAGACCGTTTCCCGTGTGTCCATCGTATCAAACCGCTTGCCCGTGATATCCGCGCGCAGCTGCAAAGAGAAAGGCAGTTTCGCATTCCCGCCGCTGATGCGTACCGTGTCGAATGCGCCGCAGGTGCGTTCCAGCACGTCCGTGTTCAAGGCAAGTTCCATGGCAATCCCTTCGTAAACAGCTTTAAACAGCTTATGCCTGGAGGCGCCGGGCGTAATGCCGTATATCGCCCCTTTTGCTCGCATGTCCCAATACGGATTGCACGCGCCGACGAGGTGCGGCGTCACACAAAGGCCTGTCGGGTCCTTTTGCACTTTTTCAGACAGGTAGGCATATACCGAAATGCCTTTTTGCTCCGCACGTACTTTATCTTCACAGCAGAACTCGTCTATAAACCAATTGATGGCAAATCCGGCCGGAAAGAAGGCCAGCGTGATGTATTTGCCCGCTGCGGCGTGGCAGTAGGAATTCAGGTTGCAGGCGAAAGCGGCGTCGGTGTTCCTGGGCGTATCCGAGATCGCGGCCAGGCACTCATAGGTGCCCGCGGAATCCGTGACATGCCCCGATTCGATCGCCCCGCAGCCGAGCGCGGATAACGGCTGGTCATGTCCGCCTACCGCAACGGCCGTGCCTTTTTTCAGGCCCAGCCTTTGAGCGGCCTGGGCACCGAGCCTTCCCGCCAGCGTGCCGGAGGGGACGCATTCCGGCATATTTTCAAGCCGTATGCCTGCTTCCTTCAGTATCTCCTCCGACCAGCCGCGCCTGCTTACATCAAACCCCATCGTCCTTCCCGCAAGCGAATAATCCGTCAGCGGCTTTACGCCCAGCTGCGCCAGTATAAAATCGCCCGCGGAAAGGAACAGATTCGTTTCTTTAGCTACTTCCGGCTTGTTTTTGCTCATCCACATGATCTTGTTTACGGCAAACATGGTATGCAGCGGCATGCCCGTGATCCCGTAAATCCGCTTCTTGCCGTTGTCCTTCTCCCAGGACGCCGTTTCCGTTACAGCCCGGTTGTCGGAATTCATTACGGCATTGTACACCGGCTTAAAATCCCCGTCCACGGGGACAAACGTCTCGCCGTGGGAGCTTATGCCGATGGCCTCTATATCCGGAGATTTTTCCGAAGCCCGGCGGATCACTTCGGATGCGGCCTTCCACATGTCCATAGCGTCCGCTTCCGCCGTATTCCCCTGCCAAACCGTTTTATAGGACGCGGAGGCCTGCGACAGTATACCGCCAACCTCGTCAAAAACCACGCCTTTTATGCTCGTCGAGCCTATATCCAGACCCAGTAAAGACATTTTTTTATCCTTTCCTTGCTTTCAATCGTCGAGTGTGAACATGATCTTGAAGTAATATTCCTTCCTGCCCTCTATGTATTCCTTAAATACCCTGATTACATCGGTGATCGGGAAGTAGTGCGTGATCATGCCTTCCGTGCGTATCCTTCCGGCTCTCATGTGTTCCATCATCTCACGGTAGTCCTGCGGGACATACATGGTCGTCCCGGATAACCGGAGCTCATGCTGCACGAAGTCGGGCAGATGCGGTATGTCGTACCCCATCTGCAGCACGCCCACCGTCACCACGCGCGTTCCACGCTTGGCCATAAGTATGATCTCGTCCAGGACCTGCCCTTTTTGCCCGACGCAGTCGAAAAACACGCTTATTTTCTTGGTGTTGCCCATAAGCCGCGTGACGCCGTCCGGGAGTTTTTCCTCCGCGGCGTTGATGACGCCGTCGGCTCCAAGGGACTTTGCCAGCTCCAACCGCTTTTCATCCACATCCGCGATAATGGCTTTGGCCGCGCCCAGCGCCTTCACGCTTTGCATGCAGAATATGCCGATAGGCCCGGCGCCTATGATCAGCGCGACGTCCCCTTTTACTATCTCGCCTCTTTTGGCGGCATGGTAGGCCACGCAGGCGGGTTCCATCTGCGCCGCGTCATTAAGGCTGAGGCTGTCCGGTATGGGAATGGCCATAACGGCCGACATCACGATATATTCGCAGTGCGCGCCGTCCGCCTCCGCGCCGGTGCACTTAAGCTCCTCGCAGAAATTAAACGTCCCGGTCAAGCACTCCTGGCATTTCCCGCAGGTCAGGTGCGGTATCACCGCAACGCGCTGGCCAATAGTCAGATCCTTTACGCCTTCGCCCAGGCCCGCGATCTCGCCCGCGTATTCGTGCCCCATCACCAGCGGATAGCTGACATACGGATGATGTCCGTAATAGATGGTGGCATCCGAGCCGCAAACGCCGACCCGCCTTACGCGTATCAATACCTCGCCTTTTCCGGGCGCGGGAATATCCCTGTATCCTTCCTCAAGCACCTTTGGTTCTTTTAATGTCACACAATACATGCTGCCCATTACGCACCTCTTACCGCCTTTATACCTAAGAATTTACAGAACATCGCCAATGCATCGGCCACTTTCGGGTCGTGTATCAGCGTGCCGTGGTGGATGATGCCGTTTTCGACCATCTTGTCCTCCCAGTCGAACACGTCGTTTACCTTTACCCAGCCGTACGCGCCGCGAACAAACGGCGGAATGTCCACGATCTCGCCGTTTCCGAAAAACATGGTATATTCGCCTTCGTATTCCACCAGCCGCGCACAGGTGACGGGGCCGGACTTCAGCTTGAATTCCAGAGCGCCGTGGCAGGTCGGGCACCACTGTATCATGCGCTCGTTTCTCACAAGCCTGGATTTGCAGGATGCGTCGCAAAGGCTCGGAGCCGCGTTTCCGCAGTGCCATGCGAGCCATACATTTTCCTTTTCCGGATGGAGGTCCGTCCAGTCAATGAAATCCGGCTTGGCCTCTCCCAAAGCCGCGCAGTACATCGCCCACATGGAGACCGCTCCTAAAAGGTCCACCTCGCAGGCCGTGATGATGCCTTTGTCGTTCAGCCTTCCGAAAGTGGAGCAGGCCGATATGCCGTATACCTCCTGTATGCGTGTCCAGCAGTTTACCGCCATGGCGGAAACGCCGAGTTCTTTTTGTATGTTCATGAGCGAAAGCTCGTATCTCGCCTGCGTGATGATGCTCTCATCCGTATGGACGTCCGTTATTTCCCCCGCGCCCGAACGTATCTCGTCCGCTATTTTTAAAACCTGAGGATCGTCCGGCGGTATTTCATCGAGTCTTTTAAACGCCGAAGCCAGATCCATGGGAATGACCATCTGTGAGAACTTGCGCTGCATATTCTCCTCGCTCCAGAACTGCGATTCGAAAAGCGTCGGCCGCGCGCCTATCTGCCCGAATTTCGCGCCCCTGAATCGGCTAACGGCGCATACGGCGCGCGTAAAAATCTCCACCTGTTCCGTAAAATACGCGTCCTCCGGATTGCAGGTATGGAGGTGTACAAACGTAAAGCCCCGTCTCTTGATGGCGGAGGCGGTCATGAACTGCCCGCACCAGGTATCCGTAGCGCGGTTGCCCTCCGGGGAATACGGGGCGCTCTTCGTGCAAAAATGCAATATAGGGATGCTTTTGTCGCGCAAGCCGGACAAAAATGCGCCCACGGCCACTTCCATGCCGAATGTCATGTTGCCTATAAGGAGCCCCTGGACGCCTTCTTTTTGGAAATACTCTAAAACCCGCTCCGCTTCGGGGATGTCGTTCACGCAGCCGTCCACCGTCATCTCCTTGGACGGGACGACCAAGGAAAGCCCCGGTAGCCTCTCCAGCACGGCTACGCAGCGGTCGCGCATCTTTCCCGCCCATTTTCCCGTATATTCGCTTCCATCCCAGGATTCCCAGTTGGAAGGTATAAAACCTATCTTTGTCTGCATCATAATATTATCCTCCAAACTATTTTACGTTTTTAAAGATCCGACAGATAATTATTTATGCTTTCCGCGTCCTTCAATATGCCGATCTCCAGCCGAACCTTTTTCGTTTCTCCCGGCTCCAGGTACTGGAGCGTGCCTTCGTTCCCGTGGAACTGCCTTCCCCTTGGCGTGCAGTTTCCGGGCTCCAGGCCCAGCGCGTATTCGGACTCGCCCATCATCTTCCACTGCGTCAGGTAGGGAAGCTCCTTCTTGTCGTACCGTATGGTTACGCCGGCCTCGAGTTTTTCGTTTATGAGCGCCGCCGCAACCGTACCGTTTTTTGCCGGTTTTAAATCGTGAAAGTACACGTTTTCCTGTATGCCGTGCACCGGGGGACCCATCACATCGTACCGGGCCAGCATCTCTTTTGAGAACGCGTCGTTCGGCGTTATAGCGAGCGAATTTGCAGCAAACCTTGCGCCTTCGTCCAAAAAAGGATAGCCGATGTTGATATGGTACATGAGCATGAGCGCTTCGCGGAAGCAGGCCTCGTTTTCTACCGTGTCCTCGATCGTGAGTTTGTCCTCCCCCATTGCCGCGGTGATTTTTCGCTTCAGCGTCAGGTTTTCCGCATGGAGCCGGGCCTCGCGCACCCTGCCGGATACCGTCATGACATACCGGCCGTCCACCCATTCCTCGCCCACGCCCACATTGTCCGCAGCCGTGTTTGTAATACCGCCGTGCAGTCCCTGGCGCAGCTCGCCTAATATGGGGTGGCTGTATTCCGCCGGCCCGCCCACGTTGCAAAGCCCGCAGGTCGTTACAAGCCCGGCAAAGAAGTTTTTAAGCCATCCGAGGCCCTCCCGTTCATAATAAGCGGGGGCGCTGACCGGGGCTTTGGCCATGTAGGAAAAAGGCACGCCCCTATACGCCGCCCAGGCGATATCCATGCCCCTGCCCGGCAGCACGGTAAAGCTAAGCCCGCTTCCGGTGCTAACCTCGCAGGCCTCCACGCCTTTTGCCCTGCCTTCGGCAAAGCTGTAGCGCTTTATGCCCGCTATCTGGGACAGGGCGCCCGTGCGCTTTCGCAGGAATTCCCTGTCGTAATTTATTGTTCCGTCTTTCACTCAAGTCACCTTAACTTCCTCCCGACGCATTCCCGCACCGTCTTTACCAGCCGTTTTGCGTCGGCGATGGCGTCCCGCCTGACTATAACGGTATTGCCCGCGTTGTCCATGCCCAGATTGTCCTCTATAAATGTCGCCAGCATCAGCCCCCGGATATCGTCCAGACCTTCGAAAAGCAGCGGGTAATACCCCTCGATATCCACCGGCGCGCCGTCCTGTATCTCTATCGTCAGCTTTCCGCAGCCCGCTGTTTTCACGAGCTCCGCAAACACATCCGCTTTTCCCATGGGGGAATTGTTGATGGCGCGGACGCCCTTGATCTTTAATATGTTTGGCGTCTGGTGGTTGCCGTTTCCGCAATAGTGCAGATGCCCGCCGCCAAACTCCGTAAACAGCCTGGAGTAATACGGTACGACAAATTCCTCGTAAAGCGCCGGCGTCATGGTGACCAGGTCGTCATCCGACACCCACACGCCCACGCCTTTCGGAGACGTCACGCCCTGCAGCCCTCCGGTCTCGTCCAGGTCATGCCCCGTATGCTGCTTTTGGACTTTCACCCAGCGGATAAAAGACTCCGTGATCATTTCCATCAGGTCGTGGATCGCCTGCGGCTCGTCATACATCCAGTAGTATGCGTTCTCACCGCATAATTGCATCATGGTCGATAGCGGGCTGTTCATGTCCGTCAAGCCTATAGGCAGATCGCTATGCGATCTGGCATAATCGATAAATTTCAAGACTTTGGGCATCTGGCCGTCCCGGTACGGATCGGGCATTTTAAGCCTGGCGATATCGGCGACGCTGTGAATACAATAGCCGTGCACCGCAGGGTCGTCCCCGTCGCCCGTAGCCTCTCTCACCGTGCATCCGAAGGCCGATGCCAATACGCCGGTCCCGAACCAGGGCATAAAGTACGGCATCGTATCGTCGTCCACCTGCGAAAGGTGAGATACAAACGCGTCCTCCTGGAATTTAACCATCAGGGCCGGATCCTCCCAGTACGCCTTCGGGCGCTTGTTGTTGCCGAAGCCGAAATAGCAGGGTGTATTCGCAATGATGCAGAATTCCTCGGGTGCGCTTATTTTCTCTTTATTAAAAGCCTTCTCGATATTGTGCACGCGTTTTGAAAGATCGAAATTTCTCCATCCGGTTATCATTGCTTACAGCCCTCCCGGTTTATTGTCTTCCAGGCCGATAAACGCCTTGGTCCTTTCGATCAGCTCGGGATATTTTCCGTACGGCTCAAAAGCCGGAATGAAAAAGCATATGAGCGTGAGCTCTTTGTCTCCCGATGTGTTTTCGCACTCGTGTCTGCAGCCTTTTTGCGCGTGTACGATGCACTTCTCCGCAACCCGGTATTCCTTTCCGTCCAGCCGCGCGATACCGCCGATATCAAAGAAAATATACTCGTCGCTTTCCGGGTGCACATGCCCTTCGGATATGCCGCCCGGGGGCACGCTTGTCACCACGATGCCGCATCTTTTCTCCCCTGTTGTCTCGGGAGAAACGAGCAGCCTCACCTTGCGTATGGGGTCTTCTCCAAATTCTGCAAATGGAAAATCCTCAACGTTAAAAATTTGCACTGCCTCAAACCTCACTTTATTTAAATTTTAAGTTTTTCCTCCTCTTATAAATGAAAAGCGTAAAAATATTCAGCCATAATTGCCGTTCGTACCGATATATATTAAAAAAAACCACAGGCTTAAAAATATATATCCTATTGTTCTTTTCATATATATCCAATTAAAAACGCCGCGAAAAAACAACGCTATTTTTATGCTCGGGATTTTATCTATATCAAACGCCAGAGCCCGAAAAAACCATCTTACCGCAATATATGAGATAACGGGCGTTTTAAGCGTTTATAGTCCTGCTGTAACGACAAGCCTGCCGGATATCACCTGCACGCTCCTATCATGAAGGTGACATCCCTTAAGCTTTTTACCGGGCGGCCGGCAAAGGCCATCGGCCTCTCGCCCGGCTGCATATACCGCCCCTTGGTCGGGGGAATATTTATGGCCGTTCGCAATAGCCACGTATTTTAAACGAACCGGCTTATAAAGCTAAACATGAACTTTCCGGTTGCGGCGGACAATATCCACGTAAACGGCGACCAGTATGATGACGCCTTGCACAGCCTGCTGAACGAAAGTATCGATGTTCATCATAACGAGTCCGTTGTTCACGATATTCATGATAAGCACGCCCAGGAGCGTTCCTATCATGGAGCCGGAACCGCCGGTCATGGCGATGCCGCCTACTGCGGCCGCGGCGATGATCTGCATTTCCCAGCCCTGCCCGATAGGCGGATAACCCTGGCGTGTAAAAGCCGCGACCAGCATGCCGGACAAAGCCGCCAGCATGGCGGTAATGATGAAATTGATATACCGCACGCGTCTGGTGTTGATGCCGGCCAGCTTGGCCACCTCTATATTGCTTCCCGTGGCGTAGACATTCCTGCCGAATTTTGTCCTGCGCAGCACAATTTCAAACACGATAACCAGTACAATAAATACGATGATCGGCAGGGATATGCCGATAAGCTCTTCGCCTACCTTGGTGATCGGAATCTGGAAGCGGCCGATATCGTCCATAAAAAACTTCGGCAGCGGATAGATGGGATTGCCGTTTGTCACCACCATGATGGCCCCGCGCACCACGTACAATGTGGCGATGGTCGCAATAAACGCCGGCAGCTTGAAATCCACAATGAGAAACGCATTCAAAATACCGACCAAAGAGCAAATGCCCAGCGTTATGATCATGCAGATAAATACGCCGATCCATTCGTTGGGCGTATCCAGCATGCCGAAGCAGTTGAACTGCATCATGATGAATGTGCTGAAAACAGCCGCGAAACCCGCGGTGGAACCCACGGAAATGTCTATATCCCCGCCTATTATGAGCAGCGTCATGCCAACGGCTACGATTCCATAGAAAGCAAGCGTCTTCAATACCGAGAATATATTGGGCAGCGAGTAAAAACCGCTGTTGAGACAACTGAATATGACGATCAGTAAGATCAGCGGTACCAAAATACCGGCTTCCTGCACGGAAAATATCCTCGCGAGGAAGGAGCCGTCTTTTCTTTTTATACTTAAGTTATTTTTTTCCATATACCTTAACCTCCTTCACAATCGCAAGCTTTAATCCAGTTTGCCCAGGAGCTTATTCCTGCGCTGCACATCGACGATAACCGACAGCACCATGATGATCCCCAAAAGCACCGACTGCAGATGCTGGTTTACGGAAAGCAATATCAATATGTTGGAAACGCTTTGCATCATGATGACGCCGATCAGCGTGCCGATCATGGTGCCGGAACCGCCGACCAGGCTGATGCCGCCGATTGCGGTCGCCGCTATGACCGATAGCTCAAGGCCGTCCGCAAAATTCGCATTGCCGACAGCTTCCTTCGCGATCATGAATACGCCCGAGATGCCGATAAATACGCCGCTTATCAGGAATGTGGAGATTTTGATGCGGTCCACTTTTATGCCGGCCAGGCGCGCAACGTTTTTATTGTCGCCCGTCGCATAGATCTTCCGCCCGTAGGCCGTTTTCCGCAATATGATCTGGAAAACGATGATCACTGCGATGAATAAAAAGAACTCCCAGCTTAAGGACAGCGGCTCGCTCTGACCGATGCTTAAAAAGCCTTCCGCTCCGGGCTCGGATAAAATCGGAACAGGACGGGCAGATGTCATCGCCTTTGCAAGGCCTTTACAGATATAGAGCATCGCTATGGTGGTGATAAATGCGGATATTTTCAGTTTCACGATGCAAAAACCGTTGATCGCGGAAAGTACGACCGCCAGCAAAACAGCCAACAGTATTGCAAGTATAAGCGGCAGGTGCCAGATTGCAAATGCGACCGAGAAAAACACCCCTACGAAGGCGACCATAGCGCCCACGGAGATATCGATCTCGCCGATCAGTATGATCAGCGTTTCGCCGACTGCTATGAGCCCCCACATCGACATTCTTCTGAAGATCGTGCTGATGTTTGTCCCATCCCAAAAGCCTGCGTTGAATATGCTGGCTATTCCGATCAACGCCAGCAAAGGGATCAAAATATATACTTCCTGCAGTTCGAAAATCTTTTTTATATAACGAAGAGCTGTTTTTCCAGCCTTCGCGCTTGTTAATTCCGGATTTGACATGCTATTCCTCCTTTTGCTCATGGTTTAGGCAAAGCATTTGACCATTACGGTTTCCTGCGTCGCTTCGCTTTTTTCAAGTTCGCCTACCGTCGTACCGTGCGCCAGTATGATAAACCGGTCGCACATGGCCAAAAGCTCGGGCAGTTCGGAGGATACCATAATAATGGATATTCCCATGCCTGCCAGTATATTGATGAGGTTGTATATTTCGTTCTTGGACCCCACGTCAATGCCTTTTGTGGGTTCATCCAGCAGCAATATTTTCGGGTCGGTATTGAGAGATTTGGATATGACGACTTTTTGCTGGTTGCCGCCGGATAAATTGACAACCATCGTCTGTGTACCCGGGGCTTTGATGCTCAGCTTGGACATGTAGTTGTTCGCTACTTCGTTTTCCTTCTTCCGGCTGATAAAAAACCCGTTTAATATCTTTTTCAGGTTCGTCACCACGATATTGTGCTTGATATTCGCGAGCATCAGAAGACCGTTGGCTTTTCTGTCCTCGGTCACCAGGCATAATCCGTGCTTGATAGCGTCGCTTTCGCTTTTTATATTGATTTGCCGTCCCTCGATGATGATCTTGCCGGCAGTTAGCGGGTATTGCCCAAAAAGTGTGCTGAGCGTCTCCGTTCTTCCGGCGCCGACCAAACCGGCAAGCCCCAAAACCTCGCCTTTTTTTAAGCTGAAGCTTACGTTTTCGATGAGGTTTTTGTTCTTTATCTTTGGATGGGCCACCGTCAAGCCCTCTACGCGCAGCAATTCCTCGCCTATCTTCACGCTCCTCGAAGGGTACATGCTGGTGATCGTACGGCCTACCATATCCGTTACGATCCTGCCTTCGTTATATTCCTCGCGCGGATACGTGGCGATATTCGTGCCATCCCGCAGTATCGTGACCCTGTCCGTAAGCCTTGTTATTTCTTCCAGTTTATGCGTTACGAAAATAATGCTTTTTCCGTTTTGCTTCAGCTGCAGTACGATTTCAAACAGATTGTCTACGTCATCAAGCGCAAGCGCCGTTGTCGGTTCGTCGAGAATCAATATATGCGGATCCCAGGACAGCGCCCGGGCTATCATAAGAAGCTGCTTTTGTCCGATGGAGAGCATTTTTACACGGGTTTTCGAATTTAAATTTATCTTGTTTTCTTTCAGAAATTCAGCCGCTCTTTTGATAATCTGGCTTTGTTTAGCAAAAGAGGTTTTCTCCTCTGTCAAATGGCCAACGAATATGTTTTCCGCTACTGTCAGGTCTTCCATCACGTTGATCTCCTGCGGAACAAAGCCAATTCCCTTTATAAGCGCGTCATGCGGGGAATGAAGAACGACTTCCAAGCCGTTTATAAAAATTTTCCCTTCAAACGTACCGGTTTTATAGATACCGTTGATAATTTTCAGTATAGTGGATTTTCCGGCTCCATTCTCGCCTATAAGCCCTAAAATCTCTCCTTTTTCCACGCTCAGTGTTACATTGTTTAAGGCTCTTACTCCCGGAAAGTCCTTGGTTATGTTGCGTGCCTCCAAAACAAACTGCGCCATGCCTTAAGCCTCCTTGAAAGAAAATGTTTGCGGGCGGGCCTAACCAAGACCCGCCGCACAAACTCGTTTCGCCCTGTCGAAGATTCTTTTTGATCAGCTGTTATTTGAATTCCTTCATAGCAGCGTCAACCGTATCAAGATATTTGTAATATTCGTCTACCTTGTCTTTGGTTACCAGCGGAGCGGGCATAACGTTGGCAAAATCTACTTTGCCGCCGCGAAGAATCGTATCCAGCATTTCCGCAGCTTTTGCGAATTCCTGGAACAGCGGCTGCGCTACAACCGCATACATTTCTCCGCTCTTAACCAGGTCGAGGTTCACACGGCTGTAGTCCATCGCGATCGCGCAGATCTTCTTGCCGGTAGCCTGCTGAGCGCCTGCCCAGGTGGAGGGGCCTGCACCGGTTGTGGAGAATGCGCCCGTGATGTCGGGATTTGCCTGTATGATTGCCGTTGCTCTCTGAATGGCTGTCGGGGTGTCGAAGCCTTCTTCGATAGGATCAAGCACTTTCATGTTCGGGAATTTTTCTTTAATCGTCTTAATGAATGACTGTGCTGCTGCGTCTTCCGTCGGGTTGAAGCTGCCTTCGGTCACGGCCACGGTGCCTTTGCCGCCGGCCTGTTCGCCGATCGCCATGGCGGATTCCTTGCCGTATTCAACGGCTGAGCATGCCGCCCAAGCGGTCAGTCCCGGCCACTTGCTTTTTTCCGCATCCGTTACCGCGGTATGTCCGGTCACTACGGGTATTTTCTGATCCGAGTATTTTTTGATGTACTGGGCTGTGGACTCGTCAAACAGATACTGGCAGAGGCCCTGGATCTTGTGCTGTGCCATGCCTGCTTCCAAAAGGCCGTACGCCTTTGTCGCATCGGCTTCGTCCGGCGCGAACAGCTTGGGTTCATAGCCGAGTTCTTTCGCTCTTACAATGAATCCACCGATCATGATCTGCACAACGGGGTGGCTCTTCAAGAAGATGCCAATAGCAATCGGGTGGTCTTTGGGGTTGTATGATCCCTGTGCGTCTGACGATGTTGCCGGTGCTGCCGGAGCGCAAGCTGCCAGCATGGCCAATACCAATGATACAGCGACCAACAATGCAAACAGTTTTTTCATTAAAAAATCCCTCCATTTTAATAATTTTGGTTTTATGGACTTTGGCTTTTTTTAAAACGGTCCACACCCCATTTCCCGCTTTAATTAAAGCAAAACCCCACTATTGCATCGGTAAAAAATGTTTCAAACGGGTCTTCCGTTTTCTTCCATGCCTTTTACCGAAATAACATTCTCAACGGTGATATTCAAATACCATTCATAAACGCTTTTTGCCGCCGCCTTGCTGCACTGCCCTCTCGCCGCCGCGAAATCCGGGCGGTCAAACGGCGCCGTACACGGCTCCAAAAACAAGTTGTAAATGCCCCGAAAAGAGCCCAGGTTGTGCAGTATGCCGAGATAAGGCACTTTCTCCGCCGGAAACGAGAGCGCGAACACGGTATTGTCCGGATACTGCGCCGCACACCAGCCTTTTTGAAGCGCTTCTTTGAAGTAATACTTCTCGCAGTTCAAGTCCCGCTCGCCCATGACGTCTATCTTTCGCCGGGTACCGTCCTTGTCCGTGTACGCAGGCCAGTCGAATTCCTCTCCGTATTTCCCTATGCGTTCCGTGTTGGAAAAAACCGCGACGGCCTTTTTCAAATCGTCCGGCACGAGTATCCTTAAACCGGGCTCGGCGTTCAGCATGGTATGCGCAGCCCATAAAAAATACATATCAAACTGCGTAGGATTGTGTAGTTTATAGTCGATGCGCAGAACGGTATCGGATAAAAACCGTATGTTTTTCTCAAGGACGTAGGGCAGCCGCACGCCGTGGAAAACAAAGGCGGCCCCGTCTTTTCTGAGCGTGGTTTCGGCCTTTAGGTTCCATATCTCGCCGTGGTCTGCCAGCTTGACGCCCGCCCAGGGTTCCTTTTCGTAATAGCAGATATCGATAGTCGGGAACATGTCGTCCATGCCGCAGCATTCCCCCTCCGTGTAAGCGCCGTCAAACGGCACCACGCGGTAGTGTGTTTCCGGACGCTGCACCATGAATTCCCTGCCCGTATTTTTGTCAAAGGCGGAAGCGAGGTTGCCTCCGAATTCCGGAAGGAATTTAAACAACAGCGCATCGCTTTCAAAAACAACAGCTTTTTGATCTTTATAAAAACCCTCGTATACTTTACAGGCCACGTCTTTTAAAACCTCTCTAAAAAAATCCTTTTTATATCTCAAGAAGTATCTTTATCCTTGCGCCGCTGTTCGCTTTCAAGTCCATCAGCGCTTTCTTTGCATCATGCAGCGGTATCACCTGCGTGATCATGGGTGTGAAGTCCACCTTGCCGCTTTCCATCATTTTAATCACGACCTGCCCCATATTCGGGCTTCCCATTACGGGAAGAAGCTGTATGCCGCGTATGGTCATGAGGTCGAGGTTCAAATCGTTTATGGGCTGTTCATAGAACGCCACAAAGGCGATACGGCAGCAGCTGTTGGCCATGCGTACGGATTCATGGAACATATCGACGGAACCGGACGCCTCTATGATCACATCCGCTCCTTTGCCGTCCGTCAGCTCCATTACACGCGCATATAAATCCTCTTTTGTGGTATTGATAATTTCGTCCGCGCCGAATTTAGCGCCGAGTTCCAGTTTGAAATCCCTGCGGCCGGCGAGTATGACCTTCCTCGCGCCCGAAAGCGCGGCAAAAGGCACTGCTCCGAGGCCGATGGGGCCGGTGCCGATGATGAGCACATTTTCTCCGATATTGATCCTGCCGACTTTAACGGCGTACAGCCCGGTCGCCACAGGCTCCACCAGCGCACCCTGCTCGAAGGATACGTTTTTTGGAAGATGGAACACATGCCGCTCCGGCATCACTGTATACTCCGCATAACCGCCGTCCTGCGCGTTGATCGTGCCGACAGCCTTCATTTGCGGGCAGGACAGATAGTTCCCTTCGCGGCAGAAATCGCAGATGCCGCAGGATATCCCCGTATCCGAAACGACACGGTCACCGGGTTTGAACGTGGTCACATTTTTGCCCACGGCTTCCACCACACCGGAATACTCGTGTCCGAATGTCATGGGCGTATGGATAAGCCCGTCCGCCCAAAAGCTGCTCTCCCCGGAATAGATCGACTGATCCGTACCACATACGCCGCAATATTTCACGCGTATCAGCATATCGTTCTCTTTTAGCTCCGGTATGTCCGTCTCCATCCACCTGAGATCCCTGGGGCCGTACAGCCTTTGCGCCATCATCTTCTTCATATAAACCTCCCAACGCTGCGATAAAAAATCTTAAAAAATATAAACTTAAAGCCCTATCGGGTAATTTCCGTATTCCATCACGGTTTTTATCATAGCCGCTATGTTCTCAAGCGGCACTCCGTATTGGATATTGTGCACCGGTGTAAAAACGAAGCCGCCTCCGGGGCCGAATATCCGGATTCTCTCCTTTGTCTGTTCCGCTACCTCTTCTATTGTTCCATAGGGCAATGCGGTCTGTGTGTCCACGCCTCCGCCCCAAAATACGATCCTGCCGCCAAATTCTCTTTTGAGCTTTTCCGGTTCCATATTGGCCGTGCTCACATGGACCGGATTTAATATATCTATGCCGGCTTCGATCATATGCCCGATCAAATGGTATATGGAGCCGCAGCTGTGTATCATGACCTTTGCGCCGCTGTTGTTATGGATATAATCGGTCATCAGCTTGTAGGCAGGCATATGCAGTTCCTTAAAGATTTCCGGATTGAATAGCTCGCACTTCTGCGTGCCGTAATCCGTGCCCGAAAGCAAAATGGTGTCGATATATTTGCCCGCAGCCTGCAGATACAGTTCGAGGTTTGCAACAGCGCGCTCGGCCGTCGCATGCAGTATGCTTCCCGCGTATTCCCTCTCCGCAGCCAGTATGCAAAGCCAGTCGCAGACCGTGTGCCCCGCGAAAAGCGCATTGGTGCCAAGGCCGCCTTTTAAAAACGTCCCGCAAACGGACATATCGGTGTTTTCGAATAGCGCCGCCGCATTTTTCTCTATGATCCTGAGCTCTTCATCCGAATACAGCGGTATGGATCTTTTCCAGTCTTCGGGGTCCATGAAATCCCACACGCCCGTCATTTCGGTAGGGCACTCGTTGTCGTAATACAATCCTCCGGGAGACATCTGCGCGATGTTTCTTCCGTCCTTGCTGCGGATGTGCAGATAGCCTTTTTCATCCGTTACCGGGTTGTAATCTCCGGGCATGAGCACCCGGTTGCCCGCAAACGTCGTCCAGAATCTCCAGTCCGTATTTTTCAGTCCGAAAGCTTCGATATGATTTTCCAGCACGATCACATCGGACTTTAAGCATTTGGCCATCAAAAGATCCGGTTTGGCCAGCATCTGCCAAGGATCGTAGACCTTCGGAGGCAGTACGTCGATACCGAAAAACCTGGCAAGATCGCAGTATTCGTCCACGTGTATCCCCGTTACCCTGGAGCCTCCGAGATCCAGCGGAACCCTGTCCGGCTCTTTATGATTGATAGCCGCTCTTACGCGTTCCCTTGAATTCAAAATCGCACCCCTTAAGTTAATATGCCGTACAGCCGCCGTCCACCGCCAAAAGATGCCCCGTCACATAGGATGAGGCGTCGGAAGACAGGAAGATGCAGGCTCCCACGATCTCTTCCGGCCTCGCGAAGCGGCCTATCGGGAAACGCCTCAGCATCTCCTCGCCATACGCCGGATTTTCATCTATGCATTGCTTTAAAAGCGGCGTTTCAAACGTTCCCGGCAATACCGCATTGATGCGGACGCCCCTTTTGCCCCATTCGCATGCCGCCGTTTTGGTGAGCATGGCGACGCCGCCTTTGCTCGAACAGTACGCCGCGCTTAAGGGGATCGCGACCACGCTGCCGAGAGATCCGAAATTGACGATCGCGCCTTTGCCTTTTTTGAGCATCTCAGCGCCCGCGTATTTTGTAAAAAGGAACGTGCCCTTTAGATTTACATTCAAAACGAGATCGAATTCCGACTCGCCGAAATCCTCGAGAGGCATCCGCCTTGTAATCCCGGCGCAGTTTACGAGGGCATCCAAGGCGCCGAACGTAGAAACAGCCGCCTGTACCGCGGACTCTGCTTCGACCGCCTTTGTCACATCCGCCTGTACCGGCAATGCGCCATATCCCGCAAGCTTCATTTCTGCGGAGAGCTTTTTTACGGAATCGAAATTGCTGTCCACCAGCACGACGGCTGCGCCGGCCATGGCGAATCCCTTTGCAACGGCCAGCCCAAGCCCGCTTCCCGCCCCGGTAATGATGGCGGTTTTACCCTCCAGGCTGAATTGCTTTAGCGCGGGATATGCCGGGAATTTCTCCTGTGTAAGCTCCATAGTGCACCTCGATAGCGTTGTTGTATAGTCGGTTGTCGACAATGCCTCCGGAATATTTTATTAGTACATGCCGATATAACATTCCAGATTGGAACGCATGATAAGTTCCGGACGTTGGTAGCGCGTTCCTATCGGCTCTTTTTTCTCTGTGATATATTTGACCATGGCGGCGATGGCTTCCTTGGCCAGGCTGTACTGGTTTTGGAAGAGCGTCGCCTCCAGGCTGCCCCGCTCGATGCAGGCCGCCAGCTCGGGATACAGGTCCTGTCCGATCACCTTTATATCCGTCCTGCCCATTTCCTCCAGCTTTCTGCATACGCCCACAGCGTTGTAGGAGGCTACGTATATGCCTTTTAAATCCGGAACTTTCTCCAATATCTCGCCCGTCCTTTTAAAGGCAATATCCTGATGGTTGGTGATATTGAAGCAGGAGACGAAATTCATTTTCCTTTTGGCGCATTCCTCTACAAACCCGTCGCCGCATTCCTTATGGATCAGCGTCTGTCCTTCCGGCCAGAAGACCGCCACTTTTCCGTTCCCCACGCAATTGTTCAAAAACTGCGCGGCTATACGGCCGAGAACATAGCCGTCGGAACGGAGGACGCCTATAATGGGCGTGCCGTCGATCGGCTCCGATACGAAGGAGATCACGGGCGTTTTTAAATCCGAAGGCTCCTCCAAATTTTTGTACATGCCGCAGATGACTTCGTTGGGTTCCAGTATGATGCCTGCGACTTCCGCCTTCAGCAGGCTTTTGACGGCATCCTTTGCTTCCTGTTCCGTTACGATCTCTTTGACGATGCAGTGGATATTGTAGTCCTGAAGTTCATGTACGGACTCGTCAATGCCGGCTTTTACATACTGGAAGAACTCCTTCGGTTCCCGCGGGATAATAAGCCCCAGGCTGCAGACGCTCCTGGCCAGGCCCTGAGCGAGTTTGTTGGGCGTGTAGTTTAACTCAAGCGCCTTTTCATTGATGCGCCTGCGCATTTCCTCGCTGATCTTTGGCTTGTTGTTTAAAGCTTTATATACCGTTGTGACGGATACCCCTATCTCCCTTGAAATATCCTTGATGGTGATGCGTTTTTTCATCTATGCTCCTAAAATACTCGTTCGCCAGTTAAATTTGATATTAGGTTAACGTTTATCCTGTTGTTAATTTGATATTTAAACAACTATAGAAATAAAAATACTGAAAAAATAACCGGGAAACAATGGATGCATTCTTTCGACAGGCCCGGGTAAAACTCTCGAATTAACGTTTACCCTTTCTCTATATATTATTCTATGAGAAGAATAAAACTCCTTCTTTAAATTTGTTTTTCGACAAATTATTTATATGTTTATGGGGTAGGCGCCGTATTTTCTTACCGTCTCCAGCATCTGCATATAGTTTTCGTACGGCACGTCGCTGTGTATGGTATTGCTGCTGGAAATGATATGCCCGCCCCCCGGCGAGGCCGTCTTGATGACGCGCAGCGTATCGCGTACCACATCCTCTTTTGTGCCTAAATGCAGCACTTTTCCGCAGTCCACATTGCCCATCAGCAGCACTTTTTGCCCGTAGTTTTCCTTCACCCATTTCAAGTCCATACCGGCCTCGGGGTCTATGCTGTGGTAGCCGTCAAAGCCCGAATGCAGCAGGAACTCGTCCGCAAAGCGCGTTATATTTCCGTCCGTATGCCGCAAGTAGTACATGCCATGCCGGTGGGCTGCTTCGGACAACATATTGAAGCGCGGCGCATAGTATTTCATGTAATCCCCCGGCGAGAATAAGGGGCCGTTGTTCCCGGCCAGGTCCTCCCCGTCGAAAATTGCGTCCACACCCATAGATGCGTACTTCTCAATAAATTTCAGGCCTTTTCTTACGCGGTAATCGAGGTATCTTTCCACCAGATCCGTTCGGAAGGCCATCGCCTCCAGGAACAGGCCGCCGATCGCGCCCATGCTCATAGGCGGGAAATCTATTTCCACCACCGCCAGTATGAATTTCCTGCCGCCGCATTTTTGCACGATATACTCCGCCTGGCTCCAGTTATAGCGGTCCAAGTCGATTTCATTTTTTTCCAGTATGCCGATATAGCGCTCAAATTCATCGATCCCGCCCTGGTGGAAATTGGAATCCGCTGTATGGAAAAGGTCCGTTTTCCGGTCGAAATGCACAACGGAATACATTTTATTTTCCCTGTCCTCAAATCGCCACGTCGCATCATCGAGTGGGGTCGGAATGGTAAAATCCTTCAAAGGCGGGCGCTCGATCAAGACCGTATCCAGTTCCAGCCTGTCGTAAAGCTCTACCAGGTCTATGGCTTCCTGCAGGAAAAATTCCTCTCCCCGGCCCTGTATCAGCATGCCGTTCATCACTTCGCAGCGTACAAAGCCGCTCCAGCCCGTATAGGCCAAACGCCCCAGAACTTTTGTCGCAACCGGAGAATTGATGTACAGCTCGGAAACGGGAACCCGGTCTGCTTCCTCATGCTGAAAAGCCAAATGTACCCTTTCTTTGCTGTTCACACCTGTCCTCCATTTCCGGGGTTAACGTTTTTCCCCATATAATTGAAAAATAGTTCCGCTTAAGGGCGGTGTAGAAAAAAATCTTTTGTGTCGAAAAATTTTGCAAATCTATGATGCTAATATTGGAATTAACGTTTACCCTGGTATTTAAATATATTCTCCGCCGGGTTTAAAAATCCTTTATTTATTTATAAAAATATTAAAATCGATCGATGTGTAAAACATTTTTGGTGAATATGTCTGCAACCGCGTCCCATTCCCACCGTGAGGTCAAAAGCGCATCGAGCCTGCCGGATTTTGCATAGACCACGCAAGTTAGCCGACGTCTTACTTTATGTACAACGTCTTTTTGGCTGCGGCGGCGATGCGCTCGGGCGTCGGGACGTTGGCCTGCTCGAGCTTCCTTGAATAGGGCATCGGGACCTGGGCGGTGCATACGCGCTCGATGGGAGCGTCCAGATATTTGAATACCGCATTTTGCACTTCGAATGCGATTTCCGCGCCAAATCCGCAGAATTCGTTCGTCTCATGCACGATCACAAGCCGGCCGGTCTTTTTGACGGAGCTTAATATCGTCTCGATATCCAGGGGCACGATTGTCCTCGGGTCTATGATCTCCGCGTCTATACCTTCCTTTTCCAGCAGCTTTCCCGCCTCAATGGCCTTTAGTACCATAAAGGAAGTGGCTACGACCGTCACATCCTTGCCCGTGCGCTTTATGTCCGCCACGCCGAAGGGTATGAGCAGTTCTTCGCCTTCCGGCACTTCGCCGCGGGTGGCGTAGAGCATTTTATGTTCGCAGAATACCACCGGGTTGTCGTCCCGTACCGCGGTCTTCAAAAGCCCCTTCGCATCATAGGGATTGGAAGGGCATACGACCTTCAATCCCGGTACATTGGCGAAAATGGACTCCAGGTTTTGCGCATGCTGCGCGCCGTTGCCCCGGCCGCAGCCATGCTGCACGCGTATGGTATAGGGGACTTTTACTTTCCCGTTGGACATGTAGTGCATCTTGGCCGTCTGGTTTACGAGCTGGTCCATCGCGCACAGTATGAAATCCACATACTGCATCTCCACAACAGCCCGCGCGCCGCTGATGGAAGCGCCGAGCCCCGCGCCCAAAAAAGCCGCCTCGGAAATGGGCGTGCTCCTTACGCGCTTTGTACCGAATTCCTCCGGAAGATCCAGCGTACACCCGAAAACGCCGCCAAACCGTGCGACATCCTCCCCCATTACAAAAACCATCGGATCGCGGCGCATTTCTTCCGCCAGCGCGTCGCGTATTGCTATCGAGTATTTAATATTTGCCATAACTTAAAACCCTCTTAGATAAATAGATTCTTCATTAATTCGGATTCATCCGGCTCCGGGCTCTCCGTCGCAAAGCGGATCGCCTCTTCTACCTCGGCATCGGCCGCATCATGTATAAGCTTTAAATCCTCCGCCGTTGCGATCCCGGTTTCCGTAAGGTGTCTGGAAAGCCGCTTAATCGGGCATTTTTCCTTCCATGCGTCCACCTCTTCAGCCGTCCGGTATCCTCCGTAGGAGTAAACGTCGCCGGGCCAGTGCCCCATCCAGCGGTATGTCTTGCATTCCACCAGCGACGGCCCTTCGCCTGCGCGCGCGCGTCTGATGGCAGCCATATAGCCTTCGGCCAGCTCGAAAACATTGTTGCCGTCCACCGTCACGCCCGGCATGCCGTAGCCCCCGGCCCGTATGGAAATATCCGCAACGGAGCAGCTTTCATCCGCGTGTGTAAAGACCTGGTATGTGTTGTTCTCGCACACGAATATCACTGGGAGTTTCCAGACCGCAGCCAGATTCATGCTCTCGTGCGTGACGCCTTCGTTGGAAGCGCCTTCGCCGAAGAAGCAAAATACCACGGAATCCGTGTTTTTAAATTCCTTTGCGGTCAGCGCTGCGCCCACGGCGATAGATGTGCCGCCCGCTACGATCCCATTGGCGCCGAGGTTTCCGCTTTCCAGGTCGAAAATATGCATGGAGCCGCCTTTGCCGCCGCTGCATCCCGTGGCTTTGCCAAATAGCTCCGCCATGATGGCGTTCATGCCCGGCCCGCGCGCGATGCAATGCCCCAAACCGCGGTGTGTGCTGGTCAGCATATCGTCTGGACGCATCAGCTGCACAGCCGTAGCGGCAATCGCCTCTTCGCCCACATAAGGATGCAGGGAACCGGTCACAAGGCCTTCCTTGTAGAGCCTGGAGGCCTCCTCTTCAAACCGCCGCATGCGGTTCATGCGTTTATAAATCTCTATGAGCTCATGATCTTTCATACTTCTACTCCTAAGAATGTCTATGGTCAATTTGTTATATGCAGCATTACAGGCCGTATCCGCCTTCCATCATTTTGGTGAGCCTTGCCAGCGCCCGCGCGGCCGGCGCGCCGTCAACGGCGTCGTGGTCTGCCAGAACGGTCAGGTAGAGGAACTCCCGCACCTGTATTTCGTCTGCCGCCACGCCCGGTTTTTTTACGACGGAGCCGACGCCTACTTCCAGTGGATGGATGCCTATGGGCACGAACCATCCCTTGAAGGAACCCATCATGCCAAGGGCAGTAACGACGACCGTTCCCATCTCCCGCTTGGCATTAAACGGATTCCGTATGATCCCTTTTAAAACCAGCCTCCGTAAAAAACCCGGCAAAGCATAATACGTCCTCATCATGTGAGAGCTTCGCTTCCCGTCCGGCACATAATCGCCTTCGTCCTTTATATCCGCTTTTTTGGATGCTTCTATCTCGGAAAATATCTCCGCTATGCTCTTTTCATTCGCCTTCCGGATGACATAAGGCAGGGGTACTTTTTGGCCCTGTACTTCCCTTTCCACCACAATGGAAATGTCCACATCGCGGAACAATACGGTCTTTCGTTTCCCGTATTTGACGCTGTGGATCTCCGGGTATTCTGCGCAAAGGCCGGCGATGCATTTTAATATCCACGCCGTAAACGAAATATCCCTCGCTTCCCTTTTCCGTGCGCGTAATTTTTTACGCGCCTCCGTTACGTCGATTTCTATAAAAGCTTGTATGTAATGCTTTTTCAGACCGATATGGCAGACGTCGACCGTCGCCAGGCGGCTTAAAGGAAATTCCTTTATTTCATAATCACCTGTTTTCGTCATCTCATCACCGTTAATCCATGAAAAGCCCGCCGTCGATATCGAGTATCTCTCCCGTTATATACCGCGCGCGCTTCTCGTCCGCCAGGAAAAGCGCACCGTATGCGATATCCTCCGGGTACCCCATTCCGAGCGGGGCTGATTTCGCAATGTTGCTGCGCATCTCATCGGAATAATTGCCTCCGCCGCTGTCTCCGGTCAGCATGGGTGTCTCGATCGGCCCGGGGCTTATCGCGTTCACGCGCACGCCGAAGGGCGCCATCTGTCTGGCCAGGTGGATCGTAAGAGACGTTATGCCGCCTTTGGAAGCCACATAATTCCCGCCCACGTTCATGCCGCCCGTCTTGGCGGCCGCGGCGGTGATATTGATGATGCAGCCCTTTTTACGCGCTTTCATGGAAGGGACTATGGCCTTGCTTACGAGGAACGTGCCCTTCAAATTTACGGCCAAAACCCTGTCCCACTGCTTTTCGGTGACATCCTCGATTTTCCCGAGATGTATGATACCCGCAGCATTGATAAGTATATCGATGCCGTTGTATTCCTTTAGAATTGGCGATAGGGCTTTTATAACCTTCTGTTCGTCGGATACGTCAAATACCGCGGGAATGCTCCTGCCTCCCGAGCTCGTGATCTCATCCGCAGTTGCATTCACCTTTTCCGCCTGTATATCGCAGGCTATGACCATAGCGCCTTCATCGGCAAACATCTTCGCAATCGCCTTGCCGATGCCGCTTCCCGCGCCCGTTACAAGCGCCGTCTTGCCCGAATAAACCATATTTTCATGCTCCTTGCCGTTATTTTTTCTCGCAGTCCGGTATAAACAGCGCCTTGATGCCCTTGCCCTTACGCAGATCGTCGAATACCGATTCCCAGTTTTCTATGGATTCGCAATGCGAAACGAGCCTGGTGATATCCCTTTTCGAATTTGCAGCCATGGCGATCGCCCTGTCCCAGCTGGTGTAGTTGGAGCTCATATTGAAATACACGTCCAGCATCTTCTTTTGCGCCGTATCCCAATTTACGCGCACATCGGGCTTTCCTGTTAGTCCCACTACGCAAAGCCTGCCCAGTTTTTTCACCGCACTCACTGCGGTCTGTATGCCCTTCTCGTTTCCGGAGGCCTCTATCACTACATCCGCCATACGGCCGTTGGTCATTTCAGAGATTATGGAAACCGCATCTTCCTTCATGACGTTTATGACCCTGTCGCTTCCAAGCTCCAGCGCCGCGGGGAACCGCAGCGCCTCGTCCGCATCCACGCCCAGTGTGATCACTTTACCTGCCCCGTTTTCCTTGGCCGCAAAGGCGCAGAGTATGCCCACAGGCCCTGCTCCCACTACCACAACGGTATCCTGCGCCATCACCTTTACGCGCTCGCAGACATAGCCCACGGCCACGGCCAGCGGCTCTATCAAAGCCGCGGCTTCGAACGTAAGGTTATCCGGAATTTTATGCAGCAGCTTGCCGGGCATCGTGAGATAATCCGTAAACGCACCGTTTTGACCCCATCCGGGAGAGCGCTTTTCCGGGCATATCTGCCAGTAGCCCTGCCTGCAGAGATCGCAGACCATGCAGGCTTCCGCGTGCGGCTCCGCCACCACCCTGTCGCCCGGGTTCACGTTTTTCACATCACGTCCGACTTCCTCCACCACGCCGGAAAACTCGTGCCCCATGGTGACCGGAGGCCAGTATGCGAATTCGTCGTCGTATATATGCAGGTCCGTGCCGCATACGCCGGCGGCCTTTACCTTTATCAGCGCGTCGCCGTCCCGTTTTATCACCGGCTTTTCTACGTCGCGCACCTCCACAAAGCCCTTGCCTTTTTGCACCTTTTGCAATGCCCTCATTCTTTTACCCGCTTTCCTCTAATGTATGGTATAGCCGCCGTCCATCACCAGCGTGTGCCCGGTGATAAACGATGCCGCATCCGAGCTTAAAAAAAGCACGGCCGCGGCGACTTCCTCGGGTTTTCCTACCCTTTTTACGGGGATGTCGGCCAGTATTTCATTCCGGTACTGTTCATTGTCCATAAGCCGCTTCAGGTTGTCCGTCTCGATCTGCCCCGGCGCTATCACATTGCAGCGTATACCGTATTTTGCCCATTCCAGCGCCATGGACCGGGTAAATCCGCAGATGCCCGCTTTGGCGGCGCTGTGGTGCGAGGTCCCTCTGGGCAGGCCCACAAGCCCCGCTATGGAGGCGGTGCTGATGATCACGCCCCCCCGGCCGCTCTCGATCATAAACCTGCCGAATTCCTGCGAGCAGATAAAGCAGCCCTTTAGGGATACGGCTAAAGTCTCGTCGAAATGCGCATCCGTCATCTCCTGTAAATGGATGATGCGGCAATAGGCCGCGTTGTTGAAAAGCACGTCCACTTTGCCGAAGTCCGCGATCACACGCTCGGCCAACCGATGGACGGACTCCCTGTCGCTGACGTCGCATTTGTAGTAGCGGCACTGTACGCCATTGGATTGTATTTCCGATACAAGCCCTTTTGCCTGCTCTTTTTCCACAACGTCCGCAAGGGCGATATGCATGCCGTGCTCGGCAAGCGCCCGCGCCGTAACGTGCCCGATTCCCCCCGTTCCGCCGGTTATGACGATGACCTTGCCCATTACGTTAAAATCGACCAGCATGTTCAAGCCTCCGTTTCCACGTAGCCCATCAGCTGCCCGATTACAAGCTCCTCCCCGGGTTTTGCTATGATCTCGGATACAACGCCGTCGGCCGGGCTTTCAACGTCGAGCGTCGCCTTTTCGGATTCTATCTCCGCGACAGGCATGCTTTTCTTTACGCTTTGCCCGGAAACCACCTTCCATTGCAGCAGTGTAACATAGTCCACGGTCAGACCCTGCTGGGGTACCTTGATCTCAATCTTCATTGTTTCGCACTCCCTTCCTCTATTTCATCACGCGTTCGATAGCTTCTATCATCCGCTCCTCGGTCGGCGACATGGCCGCTTCCAGCACAGGCGCGTAAGGGTGCGGCAGGTCGTCCGTAGCCACGCGGATTATCGGCGCCTTAATGCAGGAGAAAAGCTCTTCCGAAACTTTTGCGGATATTTCCGCTCCTGCGCCGCAGGTCAGATGCCCCTCTTCCACGATCACAAGCCGCCCGGTCTTTTTCACCGAGGCCGCTATCTCTTTAAAATTCAAAGGATACAGCACGCGCGGGTCGATCACCTCTATATCCGCCTTCAAAATTCCCTTTTGCAGGATGGCATTCATCCGCTGCTGTATGATGGGGCCGATGATCACAACCGTCGCGTCCCTGCCCTCTTTTAGAATATTGGCCTGGTCAAAAGGCACGGTATATTCCCCGTCCGGCACCTCATCCCGTATGGGGTAGGCGAATTTATGCTCGAAGAATACGACCGGGTCGTCCTGCCGGAGCGCGGTCTTCATCAGCCCTTTCGCGTCGGCTGCGTTACCCGGCACCACGACTTTCAGGCCCGGCACATGCATCGTAACGGCATACAGGCAGGCCGAATGGTGCGGCCCGGATACCCTTCCCCCCATCTGCGCCCGAACGACCATGGGCACCCGCACCTGCCCGTTCGACATATACGAGAGTTTGCTTGCATTCTGGCAAAGCGGGCTTAATATCTCGTAGAGTATATCCGCGAACATGATATCCACGATGGGCCGAAGCCCCGTTGCCGCCGCGCCCACCGCCATGGCCGTGAATGCGTTCTCGCTGATCGGCGTATCGATCACCCTGTCCATTCCGAATTCTGCCCAGAGGTTTTTGGTCTGGCCGTAGCTGCCGCCCCGCTCGCCGATACCCTCACCCATGGTAATGATCGCGGGGTTCCTTCTCATTTCCTCTGCGATGCCGTCGCGGATGGCATTCATATAACTTATCCTGCCCATTTAATCATCCTCCGCAAAGAGATATTTTCCGACTGTTTCCGGGTCGGGAAGCGGGCTCGCCTTGGCGTATTCGTAGGCTGCCGCTATTTCTTTTTGCGCGTCCGCTTCCGCCTGCTCGATCTCCCCTTCATCTATCCCGTAGGCTTCTATTAAAATCGTCTTGAAGTTTTTGACGGGATCTTTTGCCGCTATCCAGGTATCCACTTCCTCCTTGGTACGGTACGTGCCGTAGAGCTGGTCGCCCAGGTGGTGCCCGCCGTGCCGGTAGGTCTTGCACTCTATGAGCGTTGGGCCAAGGCCGTTTAGCGCCCGTTCCCGCGCCTCCGCAGCCGCCTCGTACACCGCTATCACGTCGTTTCCGTCCACGGCTATGCCCGGCATGTTGAAAGCAAGCGCCCGCGTAGCGATCTCCCGGTTTGCGGCCACCATTTTTAAAGGCGTAGCCGTCGCATAGAGGTTGTTCTCGCAGACGAATATAACGGGAAGCTTCAGGTATGCGGCCATATTCAGGGATTCGTAGAATATGCCCATATTGCTTGCGCCGTCGCCGAAGAATGTGACGCCCACCGAGCCCTTTTGCAAAAGCTTGGCGGAAAGTCCCGCGCCGACAGCCAGGCCGATGCCGCCGCCCACCACGCCGTTTGTTCCGAGGAAACCCACGGACGGTTTGTACATATGCATGCTCCCGCCCCGGCCGCCGTTGCTGCCGCCCTGCCGGCCGAAAAGCTCCGCCAGCGCTTCGCCCGTTGTAATGCCCTTGGCTACCGCATGCCCATGCCCCCTGTGGGTACTTGTCACGACGTCTTCTTTTTCAAGCGCAGCACATACGCCGACGGCTACGGCTTCCTCGCCGTGGTATAAATGCACAAACCCGGGGACCTCTCCCCCCTTGTACTTCTCCGCGGCCATATCCTCAAAAAACCGCAGCCGGCACATGTCCCTGTAGAGCTTTAAGAGGTTGCCCGGGGATTTATCCAGTCTTCCCATAATGTCCTCCAAATCGTAAGAAATCACATGTATATTGGCTTTTAAACCCTATCCGCATAGCTGTATAAGGCAAATGCGCAGGAGACGACATCCTTCAGTGAAATTTTCTCGTGGTCCGAATGCGCGTCCTTTAACTCCCCCGCGCCGAAGATGATAACGGGTATGCCCTTTTCATGCCCGTAAAACCATGCGTCGCAGCAGGCCGGGAAAGCGGAATATACAGGCGCGATACCCGCTTTTTTAACGGCTTCGCCGAAATCCTTTACACAGTACAGCCCTCTGTCCGTGACGATTGCGTCGCGCCCGAAGGGATATCGCACGCTGACGGAAGACGCGATATCCGCATCCGCATTTTGTATGCACTGCCCGATCTCGCTCTTTAATTCCGCTGCCGAAATGCCGGGAAGAAATCCGAAAACGCCTTCCAGCACCGCTTGCCCCGGCGCGGTGGCCGGCCAGTCGCCGGCGTGCAGCTTGCCGAATGTGAGCGGCATGGGGTTTTCAAAATCTTCGAAGGGATGCGCGCCTTTCAATTTGGCAAATACTCTGCTGTGGCAGTCTTCCAGCACGCCCATCAAAGCGGCGGCGATTTTTAAAGCGCTTTTTACGGCCTTTACCTCTCCGCTATGCCCAGCCACGCCTTTGATTTCAGCTTTGAACCATACCGCCCCGCGGCTGCCTGTCAGTATCTTAAGGCCTGTCGGTTCCATCACGACGGCGAGCTTTGAGCGCATATCCTCCCGCATGAGGGCCAGCGTGCCGTTGCCGCCTGTTTCCTCTTCGGCAACGATATGCGCTTCAATGTTTTTTTGCGGGCGGATGCCTGTTTCTTTCAGCGTTTTGAGCAGCAGATAGATAGAAGCGATCTGCCCTTTGTCGTCGCAGGCCCCGCGTCCGTATATGCAGCCGTCTTTTTCGGCTGCGGTCAGCATTTCCCCTGTAGCCGGCACCGTATCCGCATGGGCGTTGAGGAGGAGCGTTTCATCCGTCTCTCCCTTTACCTTCAGGCGGAGGTTATGCCTGTTTGTATAAATAATCCCCTCTTTAACATTGCAATAGAGCGCGTTTTCCGGCAAATCCTCCGGTATGGCGATCAGCTCCGCGCTGTCGCAAAACGGTGCGAATTCCCCCTGGAGCACTTTCATCAGGTCTTCTTCCCCGCCGGAAAGCGATTTTATAGCGATGATCCGCTGTAAAAATGCGGACGCTTCGCCGGTATTTCGTTCAAACGCGTCACGTAAAATCATACAATCTACCCTTTAGCCAAGGCTTAAAAGCGCCTCTTCCATGATATCCAGACTCTCTTCGATCTCATCGTCGGTGATGACAAGCGGCGGCGCGACGCGCATCACATTGCCATACAGCCCGACGGTTCCGATTAAAAGCCCCTTGTCGGCGCAGCGGAGCACAAGCTCCTGCGCGAGCTTGGGGGCAGGCTCCTTTGTCTTCTTATCCGCCACCATCTCCATGCCGATCACAAGGCCGCGCCCGCGCACGTCGCCCAGATACGGGCTTTTTTCCTGCAGCTTATGAAGCCGCTGCAAGATGATGCCCCCTGCCTTGAGCGCCCGGTTTGCGAGGTCTTCTTCCCGTAATATCTCGAGTACCGCCAGCGTCGCCGCACAGGCCACCGGGTTCCCGCCCGCCGTGCTGCTGAGTTCTCCGCGTCCGAGGCAGCTCAAAACATCCGGACGCGCGAGCAGCGCCGATTGCGTGATGCCGCTGCCGATGCCTTTTCCCGCGGATGCGATATCGGGAGTCAAGCCTTCCCATTCCATAAAGAACACCTTTCCGCCCCGGCCGAATGCGGACTGCACCTCGTCCAGTGCAAACAGTATGCCTTTTTCGCGTATCCATTTCTCGAGCGAGCGCATCCATCCTTCCGGCGGGAATATAAATCCGGCTGTGCCCAGGTACGGCTCCGTGATCACGCCCGCCAAAGAACCTGCGGAATTGGCGGCCACAACGTCGTCTAAAAACTCCAGGCAAAGATTTCCGCATTTTTCCGGCGTGGTATTAAACGGGCAGCGGTAGCAGTATGCGAACGGGGAGCGTATCACGCCCGGCATCGTGGGGCCGAACCCCTTTTTGATCTTCGCCATCCCCCCGGCGCTGGCCGGCGCATAGTTGCGGCCATGGAAGCCGCCGAAAAAGCTGATGATCTCGAAATTGCCGGTTTTACGCTTCATGATGCGCATCATGGCGTCCGTCGCCTCTCCGCCCGTGGAAAGGAAAAAGCAGGTGTCAAGGTGCTTCGGCGCGGCCTTCACCAGTTCTTCCGCAGCCAAAACGCGGTATTCCGTCGGGTATTCGTAGGCGTTCAGTATCTTTGTGGAGGCCTCCTGCACCTTTGCGACCAGCGTGGGATGGCAATGCCCCACGTTGGTGACCAGCACCCCTGACGTCCAGTCTATAAAAAGATTCCCGTCAACATCGAGTATGCGGGCTCCCATGCCGCGCTCCACAGCGATCGGCGCCTGAAAGCCGGTGGTTTTGGCCTCGGCTTTGCCCCAGCGCGCTATGAGTTCCTTTGATTTCGGGCCAGGCAAAGGCGTTGCCACACTGACGACCTTTCTCATCTCTTTAACCCCCAATTCGTTCAATAACCACTTCCTGTCCGCCCCTCTCGGCGGAAAGGTAACCGGAATATATGGTGAGTATCGTGTCGGCCGCAAGCTCTATGCCGGATACGGGCTGCCGTCCTGTCGCAAGGCATTCCAAAGCGTCCTGCATCTCCGGCTTGTAGCCGAAAAGGTAATTCTCGTCTATCCCCATCTTGAGCCAGCCCTCGTCCGTGGATGTCATGCAGTTTGCATAGATCCCTTCAAATTGCGAGGCTTTGGGATTATATGTTTCCATTAATGTCACGGGGTTGATAGTGATCCGCGTGCGGTGGTTGGCCGCGAATACGTCCACGTAGTCGTTGATGCCTCCCAAAACCGTAGCCCCCGCGATCACATCCCCCACCGTACCGTCCTCAAATACGACATGCGCCCAGCCGTAATCCTCCACATCATGGTAATCGCAGCGAAGAAATCCCTTGTCCTCGTAATCCCGGCATTTGGTAAGCGTATGGATGCGGGCGGATACGGATACGGGGCGTATGGGCCTTCCCAGCCGCGAGTAACCCTCCACGCGCTTTAAATAGAGTATCGCGCCCAAGGGATGGCTGCCCGTGCTGATAAGCGAGCCGCCGCCGGCGAATCTCCACTGGTTGGAGTAGCCCGCGTGATTGCCCTTATGCGCCTCTTCGCCCGTCATGCGGAGTATCTGCGCTTTCGTTTTTGAAACGATCTCCGCTTCCCGCTGCACCTGCGGGGTATATACGAAATTCTCAAAATACGTGAAGCACACGCCGTTTTGTTTGACCGCCTCGTATACGTCCTTTGTCTTTTGCGATATAGCCGTGAGCATCAGCTCTTTTGAGGTTTCCATACCGTTGAAATCCGCCCAGTCCTTTTGCTCCGGCGAATACCCCAGAAGCGGCTTTTCGCACATGATGCCCTTATGCGCGGAGGCGGCCGCAAGTATGTTGTCCGCATGCGCGAAGGGCGGCGTGCAGATATCCACCGCGTCCACGTCTTTTAGCATCTCTTCAAAATCAGGATAACAGGCAATGCCGCGTTCCCGTGCAAACGAGCCGGCTTTTTCCGGGATGATGTCCGTTATGCCCGCTATTTCGAAATCCACGCCGTATACGGTTTTGGAGCTGTCGTAATGCGCGGCGGCGATAAACCCGGCGCCCGCCATGCCTATGCGCAGTTTTTTGCCCATATCAAGCCTCCGGTTTACCGTAGATGTAGGCCTCCCCCGGATACAGCATGACGAGTTTGCAGTCCGGCGCAAATTTGGGGAACAGCTCTATCGCGTCCATGGGATCGCCTTTTTCGCCTTTATGCAGCGGGAAAGTCCAGAAATGATGCGGTATGCATACCTTGGAGTGCATATCGTCTGCGAGCTTTGCGGCTTCTTCCGCGTTCAGATTGCCGAATGCGCCGTTGATAGGCAGGAGCGCTATCTCCGGCTTTACGTCGATTGCCTTTTGCAGCACATCCTTGTTGTAAGCCGTATCGCCGCTGTAGTATATGCGTACGAAGCCGAAGTCGAATATGAATCCCATGGCGTCCCGGCAGAGCTCGCCGTGGTCGGCCGTTGTGATGATCAGCTTGAATTCGTCGAAATCGATGGTCATATCCTTTCGGATGATCTTAATCTTATCCAGGGGTACGCCGGCTTCCGCCGCTATCTTCATGCTCTCCTTATTGGCAAAAAGCACCGTGCGCTTGTTGTTCAGGAGCTTTGCGACAGCGTCCACGTCCAGATGGTCGCCGTGCTCGTGGGAGGAGAAAAGATAGTCGATCTCGATATCCCCCGGCCTGAACACCGGCGCGGTCATGCGTTTGAAGCCGTATCCGTGTTCCTTATGAAACAGCTTGTAAACATAGTCGGTCAGATAAGGGTCGATCGCGATCACCTTGCCGTTTGGCGCTTTTAAGAGAAAACCCGCCTGTCCGAGCCATACGATGCAGATGCTGCCCGGCTTTACCCTGATGCTGTCCATGTAGGCTTTAAAAGTCATCTTAAAAATCCTCCTTTGTCGACAGTCGACTTAATATTTGTTTTTTTAAAATATGTTAAACCGTTTCGGCGCGCTCATTTAACTGTATGACATAATCGAGGTTGTTTTGTATGTGTTCCCTTAAAAACTCCTGCGATTTCCTGATATCGCCTTTTTCCATATACTCGATGATCCTGTAATGCTGGTCCACGCCCTGTACGGAGAATTCCTGCTTGAACATGCTGTACAATGAGAATAAAAGCGTCATCAGCTGGTACTTTATGCTTTTGAAAATATTGACGACATAGGTGTTGCCGGAGCTTATGATGATGGCTTCGTGAAATTTGAGGTCCGCTTCCACAAACTCCAGTGAATTGACAACGCTCTTTTTCAGCACTTTATCCAGTGATTTCAGGCATGCTTTCAGTTTCTCCCTGGGAACGCAGTTTTTCTCGATGCAGGCCTCGATCGCCAGCATTTCCATAGCCAGCCGAAATTTAAACAGGTTCTCTATATCCTCCTGTTTGAACTTTAAAACCCTGGTGCACTTGTTGCGTTCGCGCTCCACCATGCCTTCGGACTCCAGTATCAAAAAAGCGTCGCGCACACAGGCCCGGCTGATTCCGAATTCCGTGGCGAGTTCTTCCTCGATGATCCTGGACCCCTGGCTGTATATGCCCTCGATGATCCTTTGGCGCACGATATCGGCGGCTTTTTGCCCGAGCGGCGTTTTATCGATGTTTAAAGCATTCTTTTTCATAGGCTGTCCTTTTGAATGGATATCATTGTGAATTTAATTACATTATACGTTGGCTATTGTCAATTGTCAACAATCCATGATTTTATTTTAACAAGGATTTCGAGTGCTGAGGTCTCGCATTTAAATTACTTATCGCCTACAACCCGAAAACGGCGGCGAAGCAGGAGTACCGGCGAGAAATCGCATCTCTTATCACGCCGCTTAATCTAAAGAAATGCCGCCGGTATTTCTTCGGAGGCTGAAAACGAACCCTTTTTCTGTCATTCTTTAAGCGCAGCGAAGAATCTTAAAATATTAATGGTATAAAGATTTTTCAGTTCGCTTTGCTCCTTTCAGAATGGCAAGCATATCCATATGTCATTCTCTAGCATAGCGAAGAATTTTTATGCTCTTTATAAAGATTCTTCAGTCGCTTTGCTCCATTAGAATGACAAATTGATACTTTGGTGTTCGCTAATACTCCCGGGGAGTGACCCCGGACTATCCGGGGATATAGAAAAAGGCCGCCCCGAAAAGTCCCTATCGCACTAAGCTTTATGTTTATGCAAGAAACTCACCTTAACTTGCATGAAGGAGGCTTGCCACGAAAAGGTTTAGCATAAGCGGCGGCCTTAAGCAATGATCCCAAGCCTAAATATTTTAAGTTTTTAAATATTCTTTTGTCTTCTCTATCAAATCGACGAATTTTCCGTACGGCTTTATCGCGGGGGAGAAAAAGCAGATGATATTGATATCCTCTTTTCCTTCATTCCCGCAGGCGTGCGCGCTGCCTTTGGGCGCCTGGAATATGGAATGCGCGGCGACATCGTACCGGACGCCGTCAAGATACGCAACCCCTTCTTTTTCAAAATACATGTATTCGTCGCTGTCCGCATGCGTATGCACGTCGGCCGTACAGCCCGGGCGCAGCACGACGGAGACAAAGCTGATGTCCCCGTTATGAAGCTCCGGCGCGAAAAGCATCCTCACTTCGCGCTCTTCCCCTTTTTTCCCTTCCCCGAATACGGCGCAAGGGAAATCCGCTATCCTGTAGATCGGCATATTGACTCCTTTCTCTGGTGGCGTTGCACGGTTATTTATGCTTCCACATAGCCCATGATATCGCCTATGTTGTATTCCGCGCCGGGTACGCAGATCGTCTCCGCCAGCACGCCGTCCGCGGGGCTGTCTATCTGCAGCGTCGCCTTTTCCGACTCTATCTCGGCTATTATATCGCCTTTTTTTACGGAGTCTCCGGCTTTCACGTTCCATTGGAGAAAAGTTACATAATCCACCGTCAGTCCCTGCTGGGGCACCTTTATTTCTACCCTCATGATCTCCTCCTTTCTTTGTTCGCTATTTGCATACGGCTTTGATGGCGGCGGCAATATCGTCCTCGGACGGCAGCATCGCCTGTTCCAGTACGTATGCGTAGCCGTGGGGCACATCCCTGGCCGCTACTCTGTATATCGGCGCTTTTAAGCTGTCAAAGCAGTACCTGCCGGCCTGGGCGGCAATCTCCGCGCCCGCGCCGCAGGTCAGGTGCCCTTCCTCCACGATCACGAGACGCCCGGTCTTTTTCACGGAGGCGAATATCTCCTTTGTATTCAGGGGATACAGCACCCGGGGATCGATGATCTCGATATCCGCATCGATAAGCCCCTTCTGCATGGCGCCAAATAGCTTCAGCTGCATCGTCCCTATGGAAACGACCGTGACGTCTTTTCCCTCTTTGATGATATTGGCTTCGTCAAACGGGATATAGTATTCCTCCTCGGGGATCTCCCCTCTGGTGGAGTAGAGGAATTTATGGTCGAAGAATACGACCGGGTTGTTTTCCTTCAGGGCCGTCTTGATGAGTCCCTTGCCGTCGTATACGCTGCCGGGGACTACCACTTTCAAGCCCGGCAGATGCATGCAGAGCGCATAGAGGCAGGCCGAGTGATGCGGCCCCGTAAGACGCGCGCCCAGCTGCGAGCGTATGATGATCGGCACATTGATCTGTCCGTTGGACATATAGTAAAGCTTGCCCGCCTGCTGTGCCAGTTGGCTCAACATCTCGAACATGATATCCGAAAACATGATGTCCACGATGGGCCGCATACCCATAGCCGCCGCGCCCACCGCCATACCCGTAAAGCTGTTTTCGCTGATAGGCGTATCGATCACCCTTTTTCCGCCGAACTCCGCCCACAAGCCTTTGGTCTGCGCGTAGGCCCCGCCCCTTTCGCCGATGCCTTCGCCGAGTATGATAATGGAGGGGTCCCGCCGCATCTCTTCCGCTATTCCGTCGCGAATAGCGCCCATAAACGTCGTTTTAAGCATATTACTTTACCTCCTTGAACAAGTTGTGCTCTACGGTTGCCGGGTCCGGTACGGGGCTCTTGCGCGAATAGTCGATGGCTTCGTCAATTTCCTTTAATATCTTGTCCCTCACCGCCTGGATGGTCTCTTCCGCCACGCCGTATACCTCTTTTAATTTGATCTCATGGTTTTTGATGGGGTCTTTTAATGTGACCCACGTATCCACTTCCTCTTTGGTGCGGTAGGAGCCGTAGAGCGGCTCGCCTTCGTTATGCCCGTGCTGCCTGTACGTCCTGGCCTCTATCAGTGTCGGCCCCTCGCCTTTTTTGGCGCGCTCCGCCGCCGCCGCAAAAATCTCGTATACTTCCATGACGTCGTTTCCGTCGACGGCGATGCCCGGTATGTTAAACGCCTTTGCGCGGCTTGCTATATCCGGATTGGCTGCGATGCTCCGAAGCGGCGTGCCCGTCGCGTACAGGTTGTTTTCGCATACATAAACGACAGGGAGCTTGTATATGGCGGCAAGGTTTAAGGACTCGTAGAATATGCCCATGTTGCTAGCCCCGTCCCCGAAAAAGCCGACCGCCACGTTATTTTTGTCGTTGTACTTGAGATAAAAAGCAGCGCCCAGCGCAAGCCCGATGCCGCCGCCCACCATGCCGTTCGTTCCCAGAAAACCGATTGATTTCTTATACATGTGCATACTTCCGCCCCGGCCGCCGCTGCATCCTCCCTGCCGGCCGTAAAGCTCCGCCATGGCTTCTTTGGAAGATATTCCCTTTGCGACCGCGTGCCCGTGCCCCCGGTGCGTGCTGGTCACGATATCGTCATTTGTCAGGTTTGCGCACACGCCTACCGCTACCGCTTCCTCGCCGATGTACAGATGTACAAAGCTCGGGATCTCACCGGTCTTGTACTTTTCCGCCGCTTCCTTCTCGAATACCCTGAGTCTGACCATGCCTTCATAAAGCTCCAAAAGTTTTTCAGTATCCCAGTTCATATTGCGCTTTGACCTCCCTTAAGTTAAATTTTCTATAAAAGGATATATGGGGTTTCCAAGGCTTCCCTGAATTTTGCCGTAAACTGCGCCGCAACCG
>Ga0366774_1008_pt1 | contig 41016 bp, 40 predicted proteins | sample BONcelHN113001D9_FD_207068 | JGI IMG/M metagenome (GOLD analysis project Ga0366774, IMG submission 207068) | Enriched cells from coal bed in the Powder River Basin, Montana, United States - BONCAT cells N11 rep2 HSBNCT.N11.300.1.D9 ...
CCTGGAAAAAGGCGCTGAGTAAAACAGATTTAACAATTGGCGTAAAATCAAATGTCACTGTTTCGGTGAACGATTTCCCTTCGATCAGTTTAGATACGCAGCGTCATTGGGATGATGGCCTAGCTTGGGATGCAAGCGGACAAAAATGGGACATTCCGGTAATTGCCTCTGGATATTGGGAAAGTGCCAGTATCGATTATGGAGTCATCAGCAACCTGCAGGCTGAGTTCTGGGCGCAGCCGTTGCTAACTGATCCGGTAGTGACAATTGCCGTGAAAGCACGTTATTCGACGGATAATTTGTCTTGGACAGATTACGAAACGCTTAGTCGCAGTTCAACGGTGAATTATCTATTCTGGGTAGGATCGTTGAAATCATTTCGATACTTTAAAATACGGGTAGAATTTACCACTGCTGATACTGGTAAATACGCAACATTAGGCTATCCCGAAGTACGAGCGGCCAATTGCCAGATAGGAACGGAAGATATTGCTGATAAAGCCATTTCTTCAGTCAAAATGGCAGCGGGAGCTTTGGCGAATTCAGTTGCCGTTCTTACCGGTACAATGCTGAATGGAGCCACATTGCCCTTACCGGCAGGATACACCAAAGAACAGTGCAAGTGGATTGTTCAGCATGATCGTTGTATTCTCAGCACTACTACCAGTACAACCGGCATACCTGCAGAAATAACGGTAAATCCCACAACCTTGATAGTAAATTCCTATTGGCGTGATCAGGGAGGAGCTTCGGCTACTTTAGCTGCTTGTCAGGCTACTGCAACAATAGCCTATATGGTTATAGGAATGAAGTAAGGAGGATATATGTGGACAATTTTTAATGTCCAACAAAAAGCGATAGCTAATTGTGATTATGAGCCTAATCAAAATGAGCTTACTCTTCGGGGAGAGAAGGCTGTATTTCATGAGGAGATGATTCCTTTACAGGAGGCTCTATTTAATGAAGGAAATGTCAAACGCAAGCCGTTATTAAGGTTTACGGCAGAGAAAATTGATTTTTGTGCAACGATCACCATTACCTGTGAGGATCAGAGTATTTCTGAAGTCCCGCTATTAATAGCTGGCACAGCCGTTACCAAGCCACTAGGATTATTTCAGTTGATCGGCGAGCCTGGCGTAACTGTAAAAATCGACATTGATACGGAGCTGTTTTGCGGAGAACCGTTGGAGGTGAATTTCGATGCCTAACGTTAAGTTAAATCCGGATGGTTCAATTACTGTAGCAAAAGACCGGGCAGAGATTATAGCTTATTATGATAAGCTTATCAGCCGAAGAACAGAAGCGCTTGTGAAATTAATGACTTTAGGGGGTAATATTGAGCCAATAAAAAATCGGATTGCTCAGTTGAGCAGCGAAAAGAAACAAAAGATAATGGAGGCACAGAGTAATGCTGAAATTTGATAGCGAGATATGTATTCATTGCAGCTTATGCAACTTACTGTGTCCTGTAGGCACCATTGATGAAGGTAATATTGTTGAGTCAGTTTGTATCCAGTGTAAGGAATGCCTGGCAAACTGTCCGGAAAGTGCGATACGTAATAATTTAATAGAATTTTAGGAGGAGATTTCACATGGCATTTGATCAAAATAAACCTGCAAATAACGGAACTTTGGCAAGCGTAGATATGAGAAATAATTTTATCCATATTAAAAATGCTGTCGGCAAGGAACATGTATGGGATGATGCAACACCAGGGAATACGACTCATCTTTTTTTTTTTATTATTGGTAGTGTTACTTGATCTACACAAAGAGATACGGCAACTGGAAGTGATTATGTAACTGGTACTGGAGATCTAACTACCTTAATTCCTCATGTAGTTAATGGAGTTGCAGCAAATACTTATACTCTTCAATCTCTATTGCAGGAACTAATTAATCGGTCACATCGACATGTAATCGAAGCCCGTTTATCAAGCAACTGCTCAAACTGCTGTAATTGTAATTGTGGAAGCAGTAGTTGTTTTGTGGCTGGAACAAAGATATTAATGGAAGATGGAACACTAAAGAATATTGAGGATATAGCGATAGGAGAAAGCGTAAAAGGTCTTACGGGGGTAAACACTGTATTAGCCTTAGCAAGACCACTATTGAATGAAAGAGATTTATTAACTTTCCCTGAGTACGATTTGTTATTCTCTTCTGAGCATTGCTTTTGGGTGAACACAGAAGAGGGAGAAAGATGGGGAACTAATGATTTCAATATGTATTTAAGGGAAGTAAAAACGCATAAATTTTATATTGATGGAAAACAGCATGATTACGGATTTAAAGAAAATCCATATATTATTACTGGAGAAATAGCTTATGCACATATTACAGGCTGGAAAAAGCAAAATGTAATCAACCTTAGAAAAGAGCATGATCCTAATATTCAATTATATCAATTAATTACAGATAATGGTCATTCTATGATAGCAAATGGATATGTAGTTGCAGCGGAAGCTTGCCGATACGACAACTTTAATTATAACAACGTAAAATGGAACAAAAAAGGATAGATGTAATGATAGGGAAGTGTGTACTATTACTAACCGATAAATGTAATGCCTCTTGTAAATATTGCCTTCAAGGTAGCCATGAGCATGATCGAATAGCCAATAGAGCTGACTACGATATTAATAAAGTAGTCAGCTCTATTCCTAAAAATACCGAAATTGAAATTCAGTTTTTTGGGGGAGAGCCACTCTTGGAATTCAATACTATGATTGAGGTGGCTTATAAAATAAAAAGTATGAATCCTAAAGCATTTTTTAGGACTATTACCAATGGAATCTTATTAACTAAGGATAAAGTTGATAGGTTTAATGAATTAGATTTTGGCGTATTGATCTCCCATGATGGAAAGCTTCATAAGATACTTAGAGGATATGATGATATTCTAACTACTAATCCAGAATTATTTGCTGGAATAAAAAAGAGAGCTTTTGCTACTACGGCAACATCACTTAACTATGATTTTTACGAAATATGGGATTATTTTTCTAATGAAGCTATTAGATTGGGATTTAATCCATCAGAGTTTCCCTGCAGAATTAACATTATTGAAGATTGCGGAAGTACAGATAAATCATTGATGATTTATAACAATCTTGGATTTGAAGCTATGCTTAAAAAAGTATTTTGCAACATGACTAAAGAGATAAAAAGAGGTAATTTTGATTGTGTTGAATTTATTCAAAACGCCTCGTTGCTTGATACTTTATTTAGTAGAATTAGTGGTAAGCAAAAAATAAGTCCAATGTGTGGGTATGATTTTACAACGGTAACCCTTGACTTAGCTGGTAATCTATATCATTGTCCGAATGTATTTACTAAGACGGGGAGTATTAATACTAGAGGATTTAAAACTGGTGAATTTAATCCTTATATTCATACACTTGCTTGTCAAAACTGTGAAGCATTACTTTTGTGTGGCGGGGGATGTACTGCAAGTCCTAGTAGCAGTAAGCATTATGATTGCTATATTAAAAAACTTCAGTACAAATTGCTAATAAAGTTTTTAAATGACTGTAGTGGAGGGATATAATGCTTAATTTGATAAATGGAAGCATTATTTTAACAGAAAGATGTAATCTTGATTGTCCTTTCTGCTATGAGAAATCAAGATTTCAAAGCGACATGGATAAAGATACTGTTGTAAAAGTTATCGATTTTATGAACTCTCATTATATACATTTTGAGGGATGCAAAAGGAATATTATGTGGTTTGGCGGCGAGCCTTTTCTAAATCTTGAAACATTACTTCACGGATACGACCATGCAACGGAGTCCGGATACAATGGAACTCACGGAATAATGACCAACGCTACTATCTGCTCAGATGAAATACTCCAAGAAATATCAATAAGACCTAACTTGCAAGTACAGTTATCTTGGCAGGGGATAGCAGAACTACAAGAACGTTTCAGAGGACAAGCTGAAATAGTTGAGGAAAACGTAAAGCGATTTCTGGAACTTCCTAATAATATTCATATACAAATTCAAGTATTGCCACAGAGCGTTGACTTGCTTATACATGCTGTTACTAAAATTTACAAAACTATGGGGGATAAAACTGGAGCTATCGAAGTACGCCCTGTGCCGGAAGTTGAGGGATGGAATTCTAAGACACTAACGACGCTCAATCAATCAATGTCATTGTTAGCCAAGCGATACGGAAGTAGGCTGAAAAGGGTTTGGTTTTGCACAAATGGACATTTTAGTGATGAATTGTATTGTAGTCCTGGAAAAACTTTTGCCACTTTTTCTCCATCAGGTGATATTTACCCATGTCATCGTTTTTATTTTTTGAAGGATGATAGATTTAGGTTAGGCGATATTAACTCAGGATTTGTTAATACAGGAATTTCAATGGACTTAGACAGAATGCACCGCTACTGCCATAAGGGATGCGAAACCTGTGTTGCAGAGAAAATTTGTTATATCTGTCCTGCTTTTAATTATGAAAATACCGGAAGCTTAACTAGAACTATACAGCAAAACTGTGATGTAAATAGAGCATATGCTAGTGCCTTAACGCCTTATATCAATCAGAAACCCCAACAACAGGAATTAGATATCAGGGACAGTGACGATGATGTAACTTTACAAATCGTGAAAATATTTAATAATTGTGTTGATTCGATTAATTCTATTTCTGATGATTTGAAAAAAATAAAGGACCAAGAGTATTTCGATAAAATAGACTGGAGAAATAGGAGGTTTTAACTTATGAAAATGTTAATAAGAAGAACAACGGATAATTCGTTTGAAGGAGTATTTTCTAGACTGAAAGTTGAAGATAATAATTTAACTATTACGGTCATTGAGCGTTCAAGGACTTTTGATAATAGGTCTTTTGCTCAAGGCGCTGATCTATCTGAAGGCTATAATGATGAAATTTTGTCTGATAAAACTTTTGACCTAGTAAAAATGTTCAAGCCAAGAACATTTTTTTACTGTTATATATCCGGGGATATCCCGAGAATAACAGATTTTTTTGATACTCAATATTCTAATAAATCAAGGGAAGAATTATACCGTTCTATTATCTTTGAGTTAATGGGTGTACCTCCTTATGTGGGAGTGTATTTTCATAATTCAATCGATGAAATGTTCCTTATAGCTAATCAAGCAATTGACGAAGAAATTCTTGAAGTTAAGTATGCCGAGCTAATAAAGGATAATATCACATTGTTTGATTATTTATGTACTAATGTGGATGGTTTTATTAGTGTAAATAAGGAACAAAACGCTAAAAAGAAAGTTCTAATGGAATTAAACCCTAATACTAGTCTCGCTGCATTAGAAGCACAGGTTGATTTACTCACTGAGCTTGTTATAAGCATGCTCAAAAATCAACCCGATTTAATTAAATCCGTCCAGAAAGATATACCTTATTTATCATCGTTTGAACAAGTCTTTACCGATACAAGTCTTTTAGCTATAAAGGATGCTGAGAAATGCTTAAACGAAATTAAAGAAACTAAAGCAAAAATTCGTCAGGTTCAAATAGAATATTACAACGAAAAGAATAGAAGATAAATTAATGAATGTGATTTAATCAGCAAAGATAAAAAAGCTAAAATTGAAGCCAAAGGGGAAGGAACTCCGCGAACATACGATCCAACAAATCTACTATGGCCAGTAAAACCAAATAGCTTAACCAAGCAAAGAGCCCAAGAGGCTCTGTTTTTTATCTAATCAGAAAGTACACTTCCTGATTCTGCAGTAACTATGACTTGGCTTTTGCCTGCATTCTGAGGGACTGAGCACAAGCCGAGTCTTATTTAATAAAGGCGGGATGTTTTTTGGCGAAATAGCAGAAGGAGTATTCAAAGCAGCCAAGGGTGTGCTTATTCTCTTATCGATGTGTCAGTGCAACAATATCTTTAGCAGTCACGGAACTGCGCTAATGGCCTTTGTAGTGCTTATCTTAATTGATTTAGCTACAAATGCTTGGCTTTATCCTACAAGTATTTGTTTGACGGAGGAAGTATGCCAAGAGCAGGTAGGTCTTTATCAGTGCCATGGGTAATGCTTTTACAAATCGATAAATTACATCTACGATTGGAAATTTTAGTAAGACTGATAGGAGGTATTAACTATATGTATGATTCATTGAGGCTAAATTTCCCGTATATTATAAACAGTAATATTTTAGATGCAATGGTCCAGCCGGTGGTTGAAAATGGGCTACAAGCTACTCCGCCATTAAGTTCGACATCAGGAGCACTTTATGTAATAGGAGCAGCTCCCACTGGAGAGTGGGCTGGAAAGGAAAATTGCCTTGCCCAATATCTTAATGGGACATGGGCTTTTTATGTACCTTTTGAAGGTATGACAATATGGAATAAAACAACCAAATCGAGATGGTATTATACAGGAACCCAGTGGGGTGAAACTAAAGATGAGCAGCACGCGAAACGGACTGATAATCCTCATGGTGTAACTGCTGTACAAGTGGGAGCGGAAACGCCAAGCGGTGCTCAGAATAAAGCCAATATAGTACAGAACAATTTGACGGCCCACATCAACACTGGAATGCATAAATGGTCTACGATAACTGATAAACCTAACAATATCCATGACTATGGCATACTTGATGCTTATACTAAGACAGAAACTGATTCCTATCTGGATTGGTCTAAAACACAAATAGGCACAGAACAAGGTGAACTGGGGGTAGAAATTAAGGGGCGTACACTAGTTAATCTATTGGGCAAGGACGGAAATTTTGAAGTTGATAGTAATTCTGATGGAATTGCTGATGGGTGGATTAGAGCAGGGACTGGCACTACTTTAACAGTGGAGACCAGCGGAGCAGATACGGGAAATAAAATTCAACGTGTTTTTGTACCTACAAGTGGGGCCGTAGGAGTAGTACGAAATATATCTTTGGTGTCTGGTAAATATTATATTGCAATAGCGAGACTAAGGAGTGATAGCACTACCGCAGGAACTGGAGCACAACTCAGAATAAGATCGGGAGGATCAACTTATGCGACAATTAGTCCTATTATATACGGAGGGGTTTGGACAACTGCGTATTGCAAGAGGCTATCTGATGGGACTGAAGATCTTGTCGCCTGTTTTTCTCCTGGAACATTAACTAACGTAACATCAGACTTTGATGCAGTTCGCCTCTACGAAATTACTCAAGCAGAATACAATGCTATAGACTCTATGACAGCAGATCAAGTAGCTGCTAAGTACCCTTATGTAGATTCAGTCCAGTCTAAAAAGGATATTTTGGTAGCACAAATAGGTAAAACTTTGATTCCTGCTTTTAATTCGGGAGAATGGGTTTTACATGCAAATGCTGTAGTAAATAGTGCATATAGCATGACGTTAAATTCGAATGCCACAAGTACACAAAGTAGTACTGTGGATATTAACGTTAGTCCTAACAAACAATATACGGTTTCTGTCGCAACGGCTAAAAGATTAGTAGTTGCTCCGTTCAATTCTGATGGAGTTACATTTGGTAGTAATCTAGTGGCTATCAATGATATAACTGTTAATACTAGTACAACTTTTACTACACCATCTACATGCAATAAAGTACGACTGCATTTAGGTAATAATGCTACGGTGGGAACATTCGTATTCACTAATCCACAACTTGAGCTAGGATCAACAGCTACGGCATTCGAAGCGCAAGTAAAATCTTATGCTCATACTCCCATACAAATAGCACAGGATGAAAGTGTATGGCTTACACCTAATGCTTCAGTGTACAAAGAAGTGTGGAAGAAGAATGTTGTGCTAGATGGGAGTTTAGGGTGGAATCTTAGTGTAGATTTGACAGGATGTAAGAGATTGCGAACTGTAAACCCTTTTGTAAACTCTATTTACCATTTAGGGTTTATTCCGGTTAAATGTAATGGAAACATTATGCTATCAACAGATACAGCAGCAACAACAATAGACTCTGCATATCTACAAGCCTCAACTGGATATTGTTATATTAATGTTCCAGATACTGATTCTGGATGGACAGATGCTATGACCCCTACTACAGCAGAAATGTCAGCATATTTCTATGGATGGAAAATGTGTGATGCCAGTGGTTCTGCTTATGTATCTGACACAAAATACTGGAAGAAACTCACGGATGGAACAGGAATAACTTCAACGATTCCGACAGCCACATATACAGGATACACGCCTTATACCTTGCACTATAAGCTTGCTACCCCTGTCTATCATATTAACTATTACAACCACGATCCAACGAAGCCCATAATGAGTGCAGGAAGCGTAGTAAATATTCCACAAGGAGTAACGCAAGTAGAACAAAGAAGCGGAGTTAGTTTTAGAGAACTAAAAGTACCATATTTATCTACTAATTACTATCTGAATCGTGTAGGTCAAGCTGCTTCTAGTATTTGTAATTATCGAGTAAAAACATTCTTAATTAACCCTACTGGTTTTACTGTCGCAGGTTCTGGACCATATGGGCTTGAAGCATTAACATGTTTACCAGCCAATTACAATTCATCTGCCGACTTCAGCGTAACTTACGAACAACTCGACAAGTACCTGTATACTATCGATACACTTTCTGTAGATAATCCTGTGCCGACCCGCCAGCGTAATTTCTCGTTAGATTCCACTGAGCAAAAGATAGCCTACTTTAAGATCAACAACGTTGATTTAGTGGGAGCTACAGGAGTAAAAACACCATCTACTTTATCCGACTATGGGATATTAGATGTTTATACGAAAGATGTTGTAGATACTAAGTTTAAAGAAACAACGTTCCCTGTGGCTATGCGTAGATTAAGTGATGTCGCACAATATATAAACGCTGCTACCCCTGTTACTGGAACTATAAAAATAACTATGCCGCTAATGAGTGGGAACAACAGTTTCGTAGATATGAAAATTGTAGGATTTAATTATCGTTATTCAGGAGCAGGATTAAAGGAATCTTGGGAGCTTCGCATTGGCTCTAGCATTGGAACTACCGGGACTATATTTTCTGCATCAAACGCAATATTAACTCCAAGCGCTCCTTTTTCCTCCGTTAGATTTGGTACAGATGGAACAAATTTATGTATATTATTAGGCACAACTAGTACAGTTTGGAGCTATCCTGCAATAAACATAAACGAATATTTTATAACCAGTTCGACAGGATATACTAATGTGCCTAATAACTTTAGTATTTCGCTTATAACATCTGAATCAGGGATAACAATATATGACACTCCTACAATAAAGACACTTGCTACGCTGGAAAGCCCGGTATTTACCAATATTTCCACTAGCAAGGCTCAAATTGGCACTCTAACTTCTGGATATTTTTATAATACAGACTACACAGTAGGGAATAAAAATGTTCTTCAAATTAGACAGCAGATAGCTTCTGGATCAAGCTATAGTGCCTATTTAGGAGTAGATAGAGATACTGGAAATGTGTTTTTAAGCAATGATACTTCTACTACACAACATCTTTATATTACACCAGCAGGTAAGATTGGATTTAATGGATCTGTTGGGATAAATAAAGCTGCATCAGCAGCATTAGATGTTCTCGGAACAATTGTATCTAATTCCCCATCAGCGACTAGTCAAGCTATGTTAAGATCGATAAATGACGCTGGTAAACGTCTAGATTTATGTAGTATTGGTAGTACTTATACTGCATATCATTCTCTAAAACCTAATTGCACGTCTATTTATACAAATACTGAATTAGGGATAGAAGTAGATGCTTCTGCACCGATTACTTTCTGGGCTGGTTTTGCAGAACGAATGCGAATAGCTCCTGCTGGTAATGTTAGCATAGGTACTAGTAGCCCCGTAACTCTCGCTAAGCTGACATTAAAGGAAGACAGTAGTCAAGTCTATGCGCTGGCATTACAAAATAGAGAAAACACTGCAACTTGGGTTCAATATGTAGATGTTAGCACTGTTGGTGATGGGGCATTTGGTATATTGCAAACAGGATTATCATTTGCTCCATTTTGTATTGATAAAACTGGAAATGTTGGTTTAAGTAATGCTAGTCCTAAAGCTACCCTTCATGGTACAGGAAGTACAATATTGGGAATAGGGTCGCTTAATACTGGTACTGCCGCTATCGGAAATTCTCAAATGTGCCCGTTTCTGGATGAGACTAATTCTTGGCTACAGTTTATATGTAGGACATCAGCGGGAACACTTAAAACAATCCGTATCAACTATAATACAGGGGTTATTACAGTAGCTTAAAGGAGGAAATAACAATGGCTATCAAATGAAATTCACAAGTCTACCGGTATAGGAAGACGGTGCTTATACCTAAAGGAACAAGAGTATATTATCGAGGGAGAGGATTGTTAATATGACAGCTATTGAAATTAAAGTGCAACTATGCGAAGTAATGCTAACTATGGAACATCTGCAGAGGCAATTTGAGCAGTACGGGCAATATAAACAGCAATTGCAACAACAGCTACAAGAGGCGGTCAAAGCGGAGCAGGCCCAAAAAGTTGCAGAACAGCCAAAGAAGGAAGCCGCGCATGAACCTGTTACAATTATTGAAGAAGATCCCGTCTGATAAGCTTATACACTTGTTAGGCGGGTATTTTATTGCCTCATTGTTTCCGGCGATATTGGTCTATTAGCAACCATAATCACTGGAATAGGAAAAGAAGCATACGACTATAAAAGTAAAACTGGAACCCGAATGGAAAGATACTGCTTGCACTGTTGCAGGCGGCGTTATTTATTGTGCTAAAGTGGCGCTGTGGGGCCTGCTATGATTATCAGCAGTAATAGCGGTACAGTGAGTCGCTCGAAAACACTGCCGCAATACGCTACACATGTGAATCTCATAAATGATGGGCCGGATGAATTGACGATAACAGTAAGTGGACAGGTTGTAACGGTTCTTGGATTAGAACAATTTGAAGGCGATTTTTCACCGTTTATTTCCATTATTATAACTGCATCCGGCCCATGGCGTTACGTTATAGAAGCATCTGAAGCGCTAATCGGCGATGAGTCGGCTACTCCCAATGGGCAGCTAATTAAGAATATTAGAAGCCGGATTTCTGATAATGACGCTATTGCATTTCAAACCGCCGATATCTTGATCGACGGTTACGAACTCCAGCGTATGGGTCATTTTTCACGGCGATTCGGTCAGATTAAATCCGGCGTTGACATTTGAGCAATATAAGCAACAGAAGTTACAAGAATTACAAAAAGCAATACAGGAAGAATCGATAAATACAATTGAAGAGTAAACAGCAAGAGCCCAAGAGGCTCTATTTTAATGGAGGTGGGATGTTTTTGGGAGAAATAGCAGAAAGCGTATTCAAAGCGGCCAAAGGGGCCGCTCATTCTCTTATTGATGTGGCAGTGGCAAAAATATCTTTAGCCGGCATCCTGACTTTTTTCTTCAGCAGTCATGGAACTGCTCTAATGGCCTTTGTGGTACTGATCCTGATTGATTTGGCTACAAAATGGCTGGCCTTGTCCTACAAGTATTTGCTTGATCAGGGAGTGTGCCAGGAGCAGGCGGGCCTTTGGCAGTGCACCCGGAGCATGGGTAATGCTTTTAACCATAAATATATTACGTCAGAGATGATGAAAACCAAGTTTGCCGGGAAAATCACTTTGTATATGGTCTTAGTTGCAGCAGTTGTTCAAGTCGATGCAATGTCCGGCGGAGAAGGTGTTTTCTTAAAAGCGGCCTGGTATTATTTAGCGGCTACCGAAGCGGTCAGTATTATCGAGAATCTGCGCGATGCCGGCGTGCAGAGCCTGGAACCGCTGCTCATCTTTATCCGGTCGAAGCTAGGAGGGCTAAAATAATGACACCTGACGAATTTATTAGCTGGCTGGCTCCTGTTGCTCAACCCATCTGTAACCGCTACCGTCTATATGCCAGGATAAGCTACTTTAACTTCACTACAATCTTTGTATAACACAATGATATCATCAAGATGTACCGCTGCCGTAATATTGGGTGAGTGAGAAGTAATAAAGATTTGCCGTACTTCATTCTCTTTATTTTCATTTAAGAATTTCAAGAACTTATATTGCATATTAGGGTGTAAATGCGCCTCTGGCTCCTCAATTGCAAGCATAGAAAACACTTTGGAATTAGTCCCCAAATAATCTCCCGATGCATTTTTCTGCATTCGCGCCAGCAAAAGCGAAATAAAAATTAAATTATTATATCCTAACCCATTCTGATTTGCAGGCAATTTTATCCCGGTCTCATTTTCAACGATTAATTTGAGAGCAGAATAGAGTTCCGAATCGAGGATTTTACCTTCAAATGAAGGCTGTAAGTTTTCAAATGCAGCCCCCGTTTCTTCAGCGTATTTCAGCATATGTTTTTTCCCCGCAGCCATACGAGTCTGAAGCGCAGAGATTAATTCTCCTGCATCATTAGAAAAAGCTTTTTTTCTATCGTTTATTTGTTTTCTTTTTTCATGATCCTCCAGTTTATCATTAGTTTTAATTTCATAATCAATAAAGAAATCTATTACCTCTTTCAATAATGAGTTTCTCCCGGTAAATAAATCTCTCTCGACATCTCTTATGGCTGTTAAGAATTGAAAATCGAATTTCTTTAAGGTGTCAGTTTCTATAACATTTTTATATTCCGGATTTCCAACATAGATTTTATAACTATATTTTTGCAAAAAATTATATTCAATTTCATACCAGTAGTCATTAGTATCTTTGCTATCAACCGTCCCAATTAATTTTTTATAATCCTCTAGCTCTTTTTCTGGCAGAAAAAATTCATATGTAATTAATGCTTCATATGGCTTTTCAATTTTTGTAAGCCAAGCTGCTACTGTTACTAAATCATTTGAATAGTCTTCTTCATTTTCAGATTCAACAAGTTTAGCCGTTATTGTTATCTTTGGGGGCCTTGCTTTGATTTCCTCAATTGAGAGACTTTTATTAAAATCGTGTACACATAAACGCTTATTTTTCTCGCTATCAAATAATAGCTCCAATCCTTTAATTACGGTGGTTTTTCCAGCATTATTATGACCTATTATTACATTGGTTCCTTCAGTAAAAAGTAGCTTCGTTGGATTCTTAAACCCCCTAAAGTTAGTCAATATTAGTTCTGAAATATACAAATTAATCCCCCCAGCAGATTAAATATCATAGCTGCTTCAATTTAGCAATTAGCATCCAAATGCCATGTTTTAGGCGTAGCCGTACAATTTATAAATTACCACTGAGAGAATAACTTCTCTTTACAAAATAACGCTTCCTGCTAATATATTCCATAACTATTCTTTTTCTTACATCAAACGATACTCGGTAATGTATTTTAGCTATGTATTCTGCCGGCAGGCCCGTCCTTTCCCCCTCCCGCTTATTCGGTCGGGAGGGGGATCAAGAGGGTGGGTCCTTTGCAGCGGAGCCGGGCCGTCTGGTGCCGCCGCCGTCCTATTACCTCCCGGCTAGTGAAGGGTCCTGCCGTGGCCGCGTACCCCCCAATTGATTTGGCCGCTCCTTAGCGGGGGGTTTGGGGGGTAGTCCTTCCCGCAGGGCGCCCGGAGTCCTCCCTTCCCCTCGAATTTCAATTGCGGCCCACAGCTTGGATGGCAGCGCCAATCAGGAGGGATGGGGGGCTCGGGGAAGGGAGGACGGAGAGTGGACACATGCTTTTCGTGTCCACGGGGCGGGACGGGCGCGGCCACGGCAGGACACGAACGGCTTACCCTCCACCCGGCCAGGCGAGTGGCACCAGGTGGCCCGGCGGAGCGGTTGGTTGCTTTGTTTTTCCGTTCCCTGCGGTCGGCAGGGCGCCCGGCTGGGTCAGCCGATGGTGTTCCGGCCGGTCCGGCCGGAGTGGCCTGCCGAGGCCCCGCGCAGTGTGCAGGGCCAGCCGACGTACCCCGCAGTCCGGGTGCGAGTGGCAAGGAGTGCCCCGGTCTGCATCCCATGCCCAGCCCTAATTGCCTCCCGGCAGGCTACGACTCTAAGCGCCAGCGGTGGCCGGTTGGGAGCGGATGAGGAAAACGCAGCGTAGCGCAGTGTCGCAAGAAGCGGACAACCGGACATAGAGTGGTAGCCGTCTTGTCTGCACTGAGCGGAGCAGCCCGAGGACGGCAGGCGAAAGACGCGCCAGCGGCTGCAGCGCCGCCCGCAGGGATGCGGAGCGGGCCCACTATTCCAGTTTTATATTGCCACAGCCTTGTCATTGCTGATATGAAGCATAAAAATAGTACGTCTTTTAATTTTAAAACAACGGGCCAGCAGCCGGACAACTGAGTTCCAGAAGGCTGGCTCGATTTTTTTATCACGGTAACTACGTTCTGTATGTGATCATGAGCGTCCGGCAATACAGTCTTCCCTGCTCACACAATGCTTTCGGACCATTTCTTCTAGCCTGCAAATTGGTTTTGTTTCTTTATCTCCGTCTGATAATAGCCAATTTTATCGTCCAGATTGCTGAGATGTTCCGCCAGCTTTGCTAGCTCTTCCTTGAGAGCAGCCCGGTGCCTTGCCAGCATTTCCATCCGATCGACCATTGTCGTATCGCCCTTGGCCCGAAGCCTGGCATACTTTTGAATCTCTTTGATCGGCATACCGGTATCTTTCAAGCGCTTGATAAACTGTATCCACGCAACATCGCTTTCCGCATAACTTCGCCTGCCGTTTTCTTCCCGCGCCGGAGTGATCAAGCTCTCCTTCTCATAATACCGCAGCGTATAAATACTAATCCCGGTAATAGCCGAGAAATCACCAATGGAATAATTCATTTCACACACCTCCGCCAAAGACTTGACCTAGAGCTTACTCTACATTGTACAGTATAAGCATAGCAAAGAACAGGAGGTTAGACCAATGAACAACACCAAACCTTATACAGTCATCACGGGCGCCAGTTCCGGTATCGGCTATGCAGCCGCTGAGGCGTTCGCCCGGCGTGCTAAAAATGTAATTGTAGTCGCCCGCCGTCAAGACCGGCTGGAAGAACTGAAACAAAAAATGGGCGAGCGGTATCCGGCCGTGGATGTCGTAGTGAAAGTCTGTGATTTATCCATTCCGGCCAATGCGCATCAGCTGTATCAGGAGCTAAAGGAGTATCCGCTTGAAACCTGGATTAATAATGCGGGCTTTGGCAATTATGACAGCGTGGCCCGGCAGGATCTGAGCAGAATTGAAACCATGCTGCACGTCAATGTGACGGCCCTGACCATTTTATCCTCGCTCTATGTCCGGGATTATAAGGACGTCCCCGGAACCCAGCTCATTAACATTTCCTCCCGGGGCGGCTATTGCATAGTCCCCAACGCCATTACCTATTGTGCGGCCAAATTCTATGTAAGCGCCTTTACCGAGGGGCTGGCCCATGAGTTAAAGGCACAGCAAGCCGAACTAAAAGCCAAGGTGCTGGCTCCTGCCGCGACACAAACAGAGTTTGGCAAAATCGCCAACGGTGTAGCAAAGTATGATTATGACAAGAGTTTTGGCCGCTATCATACCAGTGAGCAGATGGCGGATCTTTTGCTGGCCCTGTACGACAGCAATCAGACGGTTGGCGCTGTTGATGATGAAACATTTGCATTTACGTTGCGGGCTCCGGTATTCGGTTACGCCGGCGGTTCACTGCACAACCAAAAAGCAGTCAAATGAGGAGGTAAAAACATGCAACGCTTACTAACCCTTGCTGTGGTGATGCTTTTATCTGTGACAGGCTGCTCGTTCGGCATAGCAGATCAAGAGCTCCCCGCCGCACCTAAAGCAGCAATTCCATCGGCCCAGGCAGAACGACATCAAACCACCGCCAAGAGCATAACGCTGACCCTAAAGAAAACCTACAAAGGCTTTCAAGCGCCTACAGGGCTTGCAATAGACCAAAGCGGCAATCTCTATGTATCCAATTGGAGCGGCGGCTCTGTCACCAAAGTCGACGCGGCGGGCAACTACAGCACGTTTGCCGGTGGCATGGGTTCTCCGGCAGGCTTGGCTTTCGACTACGCCGGCAATTTATATGCCGCCGACTATGCACAGGATGTCATTTATAAAATCACACCGGCGGGAGAAAAAAGCAGCTTTGCCCAGGGATTACACACGCCGGCCGGCATAGCCTTTACTCACGCCGGCGACCTACTGGTGAGTAACAGAAGCAGTAACGAGATTGTAAAAATAACCCCTGCCGGGAAGATTGAATCGGTAGCAAAAGGTATGCGCACGCCCGTTGGTGTCGCTGAAGACCCTGACGGAAATCTCTATGTCACCAATTACGGCGGAGGCATTATCAAAGTGACGCCGGAAGGGGCCATTAGCACCCTGTCCACTCAGTTCGGGCGTCCCGGCGTTGGCATTGACAGCAGCCGTCAATATGGTATCTTTGCCGCTGATAACGGCGATGGCTGCGTACGCCGGCTGGCCCCGGACGGTTCAACGAAAATCGTGGCCGATAACATTGGCGGCTGTGTGGCACTCCTTGTCCATGAAGACACGCTTTATGCCGGCGGCTGGAATGAGGGCGCCGTATACGTGTATTCCATTCATTAACCATTCTGCCGGTCCCTGAACCGTCCTATTCCAAACAGCATTCCTTTTGGCTTGCCGTGAAACCAGCCGGGCAATTGATGACAGGAATACATATGCCTGAACGCCAAAGCCAGGACCATCTGTTCAACAGCAGCAACAGTTCTGGCGGATGACTATATAGCGTGGCCGGCAGCATCGTTCCCCAAAATGATTAGATCTTAAATTGATGAATTGCCTGTTTGACTTCAGCAGCCAGATTGGACAACCGCTGGTTCAGTGCGGCGATTTCCTCGACAGAAGCCGACTGCTCTTCAATCGCGGCTGATACGGTTTCTGTCTGACCGGCTGCCGCCTTGCCAATGCATTCAATATCCCGCACTGCTGACAACGTTTGCTGGCTGGCAGCCGTTACCTGCCGGATAAAGGCTGATACGCCGGAAACCGCTGCCGCCGCTTGTTCAATAAGTCCGACAATCTCACGGAATTTGACCCCTGCGGCATTGACAACGTCCAGGCCGGTTTGGACCTCCTGTGTGCCCGTATACATGCTGTCAACCGCATCATGGGTTTCCTTTTGAATTTTATTGATTAAAAAGGAAATCTGTTCGACTGAACCGCGGGATTGTTCGGCAAGTGTGCGGACTTCTTCTGCCACCACGGCAAAGCCGCGCCCCTGTTCACCGGCCCTGGCGGCTTCGATCGCGGCATTGAGAGCCAGCAGATTGGTCTGCTTGGCAATGCCGGAAATGACCGTAACAATCTGCCCGATTTCCTGGGAATGTTCGCCTAATTTACCGACAACCTGTACGGAAGCGGCTACTGTCTTTTCAATCTTGTTCATCTGGCTTACGGCTGTATCAACGGCTTTTGAACCGTCATTGGCATAAAAGACCGCTTGTTGGGAAATATCCGTTGCCGTATTCACATTGCTGCTCACCTGTTCAACCGTTACGGCAACCTGCTCAAGAGTGCCGCGTGTTGACTGGACGGCCTGAAGCTGCTGCTCAGCGCCCCGCGCTACACGGGTAACGGTGGAAGCAATTTCGCTGGCTGCCTGGGCAGCCGCAGCGGACGTAACCGAAGTCTGGTAAGTGGAACCTGCCAGACCGTCAGCAAAGACAGCTACCTGGTTAACCAGTGTCCGCAAATTTTCCGTCATCCTATTAAAAGATCTAAAAAGATCGCCAATCTCGCTTTGATCATGTAAAACCAAACGGGCCGTCAAATCACCGGCGGCAACATCCTGCACATGCCTTACCAGTAATTGCAAAGGTCTTACAATCCGGGAGGCAAAGACAAAACTTAACAAGGCGGCAGCCAGAACCGCCAGGACTGTCCCGATCATAATCTTTTGTTTTGTCGCCTGCATTCTGGCATAAATTTCTGTTGCATCAAATTCTGCCCCCAGCGCCCCGATCATGGTTCCGTCTTTATCCACAATGGGTGCATAAGCCGCTATCGACGCTCCCCATTTGTCATTCACAACCAAATCACCGGTCGTCATTTTCTGCGTCTGATAAACAGCCGTTGCGACGGGGTCGTTTTCCTCAATATCGCCGGGATTGGAAAAATCAGCGCTTTCGGTATCTTCGCTGTCAACGATATACTTCAGCGATTTGTCAGGAAGTTCTACCAGACTGAACACAAATTTCAGCCCGCCCAGCTCCCGGATCTCTTTCAGGCGCTCATAAATCCTCGTAAATTCCGGCATTGCCAGTACTTCGGCCTGCAGCTCTTTACTGCCGGGGTTTTTCATAATCTCGGCTTTTACTTTTTTAAAGTCTTCCTTATCAATCCTATGAAGCGCTTTTTCTGCAGCAAACTGCGCTTTCATTCCTAAGGTGTGAACAATAAGCTCCTGATAATCACGGGTAATAAAAAAACTCAGCCCGACGATACTGATCAGAATGATCAGGGGAAAGAATACCATCATCCTGGATTTAATGCTTCTCAACAAAACGCTTCACCTCACTAATCATTTCGGAGCCTGCACACCAAGTCCGGCAACGGCCGCGTCCAGCCGCGCCAGGCTGAATCATAGGCCCGCACGGCTGCCGGTCGAACGGTTGTCCGGGGCGCTGAGCCCGTATCACCGGAGCAGAAATCGAAAGAGCAGGCATCACAGAGGCAGGGGACAGAGGAAGCGTCCGGCCAATTCTAACACTTGACACTTTCTCCGTCCCCTGCGACGGTCATCGTATTAAGCCTGGACAAAAAAGGCGTCCCTGCTGCAACCAGCCTGTAAGTTACATTTACTATATATCAGCAAGTACCCGTTTTCAATTGAGCTGCTGATATAAAAAGGAACGGTCCAAATTATAACAGGCGGTGTATATTCCGGCTGAAGAGTGCGTGAAGCGTATCTGCAAATAACAGATGCGGTTCAGACTAAAACCAGGGCGTGGCGCAAAACGTTAGGGGAAATAACGTTTTGCGCCACGCCTGCTTGAATCGTCAACGCGACCGGCTTACCCTGCGCACAGGCGGTTTCTGCCGGTGTTTTTGGCTTCATACAAAGCCCTGTCACTTCTTTTGATAATATCTTCCCCGCTTGTGTCCTCCGGCCTTATATCACTGACGCCCACACTGACCGTGACTGACAGGCGCCGCTCTGCATCCACGCTGATAACGGCTTTCTTCCCGACAGCTTCCAAAACCCGTTTACCGATGCTCACAGCCTGCTCAATACCGGTACCTGGAAGCACAGCTATAAATTCCTCGCCGCCATACCGGGCCAGCATATCGCCTGTCCGGACCTGCTTTTTTAATAGCTGGCTGATTTGGACCAGCACCCGGTCTCCCACATGATGGCCATAGGTATCGTTTACCTCTTTAAAATGATCAATGTCAACTAATAAAATGCTGAGATCTCCCGCCTGCTCTTTTGCTTTGGCAAACGCTGCGCCCAGGAACTCATCCAGAGCCATTCTGTTGTAAATCTGCGTCAGTCCATCTATGCTGGCCAGCCTGATCAGCTGCCCGTTGGCATCTTGTAGTCTGCTTGTCATTTCATTAAAAGCATCTGAAAAGTCCCCGAGAAAATCGACCTTTTGCGAAAAATCCCCCTCGGCAACCTTTTTGGTTTGCCAGGTTAAATGCCGCAAGTTGGACTGCAGGGCTTTCAGGTTGGCCAGTATGAACCCCTTGCCGCTGGCAAACTGCTGCAAATCGCCACAGCGCAAGGCCGTGCTTAACTCCCGCAGAGCAAGAATATAAGCGTACAGTCTTTGAAAATCAGGATCATTGACCAGCGCCGCATCGATCTGCAGCTCATCCGGCAGCCGGGGACTGCACAGCAGGGTTGTCAGCAGCCGGATGAGCGCTTTGTCGGCAGGCTTTCCAGGCTTTAAGGATTCTTCTGTCATAACATCGGCCTTACTCACATCAATCTCTTCATTCCGGTTATAAGCCAAAAGATTATGTTACTGCTGTAACCAGGAACCGGCAAGTCCTGGCTCCTGTGCACCAGCAGTCAATCTCTTTTGCCTGCCATGATTTTTCGGTAAACCGTTCAAACAAAGCCGAAATAAACCCTTCATCGTAAATGCACGTTTCATAGTCCGTTTCCGGCAGGCCGGAGCAATCCAAATCTTCGTCAACCGTCAGCAGGATTTTGTTTTGTTCCGGCAACATCTCTTCAATCTTTAAAATCCCGATGCCCTTATCCTTTAAAGCCAGCTGGGTTTTGCTGACAAATTCATCGAAGTCGGCAACCGGCTGAATATAGTGCTCATAGAATGCGGCCCCGGCCAGCTTCCCGGCTGCAACAAAAATGGCATCCGCTTCTCCTACGCCATACTTTCTTTCCAGCACATCCCGCAGGGTAAACTGCATCAGCCTGTATAACTCGACATCAACTTTGGCTCCTAAATTCGGCCTGCCGTCTTCTACACCGAGTAACTCCCAGCAAAACTGATACTTTCCCATACATGCCTCCCTCACGCTTGCTCCCCCACTACGGAATCCCGCAGCCAAATGCCGGGGTCCAGGTAATGACTGCGTGTTTTTTTGTCAGCATACCACTGATTGTCCGGTGTTTCAATTAGACCCCCATTATAGAAATGCACCATCGAACTTATATCAGTGATCGCATTTTGCAACCCGCCACCCGGATGCACCTCCTAAGAGCCAGTTCCTGCCAAATACCATAGACTGCTGCCTGGTGTCATCATGCAAAATATCAAGGGCCGGGCCTCTGCCGGTGCCGGCAGCAAGATAACCAGATTGACGGAAAAAAAGTCGCCTTCTGTTTTCAGAGGGCGACTTTTTTGTATTGGTTCATCTGTATCCATCCATCTCTGAGAGTTTGCGGTGTCATCATCCCGTCAATTGACGACTGAAGCAGAAACCCTCTCTGTGATGAACTATTTGCGTTCAGGCTTCCCTGCCGTATACCTGCCGGAATTTAAGCGCCATCCCCAGTGCCAGCCTGGTCTCAAAACAATCCAGTGAAACCCCCAGCACCGTTTCAATCCGCTGTTTGCGAAACAGAATGGTCTGGCGGTGTACGTAAAGCTGCCTGGCCACCTGCTTCAAATTATCTGTCTGCAGGATTTGCTCCAGCGTGTTAATCAGCTCGGTTCCCTGGTTCCGGTCATAAGCCTCCAGCTTGCCCAAAGTCCGCTCGACAAAATCCAGCACGTGGCTTTTATCCAGTATAGCCGGGAAAAACTGAAAGACCCCGATATCCAGATAATGATGCACCACCTGCCTGAGCGCCAGCTTGCGGCCCAGCTCCACGGCCGTACGGGCCTGGCCGTACACTTTGGCAAACTGCCAGAACGTGCCGCTATGAAACTCGGCAATCCCGATGCTGCACTCTGCCTCCGGCGCATACTGGCGCACCACTTCCTGCCAGCGGCCGGCCTGCTCGGTTTCCCGAGCCTGGTCTGTCTTGCCGTCAGGCCGGGCCGGCGCCAGAATGCCAATCCCGTCCCTGCTTTCCCAGACAATGACGCCCGGCTCGGCGGCCAGTCCTGCCATCAGCACATCAAACGCCGGCTGCAGTTCCTCCCGCCGTTTCTGCCAGTCACCGATCGCCTTGCCCTCCCAGGTTTCCAGAACCAGCAGATAACAGGAAAAGTCCTGGGTCAGATTGAGCCTTACCCGCCATGCCTGGTCTAACAGCTCCTGTGACGGGGCAAGCCTGCCTTCGGCCAGATCATTTAACAAGTCACGCTGCCGCCGCTTTTCATAGGTTAACTCCAGCAGCTTTTTCGTGCGGGTTTGATCGGTACTGTCCGTCCAGTAACAGGCAACTGTCGCCCGTCCCTCCCACCGGTAGCTCTGGGGCGCAATCCGCACGTCAAATATCCGCTGTCCCCGGGCAAGCTCCAGTGTAAATTCCTCGAACCGCAGTGTACCCTGGCCGGTCACATAGCCGATAGCCTGCAAAAGCCGGCGCGCCGGCTCGTCCGGCAGCAGCCCGGCCAGGTTCCGGCCCGGCCAGGCTGCCGCTGTGTCCGCAGCCAGCAGCTGATTGTCGTCAAACACCTCCACCACCGTTCCCGCCGCATCCACAATCATGCCGACGCCCGGCATGGTCCGGGAAAACTCCCGCAGTCTGACTTCAGCCTCCTGTTTGGCCGCCTCCATCGCCCGCTGCCGGGTGATATCGGTAACCGTGCCATAGATTTCGAACGGCTGGCCGCCGGCATCGGTCCGCACCTCACCGCTCACCCATACCAGCCGCCTGGTCTCGTCCGGCAGCGTCAGCCACACCTCCAGACCCAGTTTTTCCTGCCCGTCAAGCCAGGCAAAGTCTTCCCAGCGCTTAAGCTGCTCCTTGCCCTCTGGTTCAAGCCGCGACCAGAAAACCTGCCGGCCCATTGTCTCCAGTTCCTCCCGGCTGGTGCCGTACAGCGCCAGTAAACCGTCTGAGCAGTTGAATCTCCCATCCAGCAGGTTCAGGTGCCAGCTGCCCGTGCCGCCGATTTTTTCCGCCTCCAGCAGCTGCCGCTTCATCTCCTGCTCTCCGGTCACATCCATAACCGCCACAACCACCTTTTCCACCCGGCCATCGGCCCGCAAAACCGGACAGTACTGGCCGTAGCTCCAGCGATCGCGGGGGACACCCTCCGGGCGGTACAGGTCGATAAACTCCACCGTTTTGCCGGTCAGGCAATCGGCAAACAGCTGTTCATGTTTCTCCTCCAGGCCGGCCGGCATCACCTCGCAGAAATAGCGCCCCGGTGCACTGGCCCGGTCGATGCCGCGGTTATCGGCAAAACGCTGGTTGACCAGCAAAAACCGGCCCTCGCGGTCCAGGCAGCTCAGCATACAGGGTGCGGCGTCCCAGATCACCTGTAAAAACCGTTCGCTGTCGGCCAGCTGACGGAACATCTCGGCAAGATTCTTCGGCTGGCCGAGGCTGCGGCTGATGCCAATCTCCTCAACCCCGCCGTCGGCCCGGCGGAAAAAACAAACAGCCATCTCCGTCCACACCGTCGTTCCGTCCTTGTGCGGCTGCTCAACAACCTCAACCAGGTGGACATCCCCGGTGGCGGCTGCCGGAATTTGCTCCAGCACTCCCGGCAGCTTCTCCAAAACCCGGCGGTAAGACGCCGGCGTCAGCATCTCTTCCATCGGCCGGCCGATAATCTCTGCCGGTTCATAACCCCGCAGCCGCTTGATGGACGGGCTGATATCCATCACCGTCATCGTCTCTAAATCAAGCCGCCAGACCACATGATCCAAAAGTTCCGTCATCATGCGAAAATATGCGTCCTGACGGCGCTGTTCATCCACATGGTCGTTTTGGGGGACGCTTTCGTTGCCGGTCCCCCTGGCATTATGCCGTTCCCTGTCCATCACACACACCTGCCTTTACCCAATCGTTTCCCTGCACCTGACGGCCGCCGCCCGGTATAATCTGGACAGCTCCGGATTATATCAGCGGCAGAATTGACGCTCTGGCCATTTTCTTATTAGCATTATATATTGCCAGGCATTCTTTGACAACCCTCGCCACATACCCCCATCGTCTGCTGCGACATCTTTGTTACCATTGTCAACAAAGTCCTGCTCCTCTCCCGGCAAAACAGTTCCATATCAGTGGCCGCCGGCCGGTTAGTCAGCAGCGGACAATCCCTGGCAGGCGCAATTGATACCATCGACACAGCCACGAAGACGGCCGCGGCCGAAGCTGAAAACATCTCCGGCGCCACCGAGGAGCGAGCGGCCGCTATGCAGGGAATCGCCGCAGCCAGCCAGCATATCGCAACCTGGCCGCCGGTCTGTAGCAATCGCCAGCCACGCCTGCAGATCATCTTCCTGCCCAAACTTTTGCTGAAACGGATGCCGTGACGGCAGCACCGGGGTACTGACAACACCGTCCGCCGCAATCCGGAAAGGAGTTTTCCCGTGAACAACCACACTGCCGGCCGGTCTTTCGGCACTTTACCTGAAAAAAACAGCACGGACCCCTCCCGGCTAAAGACTGTTATTGTCTTTAGCCTTGACGGACAGCCCTTTGGCATTGACATCAATCTCGTCCACAGCTTTATTCCTGACGGTCCGCATACCCCTGTCCGGGATATCCACCCCGGCTTGACCGGCTTTTTTTCTCTGGACGGCAGCGCCATCCCGCTGCTTAACATGGCTTACCTGCTGGAAAAAAACGAACCCCGTCCCACCAAAACGGTCATCTTCAGTGAACTGAATCAATTCCTGTTTGCCTTCCCTGTTGACAGCATTGACGGCATTTATGAAATTTCGCTGCATTCCCGGACTGCCGCCGGACCTCTGCACCATGTTCCCGGTCTCCCTTTAAACGGCGGGAATATCCTGCTGCCAGACTTTCAGGAGCTGACGCACGGCATTATCCGGACAATCCGCCAGCGGCAGGCAGCCACCCGGAAGGAAAAAGACCTTCTTCTTGTTCACAACTCTGCCGTACTGAGGGAAGTCCTGACTGGCGCCCTCCGGGCCGGCGGCTATTGCAAACTGACCGAGCTGGACGACACCGGCAAAGCCGCCCCCTATCTGCTTGAGAAATATACGGCCGGATGCCTGCCCGACCTGCTCATCATCGGCAGCACCGGCCAGCCACCCCTGGCCGGCCTGCAGGCGCTGATCGCTGCCATTAAAGCCGTTCTGCGCTTTCGCTTTCTGCCGGTCATACTGCTCACCGATCGGTATGACCGGCCCCGGCATCCGGCGATTAATGCCCAGATCAGCCCCTTTGATCACGCCAGTCTCATCGTCCACTGCGACGCCTTAACAGATACGCTTCGAATCCACCCCTGAAAAATCTTACTCAAAAAGCGGCCAATCCGGCTGCGGGTAACGCCGGTTCTGCCGCTGATATAATCCGGACAGGTTCATATTATACCAGCGGCAGAATTGACGCCATGCCGGCTTTTTATTAGCCTGTAAACAGCAATACGTACATCCTGCCGATCGCAACCCGCCTGGCAGGACAAGCCTGCCTGCCGCACTGCCGCTGTGCGAATTCTTTTTATCTGAAAAGAGGTATATGTATGATCAGCTACCACCATCCATACCATCGCCCGGCCTATGCCCCGCCGGACAGCAATACTGGCCGGAGCACCGCCGCCGACCCTGTCTTTTTTCCGGTTGCGGCGAACCTTGAGTCATGACGCCGGCCGAATTCAGGCAAAAACTCTCCCTGCCTTATGAGGCTAAGGTCGCTCATGCCATCATCAGAGCGCGGGAATTTTACGATCGGATGAACGGCGAGGTATTTTGCAGCGTCGGCGGCCTGGACAGCATCACCCTGCTCGCCTTTCTCCGCCGGGAAGTCGCCAAAGACATTCCCGGTGCCAGCGTATCGGTTCTCGAAGACAAAAGCATCCAGACCGTGCACCAGACCTTTGACAACTTCATCCGGTTAAAACCGCTTAAAAGCAAAGCCCAGGTCCTGCGCGAATTCGGGTATCCGGTCATCAGTAAAGAAAAGGCCGGCAAAATCCAGCTGCTCCAGAATCCCACCGCCAAAAACGCCACCGTACGCCATGCCATCATGACCGGTGAAACTGGCAAATTGGGCGGCTTTAAAACAAAGGAAACCGGCTCACGGATGAAGCTGTCGCAGAAATGGCTCGAACTGTTCGGCGGTCCGGAAAATCAAACCTATGGAACCCGTTACCAGACAGCACCGTTCAAGGTCTCCAACCGCTGCTGCTATTACCTGAAAGAGCGGCCCTGCGAGCTGTATGCCAAAACGACCGGCCGCAAGCCCTATATGGGCCTCATGGCCTCAGAGGGCGGGCAGCGGGCCAAGGCGCTCACCCTGCATGGCTGCAATTACTATGGCAAAACCGTAAGCCGTTCCTGCCCGTTTGCCATCTTCTCCCGCCAGGACCTGTTGCGGCTGGCCCTGGACTTACATGTACCGGTACCGAAAGCCTACGGCCGGATTGAACAACAAGAAGACGGCACACTCTATACCACCCGGGCCCAGCGTACCGGCTGTAATTGCTGCGGCTTTGGCATCCACCTTGAAAAACGGCCCCACCGGTTTGACCGGCTGCGTGCCGACAACTACGACGAATGGAAATTCTGGATGTACACCATGGGCTGGGGACAAGTGCTCGATTATATCGGCGTGGAATGGGAAAATGAATGGCCCGCAGCCGGTACGGGCAGACAGTAATTCCAGGCAGCTGCCGATAATGAGTTCTGCTTTTGTAACTGTCTTTAGTATATTAGTATCTGTACTTAACCATTGCATAAAGCCACTTCTGCTTTCGCATCCTATGGATCTTTTACAACATAAATTACTCTATCCCCACCACTGTGGTGGGTTTTTTATTATTGACTGATTGCATATTTTACAATCTATGGGTATAATATAAGAAAAGGACTGACGTGCTCGACACACGCCAGCCCCACAGGCTGTCTAACCGGAACGGTTAGCCCGGATTATGTTATTGAGAAATAACCGCAAACCATGGCGTGGGAGCGGTTATTTCTGTTTTATGATGAGCACAACAAGTGTTGCGAATGCGACCATTAAGTACATTGCCTCAAATGTTGACACCATACCACCCCCTTCCTGGAAGGAAGTGGCCAACCGTTCCCCGACAGCCTGTTACGCTTATTATAGCATAATCTTCCAGGCTGAAAAGGAGAAAGTTCTTTGAATTACTTTCGGGCTCGAGTGGTAAGGAGTGCACCGGTCAGCTCGGTCAGGTGATTTTCCAACCTGGCCAACAGGAAAAAGGCCACACCACCATAGGGAAACTATATTGCCGTCAGGCGGGCTAACTCTTCCACCTTGCGCGGCCTCCCTTTGGCTATGCCAGTTTGGTGATCGCCAACTGGTTGTGCTGAACATAGTTTGTCGATAATAGTCTTTCTTAAAAAAGCAATTCAACCGTGTTGTTATCAATTTACTAAAATAAAAAGAAGCTTTACAGATAATCTGTAAAGCTTCTTTTTTTATGGTGACCCCGGCAGGATTCGAACCTGCGGCCTTTTGATTCGTAGTCAAACGCTCTATCCAGCTGAGCTACGGAGTCATTTATAGTGTTTTCTTGCTTGGTACTCATTTATTATATAACCATATTGCTACTATGTCAACTAGAATTTTAGGGATTTTTCAACATTTCGCTGATGGTGACAAACTGGTATCCTTGCTCTCGCAATGTAGGTATCAACTGCCCTATGGCCGAAACAGTATTTGCACCGTGTAAGTGAAAAAGTACGATAGAGCCATTAGTCACTTGCCTTGCTACCGTCTCAGCCATAAGTGCGCCGCCAATACCGTACCAATCACGGCTATCTACATTCCACATTACCAGCGCCCTATAGCCTAGATCACGAAGTATCGCACTCGTCGTGTTATTATAATCGCCGTAAGGCGGGCGGAAATAGCGTTTGAGCGGCTGCCCGGCAACTTGTATCAACGCATTCTCACAAGCTTTTATTTCCTCTTCTATTTCACTTTTAGACAACCGGGTAAATTGCGGGTGGCTGTAAGAATGATTACCAATTTCATGTCCCTCAGCAAGTATGCGGTTCACAAGCTGTGGATTAGCAGCTATCCAATTGCCTAATAGAAAAAACGTGCTTTTAATATTGTTTTCTTTTAATACGGCAAGTAATGCATTAACCTGCTTATCATTCCCGCCGTCATCAAAGGTAAGGGCTACTGACGGCAATGGGAGCGGGCGAGAATACAGCACCCGATAAGGCACTGGCTCCTGTTCTTCCGGTTTCTTTACTTTCCCCTGCAATTCGGTTATGGTAACAAACTGATAGCCGGCACCTTTCATTGCGCTGATAATAGAGGGCAATGCGGCTACCGCTGCCTTTGCCTGCATATTTACATTAATAATAGCTCCGTTACCGGCAAGACTCAGCACCTGCTGAACTACTGCCTGCGGGGTAGTAAGCATCCAGTCGTCTGTATCAATTCCCCGTATGACAGTTGCTGACGGACGATAAGCAGTAACAGCCTGCAGAAAGTTTTCTTCATAATATCCAAAGGCAGGTTTAATAAGCTGTGTTTTACCGCCTAGTTTCTCAATAATGTCTCCGGCGCTAACTAATTGCTGTTTGATAACGGCACTGGGCGTATCACCCCAATATTGAGGCTCCATACCGTAATTACCAAGATCATGTCCTTGAGAAATCAAGGTTCTGAGCAACGTCTCATTGCCTGCCACAGCCTTCGCCGGCACAAAGAATGTCGCCCTAACCCCTTGCTCTTGCAACAAACGAAGGGCTTGGGCGACTGAATCGGGATCTTGCGCATTTTCGATAGTCAAAGCGACTATTTTCTCATTAACCGTAATTTGATCCACAATAGCTGCGGCAGCCACCGAATGTATAAAGCATATCATCCAAATGATGCTGAGAACAAACAATTTCACTGCGCCATCTCCTTAAGAAAAAATACACTTTCATGTGTATGGCGCCAGTCTTAAAAATAGTACCTTGATTAAATTTGTATGCGCTTGAGTCTTAAGGCATTGGTTACCACCGAGACAGAGCTAAAGGCCATAGCCGCTCCTGCCAACACCGGTGAGAGAAATCCCGCTGCTGCAATTGGTATTCCTAAGGTATTATAAATTAACGCCCAAAACAAGTTCTGCTTAATGTTAGCCATGGTCTTACGGCTAAGCCGAATTGCAGACACAATGCCGTTAAGGTCTCCCCGCATTAACGTAATATCAGCGGCTTCGATAGCAATATCTGTGCCCGTTCCGATGGCAAAACCTACATCAGCAGTAACCAGCGCAGGTGCATCATTGATGCCATCGCCTACCATAGCAACTATTTTGCCTTCTTGCTGAAGTGCTGCCACTTTATCCGCTTTGTGCTCCGGCAGCACTTCGGACAACACATGGTCAATTCCTACCTGCTGTGCGATAAAACGGGCAGTCCGTTCATTGTCGCCGGTAATCATCCATACTTCAAGACCCATTTGCTTAAGATCAGCCACTGCCTGGGCTGAGTTCTCCTTAACAGTGTCTGCAACTGCCAGCAGCGCCGCTAACTGACCGTCTACCGCCGTCAGCATAACGGTCTTGCCTTGTTCTTCCAGTTCACTAATGCGTTCTATATAATCCTGATACGGTATTGCGCGGTCAGCCATTAGCTTGCGGGTGCCGATTAAAATCTGACGTCCTTTTACGGCGGCTTCCACACCATGTCCGGGGATGGAGGTAAATTGTTCAGGCTCTTCTATCGCTATGCCTTTATTTTTACCATAGTTAACTACCGCCTGACCCAGCGGATGTTCAGAATTTTTCTCAGTTGCCAGAGCAAGCTGCAAAATTTCTGATTCTGTCATACCGCCAAGAGAGAAGATATTGGTTACTTCCGGCTCGCCTTTGGTAATTGTGCCTGTTTTATCAAGCACAATAGCAGTCAGTTTATGTGCATTTTCAAGATGTTCGGCTCCTTTAATTAAAATGCCGTTTTCCGCCCCTTTGCCCGTTCCTACCATGATGGAAGTGGGAGTGGCAAGCCCTAACGCACAAGGGCAGGCAATAACCATTACCGCCGTAAAGTTGATTAGCGCCCTCGAGAAATTACCTGGATCTACAATAAAGTACCACGCTAAAAAAGTTACACTGGCAATGGCAACTACCGTCGGCACGAAGTAGCTGGATACAACATCGGCAAAGCGTTGAATAGGCGCTTTTGAGCCTTGCGCTGCTTCAACAATGCGGATAATTTGTGCTAATGCGGTATCCCGTCCCACTTTCGTAGCAGCAAATTTAAAAGTGCCAAATTTATTAATGGTTGCGCCAATTACAGTGTCGTCAGCCTTTTTATCTACCGGCAGGCTTTCTCCTGTCAGCATGGATTCATCAACTGCTGACATTCCTTCCGTAATAATCCCGTCAACAGGGATTTTTTCACCAGGCCGTACAACAATGATATCGCCCACTAAGACTTCTTCCACCGGAATATCCACTTCCTGCTGGTTACGAACAACTCTCGCTGTTTTGGGTTGTAAGCCGATCAATTTTTTTATTGCTTCTGATGTTCGCCCTTTAGCAACAGCTTCCAGCATTTTGCCTAATATAATCAGGGTTATCAGGATAGCTGAAGCTTCGAAGTACAACTCATGAACGCCGCGCAGCAAATTGGCCACACTGTAGAAATAAGCAGCAGAAGTACCTAAAGCCACTAGCACATCCATATTGGAACTGCCGTTTTTCAAAGCCAGAAAAGCTCCCCGGTAAAATTGCCACCCTGCGCCAAATTGAACAGGCGTAGCTAACGCCAGTTCCACATAAGGATTGAGCATACCGGTAATATTGGCAGAATGAAGAATCATTGCCGCCAACAAAGGAAAGGATAACAGCGCTGAAAAAATCAGCCAAAAACGCTGCCGTTTCACATCATGCTCTCGGGTCTTTTGCTCTTGATCCTTTTCCTCCCGGTTTGCCACATTGTGAGCACCAAAACCGATCTTTTCAATCGCTGCCTTAATTTCGCTTACCGAAACTTCAGCTGCATTATAGTTAACAACAGCTTTTTCGGTAGCCAAATTTACAGTTGCCTGCAAAACGCCCGGCAATTTGCCGACTACCCGTTCAATCCGTGCGGAGCAAGCGGCACAATGCATGCCGGTGATGGCTAATTCAGCCTTATCGGTAATTGCCGCAAAACCCAACGTCTCTATTTTCTCAACTATTCCGCTAGTAGACACTATAGCAGGGTCATAAGCAACCGTGACCTTCTCAGCAGCAAAATTAACGGCCGCACTTTCAACCCCTTCCAGCTTCGCCAAAGATTTCTCGATGCGGCTTGCGCAGGCAGCGCAGCTCATACCGCTTACCTTTAGCGTTGTTGTTTGTTGCTTGTTCATATTCCTCCCACCTTTACTTGGAAAATTTGCGGACGACCTCAATCAACTCACCAATAGCATCATCTGCCCGGTCTTCTTTTATGGCATTGACAACACAGCTTTTCGTATGGCTTTCCAGAATAATTAATGATACTTGGTTCATCGCTGCCCTGGCGGCTGTTAATTGTTGCAGTACGTCAACGCAGTACCGTCCTTCATCAATCATTTTATCAATCCCATTTATTTGACCGCTAATTTTTCTGAGTCTTAATCTTAGCTCTTGTTTTTCTTTATCATTTAGCATAAAAGAACCGCCTTCTTATTCTATACTGGGGTATAGTATCATAGTAATAGCATATACGCATTTTTGTCAACTCTTATCCTCACAAAATGGATATATTAAATTTTTCTAAACTCGAATCAGCGTCTCTTTCACTCTTGTTCTCTTTATGATAATGTAATCGATAGAGGTGATAGTATGTCTACGAAACAAGACCGGATTGCCGTTCAAGACATGCACTGCAAATCGTGTGAAACCAGAGTAGAAAAAGAGCTGCGTCGCATAAGCGGCGTCAGCGAGGCAAAAGCCAGCTTTAGCGGTGGCTGGGTGGAGGTAAAATACAACTCTCATCTAACTGACCGTACTGCCTTGGAAAGAGCGATCAACCATGCCGGTTACCGGACTAATCCGGCAAAGAGCGGTACTGGTAAGCTGGCCGGTATATTTTTCATTGTAGCTGCTATTATCTTATTAAGTAATGTTAGCGACACTTTTGACATTGGCACTGAACTCAAGCAGAATTTAACCTTCGCGGCTTTGTTTGCAGTTGGTCTGTTCACTTCACTCCACTGTATAGGTATGTGCGGCGGCATTATGTTTTCCCAGAGTATTTCTACTGACAGCAATAATAAACTTGCTGCTTTAAAGCCATCCATTCTGTATAATTCAGGCCGTTTATTGGCATACACCTTGCTTGGTGGTTTAGTCGGTGCCATTGGTTCGGTATTTTCTCTTTCCCTCGCGGCAAAAGCAGGAATTACACTAATTGCTGCTATATTAATGATTTTTATGGGTCTCGGCATGACCGGTTTGTCTTACTTCCGTTTTTCCTTTTCCTTACCCTGGCCGCACCGCCTGCCACAAAGCAATCGCCCCTTTGTAGTCGGGCTTCTCAACGGGCTTATGCCCTGTGGCCCACTGCAGACTATGCAGCTTTACGCTTTAGGAACAGGCAGTTTTATTACCGGTGCTTTATCTATGTTGGCTTTTTCTCTTGGAACTATGCCACTGATGCTTTTTTTCGGGTTGTTTACCGGTTTCATCAGCAAGTCTTACACCACTAAAATTTTAAAATTCAGCGGCATGCTTGTTATTGTTTTAGGTCTGGTGATGGTTAATCGCGGCTTATCACTGGCAGGTGTCAATCTACTTGTCGCTGATACCCAGCCCCAGACGCAGTCAAGCAGCCCCTCTGCCGCCAATTCCAAAGCAGATTTACAGGAAGGCGTACAAATTTTACGCATGTCGGCTACTCGCGCCGGATACATACCAAATGTTCTCTATGTCCAAAAGGGAGTACCCGTCAAATGGATTATCACCGGAGAACAAGTAACCTCCTGCAACAATGAAATTATTGTACCTTCTATGAAAATGCAGCAAAAGCTGAAGCGCGGCGAAACTACTATTGATTTTACGCCTGGAGACAAGGATATTAACTTCAGCTGCTGGATGGGTATGCTGCGCGGTGTAATTAAGGTAGTTGACAACCTGCAGACAGTAGAAGCCAAAGCAGTTAACCAGGCAGCTTCTACCAGTATCTATGGCGATGACTGGCGTAAAGTCCCTACTAACCGGTTAATAAAAAAAGCGCAAATAACCGGCAGCAGCCAAACGGCGCTGTTCAAGGGTCTCGGTTATGAATTTGAACCGCTAGTTATTGTAGTAAAACAAAATACCGCCACCAAACTGACCTTTGATATGACTAAATTAGATAATCCCGAAGGTAATTATGTGATTGTCGGTGATCACTCCAGTGCAGTCATTAGCCGGTTTGAAGCCAGACCCGGAGTGATCGAAGTAAACTTCAAGGAAGCGGCCGGTGTCTACGATATTCTACGCAATAATAAGCTGCAAGCGGTGATCTTATCAGTAGACGATATGGAAACTGTCGATTTGGAACAAGTGAGAAAGCGCTTTTTCCGGCAATAAAGAGGCAAAGGCTGTCCATACGAACGGACAGCCTTTGTTTATCCTTGTTTATGCGGGCAGCCGCAGCTGCCACCTGTATTTTTGCCACAGCTGCATCCGCAAGACTTTCTGCCCGTTTGTGCTTTAGCCCATTCCTCAGCTTCTTCGGCGCTGGTAAATAAACCGCGCCCTTCCTGGACTCGTAATTTTTCCGCCGTTTCAGGTCGGTATTGCGCTAAATCTACTTGCTCAACATGGTAATCTGCAAAAGAACCATCTTCATTGACGGCAAAGCTTACCATCCATTTCCATTCAGCCATTACTAACACGCTCCTCCGTATATTGTTATTCCTATTGTGTTCGAACTGCCGTTAATGTATCATAAATTTGAGGTGTCAAAAAAATGTTGACTGTATATCGCACTGTTCAAGGTTACGGCCAAGCCGAACTGGAGATTAATAAATCACGCTTTATTGCCTATGTAAACCGGGTGGAAACAGAAGAGGGCGCGCTCTCTTTCATAGAGAAAATCCGAAAACAGCACTGGGATGCGACCCACAACTGTGCCGCTTATATAACAGGAGATAATGATCATCAGCAAAAAGCCGATGATGACGGTGAGCCCTCCGGCACTGCCGGACGGCCTATTTTAGAAGTAATAAAAAAATCTTCTTTAAGCAATACTGCAGTAGTAATCACCCGTTATTTTGGTGGAATAAAACTGGGTGCAGGCGGATTGGTCCGGGCTTACGGCAAGAGTACGACTGCAGGTCTAGCTGCAGCCGGTATTGTCGAATGCCAACTGCATACCCGTATTTCTGCCTGTTTTGACTATGCCTTGCTAGGTGCAGTGGAAAATAACTTACGCAATCAGCACTATCAAATTATTGATAAGCTTTTTGCCGAGCAGGTAACAGTAATTACCCTGGCCCCATCCGGACAGGAAAGTGTATTAGAAACAAAACTGATTGACTGGACAAGTGGACGAATCAATCTTGATCATGTAGGACACGAATACGTAGAAACAAATTTACGTCTCCCCGGCCTCAGCGGCTAGGAAGACGTTTTTTTACAGCCACTTAATATCGCTTGGCGGTACGGGCCGGCCAAATAGATAGCCCTGCATCTCTATACACTGTTGTTTTTGCAAAAAGCAAACCTGATCCTGAAGCTCAACACCTTCGGCAACAACTTTTAATTTCAGGTTTTGCGCAAGAAAGGCAATTGTTGTTACAATAGCTGCTGCATCAGGATCAGACGTAATATCCCGCGTAAAGGATCTGTCAATTTTCAGCTTTGATACAGGGAAATATTTTAAATAGCCAAGCGAACAGAAGCCTGTACCAAAATCGTCAAGAGCAAAGCGAATGCCCATCTCAGTCAATTCATGCAATGTCTTGATGGTAAATTCCACATTTTGCATAGCAATACTTTCCGTAATTTCTAATTCAAGCCAAGTAGGATCCAGCCCTGTTTCACTTAGGATTTTCTTGATATTTTCAACTAAGGTCGGTTGTTGAAACTGCCTGGCACTTAAATTAACTGCCATCGTCACAGGAGGAATCCCTTGGTCTTGCCAGAGCTTGTTTTGCTGACAGGCCGTATGCAGTGTCCATTCACCAATCGGCACAATCAGACCGGTATCTTCCGCTATTGGGATAAAGTCATTGGGATAGATCAGACCCCTTTCGGGATGATTCCAACGCAGCAAAGCTTCCACACCTATGACTTTACCGGTACAAATATTGACTTGCGGCTGATAGTGTAAAACAAATTCGTTTTCTTCTAAAGCTCGGCGTAGATTTGCTTCTGTTTCCAGGCGATGCAGCGCATCGGTATACATAGCAGGTGCATAGAATTGGTAGGTATGGGTTCCTTTTTCCTCTGCCCGGTGCATCGCTGTATAGGCATTTTTTAGTAGTTTTTCCGCATCATCGCCATGATTCGGATACATTGCACTGCCAATCGTGCCGCTGATGTATAAGTGATGATTAATCACCATCCATGGCTGGCGCAGCTTATCCAATATCTGCTCGGCAAATTGAGCTACATCATCGGCATTTGTTTCTGTCAGCAGTAAGGCAAATTCATTTCCTCCGACCCGGGCCAAGATATCCTGGGATCGCAGATTCTCTTTTAATCTTTCCGCTACAGTATGCAACAACTGATCACCAACATGGTGACCATAAGTATCGTTAATATTTTTCAGCCTGTCAAGATGAAGATAAAGTACTGCCACCATTTGTGATTTATGCCGTGCCTGCGCTATGGCCAGACGAAGATGATTTAGAAAAAAGCTTTGATTAGGCAGCCCGGTCAGCAAATCGTAATAAAGGAGCTGCTGAACTCTTTCGCCCAGTATTTTTTTCTCTGTAATATCCCGAATAGAGATTAATTGAGCATCTTCGCCTTCCCACGCCGATTCAGTAACGCGCAGCTCAGCAACTCTTACCTGTCCGTCTGCGAGAAGCATGTCCACCTCCGTTACGCCGTCTTGGCGAACAGAATAGACAAAGGGCTTACCAACCAGTTCTTCCCGTATTTTACCCATAATAAATTCGGCAGCAGGATTTAAATACTGGATTGTTCCTGTATGATCAACTACTACAATACCATCGGCATTATTTTCAATTATATTGTAAAAACGAGCTTCACTGCGTACAAGTTCATGTGTGCGTTTTTCTAATAATTCTTCAACTGCCATTTTCTTTTTTGTCATACATCCGCTCTCCTGTCAGCAAAGGTTTATGTTCATGCAGCAATACTCCGGCTTATGATGATAAGCGTGCATTGTAAAACACCAGTGGATTCAACTTCAACCTTGCTGGCAGCAGCAGTACAATACTACAACAGCTACTGCCTAATTAGAAATTAGCACTGATTCTTAATTCTACTCCTCTTTATCATGTCATTTAAGTACCGATGGGGAAGTTTTTTTCCAATAGCTCTGTAAAGGACTTCGTTGTAAGGGGCTTACTATAATAATATCCTTGGTATACATCACAGCAGCAAGATTGGATAAAAGCTAACTGCTCAGCCAGTTCAACCCCTTCTGCTACTACTTTGAGTGTCAGACTATGAGCCATTTGCGCAACAGCGGTAACAATTGCCGCATCACCAGCATCTTCTGTCACTCCATTAACAAAAGACTTATCAATTTTTAAAGTATCAATAGGAAAGCGTTTTAAATACGCAAGTGATGAATAACCGGTACCAAAGTCATCTATTGAAACCTGAACCCCCATTGCCTTTAACTCGTTCAGTATAGCAATGGTTTGAGCAGGATTTGCCATAATGATACTTTCGGTTAGCTCAATGGTAAGGCTGGATGCAGCTAATCCGGTGTCTTGCAAAACCGACCGGATGGTGACTAGTAAGTCAGCTTCCTGGAATTGGCGGGCACTTAAATTGACGGAAATTCTAAGCGACGGAAATCCAGCCTGCTGCCATGCCTTATTTTGCTGACAGGCTGTTCGCAGCACCCATTCGCCAAGGGGAACAATTAATCCGGTTTCCTCGGCCAACGGAATAAAATCGGCCGGAGAAACAATGCTGTCTTCCCCGTTATGCCAACGGACAAGTGCTTCCATACCGACTATTTGAGCAGTCTTCACATCTACTTGCGGTTGATACACAAGAAAAAACTCTTCATTTTCTACCGCTCGTCTCAGTCGATTTTCCATTGCCAGTCGCCAAATGAGATTTGCATTAATTGTCTCATTATATAGTTGAAAATTGTTTTTACCGTGATCTTTGGCCCTATACATTGCCGACTCTGCATTCTTTAACAGAACTTCCGCATCTTCTCCATCTGACGGAAATACACTGATCCCTACACTGGCAGTTACAAAAAGTTCAAACCCATCCATACAATAGGGCTGTGCCAGCTCATCTACAATCATACGAGCTAACGCAGAAGCATCATCTATATTTTGCGTGTTAGGCAAAATCACTAAGAATTCATCTCCGCCTAAACGGCATAACGTATCCTGCTGGCCTATACATTCGATCAGCCGCCGCGCCACCGCAACGAGTAAACGATCTCCCGTTTTATGCCCTAAGGTCTCATTAATTAATTTAAAACGGTCCAAATCCAATAACAAAACAGCTACCATTCCCTGATAATTTTGGGCAGTTTCAAGTGTTTGCTGCAATACATCGTGCAATACCCGGCGATCGAACAATCCGGTCAAAGGATCTGTACAACTGCCGACTGCCCGTTCTTTTAGCTCAGAGTTTTCTTTTTCCAGTTCGGCAATGCGTGATTGCAAGCGCCGGCTAACTCTTTGCAGGGCAGCAAAGGAACTTTGCCGCCATTTATTGGAGCGGAACATAGCACTTCTCTCCAGTCATTTGGATATAATTACAATTCGATTGTTTTCTGTGTCATTATCTTCTCTTCCTTCCGTTGTAATTCCTGCACTTGCCTTCAAAATAAAAGAAACTCCAGGCCAGTCAACCGGCGTGGAGTTTTTTACCAATTTTCCATTATTTATTTATGTGTACCGCCTAACATAGATGGTCCAATTACCACCCTGTCTAACATTCGAAATCGAGTATCTTCCAGTGTTTGCAAGCCATCCTTTAGCACTCGCAGTTCTTCCTCCAAGACGCCTTGCGTGTAACCGTAGCCACTTAATTTATTAATTGCTTGCTCTAACTCGTTAATTTTGGCATTATACTCTTTATGAAGCCGCACTATTTCCAGCCCTGATTTAATATCCATAACGTTCACGAACCTCCCACGCCATGTACTTAAATCTAATGTGGTTGACTTGCGGCATTCTTATACACCAATCTATAAACTTCACTAACCAGACTAGTGAATTGCTCTCTTTTTTACTCTACCACCAAGAACATCATGCACTTCATGAATAGTCACGAATGCACCTTCATCCTTTTCATAAATAATAGCTTTTAATTTTGCTACTTCCAAGCGCGTTACAACCGAGTACAATACTTTCTTCGGTTCTCTCGTATAACCGCCCTCACCGTGAAGGATAGTCACACCCCGTCCCAGGCGTGCCATCAAGGCATCCGCTATTTCGTCAGGGTTGTCCGTAACAATCATGACTCCCTTCGATTCATCAAGCCCTTCAATCGTAATATCAATTACCTTAAAAGCAATAAAATAGGCAACAAGGGAGTACATGGACTTATCCCAACTGAACACCAAGCCTGCGCTGCCCAGAATAAACAGATTGATAAACATGATGATTTCGCCGACAGAAAAGCCTGTTTTTTTATCAAGAATAATAGCTACAATTTCTGTCCCATCTAAAGATCCACCATACCGGATAATGAGGCCTACCCCTAGGCCTACTGTAATGCCGCCAAATACGGCAGCCAAAAACAAGTCGTTTGTCATTTGTGTCACGGGATGAAGCACCGATACCCAATAGGACAAAGAAACTACCGAAAACAAGGTAGCAATAGTAAAGCTTTTACCAATCTGCATATAGCCTAAATATAAAAACGGCAAGTTTAAGATAATTAAAAAGGCACTGAGCGATATCCCGGTTATATGACTTAGCATAATAGAAATGCCCACAATGCCGCCGTCAATAATTTGATTGGGAACCAGAAATTCTTCTACTCCAACCGCAGCAAGAATCGAACCTAAAAAAAGCATAAAATATTTACTGATAAGCATGGTAATTTTATTGCGTTTCTGTGGCATAACATCTCCTCCTCTAAGTTATATTATTTTACCACGATCTGCTCATCAGTCATGGATAATATAAGTTCTGCAGTCAAATACGACAGCCTGTAGAGTGGGTTTATAGCCTATAATGCCTTAGTTGACTTATTAGATAAAAGAAAAGAGTTGCTGTATGCAACTCTTTTCAAAGGTAACTTCACTACTTTTTTTTAGCGTGTCTGACCACAGTCATTACCAGTACAAGAACAACCATTCCATCAAGAGCAATCTGCGTCAACTCTCCTGTTCCCTCTCGTACCAAAAAGTAAAGTAAAGCCATGCATACAAACAATATATCGGACATATTATTTTGAACCCAGTCCACGATTACTTGCCTCGTCCAGCTTTTCTCATGGGCATTTTATTATTCGTTGTTTTTGTCTTGCCGGCTTTGGCAAATGTTTGTTTATTATTTTCGTTTGCTTTTTTCTTTTTTTCCAGCAGTTGCGCTAAATCCACCTGGTATTCCTCCCTTTAGCTGTACCAATAGATAGGTCTGATATCATTATTTCGCCATCTCCCCATCTCTATCCTGCAACTAGGTAAATCTTTAACAGGAAAATTGCTTGTGCGCCAAAACAGGCATTACATAAGAGCAGCGTCTTACTAAATTTCTGTGGACAATCACCAAAATACCTCTGTCATACATACGATACAGTAGTCAGATATGAAGGAGGTTATTGTGATGAGATTTGGAGGTTGCGGAGGTAACAATAGCAGTTGGGTTATCATTGTTATTATCATCATCATCCTGCTGCTCGGTTTTGGAGAAGACAATACCACTTTTGATTAATAATTACCAATTTGGCTCTTTATAGAAATGCAAGCCTACATCACAAATTACACAATAAAAAGGCACTGCCAGCACAAAAAAGCAGTGCTTTTTTTGTCTTTCAACGCATTATCATTGGCACCTGATTGACTACCTCGCCGGACTGGAGGATAAAAACCCCCTTAGGGCTTTCCCTAAGGGGGTTCGAATTTCACCTGGTACAAAAGATAAGAGCCCAAACGGGCTCTGGGGAAACGTTGCTTTAGTTCAACAAGGAAAATACAGAATGGCCAATGCTATAGATAGCTAAAACTGCCGCAATCATAACGATAGGATACTGAAAAATATTTTTCACGGGAAACACCTCAACTATGTTAATATACCAAGGACATAAACAAGCTATGTATCTATATTGTGGATTTACTTGTAAACTTGTTGAATTAATTATAGCTTACTTTCTCGATTTTGTAAATATATTTCAGGAATTATTTGTAATTTTTATTCATATTTGGTAAATATTGGTGTATAATGATTATATACCAACAGATGTGCTGGGGGATAGTGGAAATGATTGCATCAGCAAAAGAAATATTTTGTGATACGACCAGTAAACCCCAACTCTTCTTTAATATAAGCAACGGCTCACTTGCTCCCAACAGTTGTCTTATTGTTACCTGTGATCACACTGGGCTCATTACCATGTATAGCAGAACTGCCGAACAGATACCGTTATGGCACATTACTACTATATGCGGCAATTGGAAGATATGGCTCACAGCTTTGTTAAAAAGATTAGTATGTTTGATAAAAGGAATTTATGACTGTCCCTGTAAACGCAAAAAAAGCGGGGTATAGGCCAAGTGGCCTATACCCCGCTTTTTACTTAAACCGAATGCCCAGACCGGCTCCATAATGCTCACCATTCGTGGTCCCGTCAATATAACCGGTAATTGCACTCGTAAAATTCCGCTTAAATCGCAATTCACTGCCGTGGTTTGACCAACCAAGTTCCAGTTCATTTGGCTTATCAAGTTTCGTTTTTTCCAGCGCCCATTTTAACCGTTCTTTATCAAGTTCGGCCTGCAGCCGCTGATTAAAGAGTTCCGAAAGGTCTACCTTTGCTTGCACCTGCTGCGTCACTTGTACTGTACCGTTTTCGCCTAAAGTGACTGCCTGGGCTTCACTGGCACTTTTGAGTTCATACTCTTGACCGCTTACAACAACATATACCTTATTATCCCGGTTGATTAACCTGGTTACCTCGCCAGGCTGCTCAGGTTGTACCATCACATATTCTGTTTGAGTTTGTGTCTCGCCCTTAATCTCAATCGGCGGCATTTGCTCATAACTCACCTGAGTTTCAATACGGGGAAAGAAGTAATATAGGATACTTCCGCCCACTATGCAGCCCAGAATGAAGCTAGCGATCGTTCTCCAATTAGCTATCATATTGTTCCAGCTCATTCGCCGCAATCGTCACCCCTATATCATCGGCATAATGGGGATTAGTTGCATAAACAGGCGCCATAGTCTGTACAAAAGCTTCTACTGAGGAATAATCCACATTATTGACATACACCGGTTCCTCAGTGAGCAGTATG
>Ga0366774_1009_pt1 | contig 39107 bp, 33 predicted proteins | sample BONcelHN113001D9_FD_207068 | JGI IMG/M metagenome (GOLD analysis project Ga0366774, IMG submission 207068) | Enriched cells from coal bed in the Powder River Basin, Montana, United States - BONCAT cells N11 rep2 HSBNCT.N11.300.1.D9 ...
GTGGGAAAGGCGCGGGCAGCAGGCCGGAACGCTGAGCGGCGGTGAACAGCAGATGCTGGCAATCGGACGGGCTTTGATGGCTAAGCCCAAATTACTGCTCCTTGATGAACCGTCGCTGGGGCTGTCACCTATTCTGGTAGATACCATCTTTGGGTTGATTGTGGAAATCAACCGCCAAGGTATACCTGTTTTGTTAATTGAACAAAATGCCAGAATGGCACTGCTGATTGCGACAAGAGGTTATATTCTGGAAACAGGAAAGATTGTTCATGCTGATCAGGCCAATGAACTGCTCCAGTCAGATGCGGTTAGGAAAGCTTACCTGGGAGAATAAATTAAAAGACCGAGAGGGGAAAATAACAATGTGTAATATTCATTCCAATCAAGAAGAATTAACAGAAGCAATACGTCTGGCTATTCAGGACCGGGCTACCTGGTTTTATCTATTGCTGGAAGAGATTAAAGCCGATGGTGGCAACTCGGATGCAATAGCGGAAAAAGCCATCTTTAAGTTTGGTCAAATGAAAGGTCAAAAGATCGGTACGGCTACAACGCCAAGAGAATTCTTTGACGGGATTGCTACTCCCAATGCCAGCTTGGCTTTTGCTATGGAAGAAATCGATGTGCAGGCAGAAAAAGGAGTCTACCGTTTCCATCACTGTGCTTTGTGTGAAGCCTGGAAAAAACTCGGCTGTAGTCAGGAGCAGATAACACACCTTTGTAATCTGGCATCGTGCGGTGATTATGGTGTAGTGAGCTGCTTCCCTGAACTGGAACTTGCCTTTAACGGCACTATTGCTGAGAACAAACCCTATTGTGAATTACAAGTGACACTAAAAAAATAGCGAAAACGAATAATGATCTTCAAAGACTACCTGGACCTTAGCTTTTAGCAGAGGCCAGGTAGTCTTTTGGCTTATTATGACGATTGTTTTCTGAATATGATAAATAGTCGAAAAATTATCTTGACGCAATCTAAGCATGATTTTATAATAAAAGACAGAAAACGTTTTCTATAAAATTACGTTTTTATAGAAATAAGCATAATATCTAATAATAGATATCGTTTTCTGGAAAGAGGGGTTTCATGCCAAGAGTATCCATCGAAGATGTTGCGAATTTAGCGGGTGTATCGATAACGACGGTTTCCCGGGTAATTAACAATAAAGACTATCCTGTAGCAGAAAAAACTAAAAAAAAGGTATTGAAGGCGGTGAAGGATTTAAATTATTTTCCTGATTTTGCCGCGCAGAACCTTCGAAATAATTTTAGCAATACAATTGGATTAATAACACGGGATATTTCTGATCCTTATTTTGGTATAATAGCCCGGGCTGTAACGGAAAGAGCAAGCTATTACGGTGTTTTATCAATTGTTTGCAATACCGGCAGAAATCCGGTTAATGAGCTGCAATATCACGATCTGTTATGGCAGCATAAAGTACGCGGAATCATTTTGAGCGGTGGTGGGCTAGACGCTGATGACTATCGATATAAGCTGCAGGAACAGATAAAACGATATAACGATCATGGTAATCGAATTGTGGCGCTGGCTCCGCAGGGACTGGAAATGCCTTATGTCATGATTGACAATCGAGCTGCCGGTGAAATGATTACAGACTACCTGATTGATCAAGGGCATAGGAGAATCGCTTTTGTAGGTGGCCCGGAAAAGATTTATTCTGCTTTGGAACGGGCGAGTGGCTATAAACTATCTTTGAATAAACATGGCTTGAATTTTGATGCAGCTTTGCTAACCCACGGACAATTTTCCTGGGAGAGCGGGTATGAAGCAGCTAAGAACCTATTGCGGGAGAATATCAGCTTTAGTGGGATTTGTTGTGCTAATAACGATATTGCCTTTGGCGTTTTACAGGCCTTAAAAGAAAAGGGAATTGATGTTCCTGGTCAGGTATCGGTAATTAGTATTGGTGATCTGCCGATGGCAGCTCATGTATCACCGCCTTTAACAACTGCTCATGTTCCACTTTATGATATGGCGTTGAGGGCTGTCGACGTTATTATGGATGGTGCTAAACCTGATCAAAACGCTAGTGTGATTTTTAAAACACCTATCGTAAAACGCCAGTCTGTAGCGAAATATATGCCAAAGTAATTAGTGATTGGCAGAGTAGAGGAGGTGGGAGGGTAAACGGGCTCAGAGCACTTATAATAATGAAATAAGGAGAGCGAAAAATGCAACATGTTGTGCTATCAATTGCCGACTGGGTTTATCTGGCTTTTATTATTATTACTTTTGCTTGTCTTGCAACCCGGAGGGACGCATTACTTCCAACGCTTGTTGGTTTATTTCTAACAGGAATTGCGCTAAAGGGTAATCTTCTGGGAGGAGTCTTGATTGTTTACAAATCGATATTGGCTGCAGGAACAGACTTATTAAATATCATAGTCATTGTTGCGGCAATTACGGCCTTGACAAAGACTATGGCGGACATGGGAACTGACCGAATCATAGTTGCCCCTGCACGAAAACTGCTGCGTAATCCGACTATGTCATTTTGGACACTGGCTGTTGTAACATTACTACTCAGCTGGGTAATTAGGGCCACTCCGACTGCCGCTTTGCTTGGTGCTTTGTTAGTACCGGCCGCTGTTGTAGCTGGTATGTCACCAATGGTGGCTGCTATGATACTATCTATTGTTGGTAAGGGGATGGGATTATCTAGTGATTATCTAAGCCAGGGAACAGTGTCTTTCACAGCTAAAGTTACGAAGATCCCCGCGGCAGAGTTGTTTGCCGCAAGCTTGCCAATTTGGGCGACAGTTTCCGGCGTAACCTTATTATGTGTTTTTTTTATGACCCGCAAGATGCAAAAAGCCGAGTTTATGAAACGTCAGTCCGGTGACGACAGTCATGTCCAGGCGTACAGGGAAGCGGTAGCCACTTATAGCGTTACTGCAACACCCTTTGCAAAAATTATGGCAGTAGCCATACCTTTGACTTTTTTAGCGGATGTATATGCCATGATTACTTGGAAACTTTCCGGGAATGATGCAATGGCCCTTATGGGCGGTACTTTCTATGTGCTTGCCCTGATTTGTGGATTAGTTCATTACCGGGAGAAGGCTTTCGATAAATTGTTGGATAATGTACGTTCCGGATGGATTTTTGCGGTTAAGGTTTTTGGTCCGGTAATTGTTATCGGTGGCTTTTTCTGGTTGGGCGGTGATTCCCTTAAAGAGATTCTTGGCGACCACAAAACGCAAGGCCTTGCCTATGACTGGGGTTATTTTATTGCTGAGCATATGCCAATCAATAAATTTACCGTTGCGTTATTAGCTACGCTCGGCAGTGCTTTTGCAGCTTTTGACGGAGCAGGCTTTGCTGCAATTCCGCTTGGGGCCAGCATTGCAATGGCCCTGGGGAAACCGATTGGTGCCAATGTTGCGTATTTAGCATCGATGGCCCAGATGTCGGCTATTTGGGTTGGCGCTACATTAGTTCCCTGGGGATTTTTAGCAGTTACTGCATCAGTATGCAATGTTGATCCTCAGGAGCTCTCCAGAAGGAATTTCTTCCCCGTTGTCATTGGATTGTTTGCCGGTATTATTGTTACGGCTTTGCTTGCCTGATTCCCGGCTACTGAGGCTTGTAAATAGAAATGGAGGCTAATCATGAAAGATCTGCGCGACTATATTCAAAAATTATCTGAGTTTCCCGGTGAACTTCTTACGGCAAATGGCAGGGTAAGTTCTAATTTGGAATTAACAAGAGTCATTTACAAATTAGAGCGGGAAAATAAAAAGCCGGCAGTGCTGTTTAACAACGTAGATAGACAAAATATGCCGGTATTAACCAACTTGCTTACCACTCGCAGCAGGATGGCCATCGCATTGAACTGTAAAGAGGAAGATCTCAATCATACCTATCGTGCCAAGGAAAAGAATTATATTAAACCGGTAATGGTCTCCTCAGGGCCTGTTCAGGAAGTAGTCTATAGTGGTGAGGAGATTAACTTGCATTCTCTCCCTGCAGTCACCCATAACACATCTGACAGCGGCCCCTATATTACGGCTGGTATTATGACAGTCCGAGATCCTGAAACTACGATACGCAATGCCGGTATTTACCGTTTAATGATAAGTGGAAAGAATCAAATGGGCATTCACCTTTCAGAAACCAGTCATGCCTACTATATCTACCGCAAGTATTGCGAACGTGGTGAGCATATGCCGGTAGCAATTACTATCGGTATGCATCCTGCGGCATATATTGGCAGCCTTTGCTTTCAGGGTATTGATATAGACGAATATGACGTTATGGGCGGGCTTATGGGAAAAGCGCTGGAATTAGTAAAATGTCAGACAGTGGATTTAGAGGTTCCTGCTTTTGGGGAAATTTGTTTGGAAGGGTATGTTGATAAAGATGAACGAAGCCAGGAAGGTCCATTTGGTGAATTTGCTTCTCTTTATGGCGGCCCGGTCTTAAATCCAGTTGTAAAGTTAACGGCAATTACGATGCGAAAGAATCCTATTTATATGGATATTTGCTCAGGAGCGGCAGAACATCAGCAACTTGGGGCCTTACCCCGCTTAGGACAAATTTACAGCCAGGCCAAATTAGCTGCGCCGGGAGTAAAGGATGTTTATATGCCTCCATCCGGCTTTGGCAGAAATTCCTGCTATCTTTCCATTAAAAAAATAGTAGAGGGAGAAGCGGCAAATGTAGCAGCAGCAGTATTTGGCACTGATCCTTTCATCCGCCACATCGTGGTAGTGGACAGTGATGTTAATATTTTTGATGAAAGCGATGTTTTACGGGCAATTAATTTGTATATGCGTCCTGATAATTGCTTTATGATGAAAAATGCCAAAGGCAGTCCAATTGATCCTACCAACCGGGAAGGCCTTGTAACTAAAATTGCTATCGATGCGACGAAGCCATTAAACAGCAAAACGAGAAAAATAGATTATTCAGAGGGATTGGAAAAAATAGATCTTAGTAAGATATTTTGCAAATAGTATCTTTTCGCTATATAAAAGCTTTATATAGACACCAATAAGCTGATTGGGGGAAATTAGGTGCGAGTAACGATTGGAATTACAGGGGCCAGTGGTGCTGTCTATGGATGGAGAATGTTGCAGTTATTATACAAGGCAGGAATAGAGGTTCATTGTGTTGTAACAAATTCAGGGTGGGATGTTCTCAAACATGAATGTGGTGTTAGCACTGAAGATATTCACAAGGTTTGTTATAGACTATATGATAACAATAATCTTGCTGCTGCAATTGCCAGTGGATCGTTTAAGACCGACGCAATGGTTATTGTTCCTTGTTCCATGCATTCGTTAGGCGCAATTGCAAATGGTATCAGTCATAATTTACTGCTCCGCGCTGCAGATGTAATGTTAAAAGAGGGAAGAAAATTAGTTATAGTACCCCGAGAGACGCCGTTAAACTCTATTCATCTTTCCAATATGCTAAAACTTGCCCAATCAGGAGTTAAAATCGTACCGGCAAGCCCTGGTTTTTATCATCAACCGAAAGATCTGGCAGAACTGGTGGATATGATGGTTGGGCGAATTTGTGATCAAATTGAGATCGAGCTGAATATATTCCGCCGATGGCAATGACCGTGCAAGGCAATAGTTTTGGTGAGCAGATTTCAGGTATCGCCGTGTCAAAAAACTTTGAAATATAACTAAAAAAAATAAAGCTATTGCAGGATTTTTCCGAATAGTGTTAGAATAGTAAAATAAAGACCTGAAAACGTTTTCAAGAGGTTTTCCCAATGGAGGCTCGCAGTATGGCAGATATCAGAGAAGTAGCAAAAAAAGCAAATGTTTCACCAAGCACTGTTTCCCGGGTTCTCGGAGGGACAACGCGGGTCGTAGAGGAGAAAAGGGCTAGAGTTTTGGCGGCTATTGACGAATTAGATTATCGCCCGAATGTCAGCGCCCAGAGCTTAAAAGGCATTCGAACCCGCACAATTGGTCTGGTGATTCCTAATGTGCGCAATCTGGTCTTGCCTGCCGCTATCAGAGGGGTAGAGGATGTTGCCAGGAATCATGGATATGCAGTTGTATTATGTAATACCGATGAAGATTTTGAAAAGGAACAATTTTATATAAAAACGCTGAAAAGCAGGCTTATAGATGGTTTTCTTTTCACTACGGCAAGAACCAATTCCCATAATATCAAAGAATTACAGGCCGAAGGGTTTCCCGTAATGCTGCTGCTCAGGGAACTGGATGAACAGTCTCATACCGTTGTACTTGACCATTACAATGGGGCATATCAGGCTACTAATTACTTGCTGTCAAGAGGGTTGACCAAGATAGGTCTGGTTAACGGTTCGCTCGAAATAAAACTCTATGCTGAGCGATTTGCCGGATATAAGAGTGCCTTAAAAGAGGCCGGGCTGGAAGTTCCTGCTGAGGCAGTTGTCCATGGAATAGATGGCGGGATAGAAGCTTATCGTGCAGCAACCCGTATCTTGCTTAACCGAACTGAGGTTGATGCTTTTTTTGCAACCAGTGATGATAAAGCTTTGGGAGTAATGCGGGCGATAAAAGACTTGGGACTTTCCATACCCGGTGATATATCGGTCATGGGTTTCGATAATGCCGATATAGCGCTGTTATTGGATCCCCCGTTGACGACTGTTGCACAGCCTTTGTATGAAATGGGAGCGGCAGCTTGCCGGCAGCTGATTGAGTTGATTGAAGCTAAGCAGCCTACTCAGCCGCAAATACAACGATTCCCGGCAGAAGTGGTTATACGAAATTCAGTTAAATAAAAAAATAGAAAGTGGAGAAAAGTGCCTATGAAAACACTGGCAATGCGCCTTGAACATTTTAATGAGCCATTGGTTCTCAGGGAGATTGAAATACCTGTACTGGAACAAGGGCAAGTGCTTGTTCGCATTGATGCAGCCGGCGTGTGCGGCTCGGATGTTCATATGTGGAAAGGTGAAGATGCCCGGACAAAGCTGCCCATGATTCTGGGGCATGAGGGTGTTGGAACCATTGAAGAGCTAAAAGGGGTAAAGACAGATATAAATGGCAAGAGCCTAAAACCCGGTGACCGTATATTAATGCACCGGGGGTTGAGCTGTGGGACCTGCTATTACTGTACGACTCGCAATAAACCATGGCTTTGCCGCCAGCGTAAAGTATTTGGTATTAACATACCGGGGAGCCAGCCGCCCTTTTTAAATGGTTGTTATGCCCGTCACATGGTTCTGGCAGCCGGCACACATGTTATAAAAGTGCCCCAGGCCGCAGATCCGGCAGTTTTGGTGGCCGCAAGCTGTTCGGGATCAATGGCGGCTCATGCCTTTAGCCTGAATCCTCCCGAATATGGCGATACTGTACTGATTCAGGGGCCAGGACCTATCGGCATCTATGCAGTTGCCTTTGCCAAAGCATTGGGAGCAGCAAATATCATTGTAATCGGAGGCTCTGAGAACAGGCTGGAATTATGCCGGCATTTTGGAGCAACGATGACACTAAACCGGCGCTCAACAACACTTGAAGACCGGCGTGAACAAATCTACCAGGTCACAGATGGACGAGGAGCGGATATGATTATCGAGGCGGTCGGCGATCCGTCTGCAGTATACGAAGGGCTCGATCTGGCCCGGGTTGAAGGCACATATCTTTCTGTTGGATTTTCACAGCCCGCAGGATTATGCGAAGTAGATTTTTTCCGGCAAGTTGTCAATCGCAACTTGAAGATTCAAGGGGTTTGGGTAAGCGGAGCCCAACATACCGCCCGTGCTCTGGACTTAACGCTTAATAATCTGGAGTTATTTCAAAGAATAGTTACGCATCGCTTCAAGCTCGAAGAGGCTTCACAAGCGATTGAAACAATGGCGGGCCGTGAAGGACTTAAAGTAGTACTTGAACCGTAAGGACAAATTATTTTTTTGGGCAATATGAAAACGTTTTCATAAATCACTGCATTTATTCTGTAATATGCTAAAAGTTAGTTCATTTTTAATATACATAAAATGAGGAGGAACTATTATGTCACATGCCAGGTTTGACTACACAAGTTTGGACGAACTGCAACAGGATATTAAGAAAAGGGGACTGGATATACCAATAGCCACTGCCATTGATGTGCTACACAAGCCTGTCAAAATTGGCGATAAAACCATCCCCAACCGGCTGGCCATTTTACCGATGGAAGGCTGTGACGGAACAGCTGACGGAAAACCCGATGAGTTAACTGTAAGGCGTTATACCCGTTTTGCTCAAGGAGGCGCAGGCCTGTTATGGTTTGAGGCCACCGCGGTGGTCCATGAGGGAAGAGCTAATCCCCGTCAACTGCAAATCAATGAACTCACGAAAGAATCACTGGCCGGTATGCTTAAGGAGGCTTTACAGGCCGCCGCCGCAGCAGGTCATCAGCGGCCATTCACTATATTGCAGCTTACTCACTCCGGCCGCAACAGCCGGCCTGACGGGGCACCTAAGCAGATTATTGCAACCCATGCGGCTCATCTGGAAGATAAGTTAGTCGAAGGTTACCATATGATAACCGACCAGGAATTGCAGCAACTGGAAGATACCTATGTTCACGCTGCTGAAATGGCTGCCCAAGCTGGTTTTGATGCCGTAGATGTTAAGAGTTCCCATGGGTATTTGCTTGCTGAATTATTGATGGCTCATACACGGGAAGGAATTTATGGCGGCAGTTTTGAAAACCGGACCCGGTTGCTGTGCAATATTATTGATAAAATCAAAAGCAAGGTGGGTGATAAGCTCATAGTAGCTGTCCGGTTAGGAGCCTATGACTCTGTCCCCAATGGCTGGGGTACTGACAAGGAGGACTACCGCAAAGCGGATCTTACTGAGCCGGTGAAGCTAATTAAAATCCTGTATGATAAGGGTGTCAAACTGTTTAATATCAGTGCCGGCAATCCTTATTACAATCCACATGTTACCAGGCCGTATGATATGGGCAGTTATCTGCCGCCGAACCACCCGCTGGAAGATTTGAGTATGCTGCTCAATGCAGCTAGGGTTATGCAGGCAGCCGTTCCGGAGGCAATTGTAATGGGGAGCGGTCTTACCTGGCTGCGCCAGTATGCTCCTTATGTTGCTGCCGGCTGTATTCAGGCAGGCTGGATGAAACTGGCCGGCTTTGGCCGCCAGGCTTTTGCCTATCCGGGCTTTGCCAACGATATATTGACCACCGGCCGTTTGGATGAAACTAAGCTTTGTCTTGCCTGCAGCAAATGTACAGCTATTATGCGGGATGGCGGGCGATCGGGCTGTGTGCCCCGGGATGCAAAAGTTTATGTGCCTATTTATCTGCAGGGGCGTGAGGGCAAACCTCCGTACGAAAGTGATCATGTGGCTGAACACGTTTAAAATAAAAGTAAGGTTTCATTTGTAAGGAGGAGGATCGCGATGAAAACAAGAATGGCGATGGTGAAAGTTCCCGGGGTTGCTGAATTGGTGGAAAAAGAAGTGCCAAGCCCGGGAGACACGCAGGTAGTGATTGCAATAAAAGCCAGTTGTATCTGCGGCAGTGACCTGCATATTTACAAAGGAAAACATCCTTCAGCAGCACTTCCCACCAGTATTGGCCATGAACTGGCCGGTGAAGTAATCAGTGTCGGCTCTAAGGTCACTTCGGTACAAACCGGTCAACGGGTAACGGTAGAACCGGTTGTCGCCTGTGGCACATGCTTGCCCTGCCAGGCCGGAACTTACGGCTATTGTGATAATTTAAGTTACCATTATCGCAAAGGGCAAGGGGCCTTGGCTGACTATTTTGTCGCAGATGAGCGCTATGTGTATAAACTGCCTGATGACATGCCCTACGAAGCAGGGGCACTTATTGAGCCTTTAGCGGTGGCCGTTCATGCCGTTAAACGGGCTAAAATCGGGTTAGGAGACAAGGTTCTCATCATCGGAGCCGGACCTATCGGTATTTTGGTTGCCGCTGTCTGTAAGTCTGCCGGTGCGCAGGAAATTATTGTCGCTGACATTTCCGATGCCCGCCTGGATTTAGCTGCAGCTATGGGGGCAACGATCATTATCAACTCCCAGCAGGAGTCGGTGCTTGATGTGATTAAGCGGGTGACCGGCGGACGGGGTATTGCCAAATCTTTTGAGTGCGTAGGCCGGGAGGAAACGTTTGTCCAAGCTATGTCGAGCTTGTGCAAAGGCGGCTTGGCAACCATGCTGGGCATTTTTGAGCAGCCTGCCATTCAAATCCCTGCCTCGATATTTGTATCCCAGGAAATTACCGTCCAGGGCTCCCAGGGCTATTGCTGGGATTTTGAAACGGCAATTGGCTTAACAAGTACAATTGATTTAAGTAAGATGGTGTCCCATGTCTTTCCGCTTGCTGAAATTGATGCAGCTATGAAAGTGGCCTTGTCGCCCAGTGAGAAAGCTGTAAAGGTTATACTGAAACCTTAGCACAATAATTGCTGTTTGACGTTGTTGTAAGCAACATAAAAATAAAAAGAGGTGTATGGATATGAGAACACAGAAGTTTTCCGAAGAGGCGATTGACCATCGCAATGCCTTGCTGTTTGCCATGGGCGTAAAGGAAGAAGATACCAAAAAGCCTTATGTAGGTATTATTAATGCCTGGAATGAACTCAATCCCGGCCATTTTCACTTTAAAACGGTCGTTGAAGACATTAAAGAAGCCATACGGCAGGCCGGTGGTTTGCCATTGGAGATTCCTGTAACGGGAATTTGTGACGGCATATGCTCTAATACCCCTGGCGACCGCTATACTCTTCCCAGTCGTGATCTCGTCTCTGCTGAAGTAGAGTCCATGGTGGAAGGCAATCAGCTTGACGGCATGATTCTGCTTGCCAGCTGTGATAAAGTAGTTCCCGGCATGGTTATGGCAATCAATAGGCTGAATTTACCTAGTGTTGTCTTTACCGGTGGGTATATGCAGCCTGGCAATTATAAAGGTAAAATGATTACGTTAACTCATACAAAGCAAGGCTACGCGAGTTACAGAGCGGGCTTAATGTCCCGGGAAGATTACAAGGGCATCGTGCGCAATGCCTGTCCGACGACCGGAGCCTGTCCCTTTATGGGAACGGCAAATACCATGTGTGCGATGGCTGAAGTACTGGGTTTATCTCTGCCCGGAAACGCCAGTGTAGCTGCTAACAGCGATGAATGGAAACAGCTTGCCAGAGAATCGGGAAAAGTAATTGTTGAACTCATTGAAAAGGATTGGAAACCCAAAGACAATATTCCTTTCGAATCATATCTGAATGTTATCCGTTATGTTATGGCTACCGGTGGATCTACCAATACCGTTCTTCATTTGCCGGCAGTTGCCAAACAAGCCGGCTTCACCATCGGCTATGAAGATTTTGACAAGGTGAGTAAACAGATTCCGGTACTTAGTACAATTTATCCGAGCCATGATTATTACACTATGGCCGACTTTGACCGGGCCGGAGGTGTACGGGCGGTACTGAAAGAGCTGGCCAAGGCCGGCAAGATCGACCTTGATGTAAATACCATAACAGGCACCCTTAGAGAACGTCTTGCCAGTGGCGAAAACCGGGATACCGATGTTATCCGCCCTGTTACTAATCCTATAAGTCCGGAAGGCGGCATTGCCGTACTAAAAGGGAATATGGCTTCAAAGGGAGCAGTTGTAAAATACTCGGCAGTGAAAGAGAAAGCTCATAAATTCGTGGGCCCCGCAAAAGTCTATAATTCGGAAGATGAAGGCTGGCAAGCGCTGCTGCGCGATGAAATCAAGGCCGGTGATGTTGTTGTCATTCGCTACGAGGGACCTAAAGGCTCTCCTGGTATGCCTCACCTGGAAACCTTCTTGGCGGCGGTCTGCGGCAAAAACCTCGACGAGGATGTTGCATTAATTACTGACGGAAGATTCTCCGGTGCGAACAGGGGACTTGGCATTGGTTATGTCTCTCCCGAGGCCTACGACGGCGGTGCACTGGCCTTAATCGAAAACGGCGATATCATTGAAATTGATATTCCTGCCAGAAAAATGGATGTAAAAGTATCGGATGAAGAACTGGCTAAACGGAAAGAAAACTGGAAGCCAGTAGAAAAACCGTCCACCGGTTGGTTAAATCTTTATAAACGGCTTACCAATTCAGCAGATGAAGGGGCAACCATCTTTTAAATAAACAAACTTTTACTAGGTAAAGCATATTGACAGACACTAGGGCATATTGTATTGTAATATAAGAAGCATATGGAGCTTAATAAGCTAGCTTGTCATGGTTGATCAGATAACTGAAGGCCAGAGATGTATCATGCATCTCTGGCTTTATTATTTATTCGCAGCAAGTGTGAAACCCGCTATAATGCCTGTAGCTATTCTGTTCCAGGCAGGGGGCAATTGATCTATACAACAGGATAAAGTACTGCAGCTGGCTGGCAAAAAGATCAGAGGCTGCCTTCTTACACAAATGTAAATTTACATTTATGTAAGAAGGCAGCCTTTTTTATGCAAAAGTGTCTATCGTAATGTAACAATAACAGAAAGGGCGGTTGACAATGAGAAATACAGACTGAAAATATGACGTTTCAATAGTAGTGAACCTGATTGGATGATCAGGTGATGAGTAAGGCAAGAGTAGTTTGCGTATATCAAGAGAGAGGGAAATCGTGATGAAAAAAACATTAAATACATGGTTGCCCGTGCTATCAGTAATTTTGGCAATTGCTGTGGATATTTTAGTTGCAAATGCCAGTAAACACACGCCTGCTGCACAGCCGTATTTTATATATTTGCTGGCGATTATACTGACAGTTTTTACAGTAAGTGCAATAGCCTCCTATTTTAATGCTAAAGCAAAAGTCTGGCTGGAAGAACGGACATTATTTGTTGCCGCTGCAGTTTTGTTTTTGAATGTGCTGAATATCGCAACAAAAAAACTTGGATTATTACCAGTCATCTATTTCCCATCGCTTGATAAAGTACTAGGTGTTATTGTGGAGGATAGGGCATTTCTTGCCGTTTGTCTTGCTACTTCAGGGAAACTGCTGTCTACAGGTTATGTCTTTGGTGCAATTGCCGGGTTTGCCACCGGTATTGCTGTGGGATTCAGTAAGGGAGCCGCCTATTGGATTAACCCACTAATTCGTATTCTGGGACCTATCCCTCCCACGGCATGGATTCCGATCGTACTAATCAGCTTTCCGACCACTTTTTCAGCAAGTGCATTTTTAATTGCCCTGTCCGTTTGGTTCCCGACAACCGTTATGACCAGCAGCGGCATTTTGAACGTGCAGAATGCTTATTTTGAAGTGTCCAGCACATTGGGAGCAGGAAAGTATTATCAAATATTTAAGGTAGGCGTACCTGCTTCGATGCCGCATATGTTTATTGGACTTTTCAATGGAACCTGCGCTTCTTTTATTACCTTGATGACGGCGGAAATGATAGGGGTCAAAAATGGCATTGGCTGGTATATAAACTGGCAGAAGGAAATGATGGCCTATGCTAATGTTTATGCCGGTCTGATCATAATTGCCGTTACCTTTTCGTTACTGATTACACTGCTGTTTAAGCTGCGTGATTATGCACTTGTATGGCAGAAGGGAGTTATAAAATGGTAGGGGCAATAAAAGTGGAAGGAGTCGTCAAACGCTTTCCCCAGCAGGATGCCGAGGATATTGTTGCTCTAAGTGGCATTGACCTCACCGTTGCAGCAGGTGAATTTGTCTCGCTCATCGGCCCCTCAGGCTGCGGCAAATCTACGTTATTGCGCTTAATTGCCGGCTTAAATGGTGCAGATGAGGGCAATTTGTATATTGACGGTGAAAAGATTAGCAAGCCCTCCTATGAGCGGGGACTCGTGTTTCAAAACCCGATGCTCTTTCCCTGGCTGAATGTCCATGATAATGTTGCTTTTGGCTTGAAGGCACGCCGCAAGTATAAGCACAATAAAGCAGAGGTTGATAAGTTTATTGATTTGGTAGGTTTGTCCACTTTTCACAAGTCGTATCCTCATCAGCTTTCCGGCGGCATGGCGCAGCGGGCGTCATTAGCGCGAGCGCTGGTAAATCATCCTAAAGTGCTGCTGCTCGATGAGCCGCTTGGTGCGCTTGACGCATTTACCCGGATGAATATGCAAGACGAATTAATCCGCATTTGGCAGGAACGGCAAACGACAATGATCATGGTTACCCATGATGTGGATGAGGCTGTTTATTTGTCAGATCGTGTAATTGTTATGACACCAAGACCGGCTAAAATTGAAAGTTATATTGAAGTGACACTCCCAAGGCCCAGAGCGCGTAATAATCCGGAATTTTTGAGCCTGCGTTCCAAAATTCTGGAGATTTTAAACTTTGTTGGGAGGGTAGAGGAACCGAATTATTATTTGTGATGATTATTTTTGGAGTGGAGGAAAAGAAAAATGAACTTTAAAAAGAAAATGTCTGCTGTTGCACTAATCGTAATATCTGCACTGGTATTGACAGCCTGCGGACAAAAGCCGGTAACTAAGGCTGAGGATTATGTAGTAAAAATTGGGTATAGTGGCAGTTTATGTGAAGCGCCTGTACATATGGCGCTGGAAAAAGGTTTTTTTGAAAAGGAAGGCTTAAAAGTTGACTTAATTAAGCTGGCACCGGGAACTAATTTTGAGGCCATTACCGCAGGGAAGATAGATGCAAGCTTTGGCTTGCTGGCTAGCTTGATTCAGCCGCTTTCCAACGGGCTGCCCATCAAAGTGACAACCGGGTTGCATACTGGCTGCGACAAGCTGCTTGTGCCTGGTAATTCCGGTATCAATAAACTGGCCGATTTAAAAGGCAAACGCATTGGTGTGCCAAGTATGACCAGCAGCCCGATCATTTTTGCAAAGCGCGTGCTGGCTGAGGCCGGTGTTGGCATTAGTGAAAAAAATATGGAAGTTGAATTCGCTGTATTTAATACCAGCGATCTACCTCTGGCGCTGAAAAATGGCTCTATTGACGCTATTGCCATGAATGACCCCACTGCAGCGGTTGCTCAAAAGGAATATGGGCTGAATACCCTGGCTGATTCGGCTGTAACTGCACCCTATAAAGATCAATACTGCTGCTCGGCTTATGTGAGTGACAATTTGGCCAAAGATCATCCTGAAATTGCTGCAAAATATACCCGCGCTATGCAGCAGGCTAGTGCCTGGATACAAAAAAATCAAGATGAAACAGCCAAAATTCAGGTTGAGAAAAAATGGGTTGCCGGTGATGCTGAATTTAACGCCAAAGTGCTGAAAACCTATAATTATATTCCTTCCGTTAAAGGAGCATATGATGCTTTTGGCATTACTGCCAAGCAATTGCAAAATGTGGGTATGCTGAATAACAGTGTCGACGTTGAAGCCTTGCATAAAAACAGCTTTATTAAACTGGAAAATGTACAGGATACGGTTCAGTAAGGCACAAACACTACAGGTTCTAAGTAGTGAGTCAGGGGACGGTTCCTTGACTCACTTTCTTTTTGGGTTATTAAGTAAATGTTGCGAGTTTCAGTCAGAGAACCGTCCCCTGACTCAAAGTGAAAAACCGCTTAGAGCGCAAGCTTTAAGCGGTTTTTACCAGTTCTAGTTTCTTATTAAGCCATCTATGCTATTTCTAAGCTATGAATCGGTTGAAAGCCAAGTGCGGTGACAGTAGCGAGATCGGTTGCCGCACCACGACCGGATGTTGTTAAATAATTACCAATCAGCATGCCGTTAACACCTGACAGGAAGCCAAGAGGAACTAATTCGCCTAGGGCTTGTTCCCGGCCACCGGCATAACGAATGATTTTTTTGGGAAGAATCATTCGAAAAATAGCAAAGGTTTGCAGAATCTCCATAGGCTGTAACCGTTCCTGATTCTCTAAAGCGGTACCTTTTACCGGGTTTAATACATTAATGGGTACTGAATCGACGTCCAGTTCGCGTAAAGTAAAAGCCATTTCGATACGGTGACGCCATTCTTCACCCATACCGATAATTCCACCGGAACATACTTCCAGACCGGCAGCTTTTATCCGTTTAATGGTATCAACCCGTTCCTGGAAGGAATGCGTGGTACAGATATAGGGGAAATAGCTTTCACTGGTTTCCAGATTATGATGGTACCGGGTAATACCGGCAGCTTTCAAAGCTGCCACATGATCTTCATTTAAAGTTCCGAGCGAGCAGCACCGCTCCAGGGTGGTTTCATCGCCGATGCGGCGGATAGCAGATAAAATCTGATCGAAATCCGAGTCGCCATGCATGCCACAGCCGGCAGTAACGACACAGAAACGGTAAGCCTGGTCAGACTCAGCTTTACGGGCGGCACCTAAAATTGCGTCTTCACTCAAGAGAGGATAAGTTTCGATTTTGGTATCGTGGTGAGCTGACTGAGCGCAGAACTTACAGTTCTCGGAACAATTGCCGGAACGGGCATTGACAATTTGGCAGGTATCAACCATATTGCCGGTGAACTTTTCCCTGACTTTATTTGCGATACCTAACAAGATGGGAATATCAGAAGCGTCGATAGTTGTCAGGGAGATAGCCTCTTCAAAAGAAAGCTGCCCGCCGTCAAGAACCTTTTTTCCTAAAGAAAATAATAAATCATAGCTTGTCATGGATAATTCCTCCTTTTAGTTAACCCGGTACTAATCCGGCATCAGTAACCATTTTAAGATCGGCGGCTGTGTCTCTTCCGGAAAAGGTAAGGTAGTTGCCGACGATTAAGCCATTTGCCCCTGCCAGCATTACCGATCCTTGAAAGTCCCGCAAATTAAGCTCGCGTCCACCGGCGGGACGGATAACTGCGGACGGCAATATAAAACGGAACAGAGCAAAGGTCTTTAAAATTTCCAATGGCTGCGGTGGATGAAGATGCTCCAAAGCTGTGCCAGGTAATGGATTTAAGATGTTGAGCGGCACAGATTCTGCGCCTAACTCTCGCAGGGCGAAGGCCAAATCCAGTCTGTCCTGCCAGCTTTCCCCCAAGCCGATGATACCGCCGGTACACAGTTCAAGGCCGGCAGCCCGGGCTGCCGCAATTGTATTGACTCGCTCTGCGTAAGGGTGAGTGGTGCATACCTCAGGATAAAAGCGTTCGCTTGTTTCCAGATTATGAGCGTAGCGCTTTATACCAATAGCTGCCAGCTGCTTGGCCTGACTTAAGGAAAGGGTGCCTAGATTGGCACAAACGTGCAGATCGGTTTCAGCGATAATTGCTTGTAAAATAGCAACAATGTCTTCAAAATCAGGATCGTTTTCCATACCTTTGCCGCTGGTTACAATGCTGATTCGCTTTGCTCCGGCAGCTTGTGCCTGCTTTGCCAGCTCTACTAAGGTAGTAACCGATTGGAGTGGGTAAACGGGAGAAGCCGTCTGATGATAAACCGATTGAGCACAGAATTTGCAGTCCTCTGAGCACATACCCGAGCGGGCGTTAAGGATGCCGCATAAATCGACTTTATTACCGGCGTAGTGCTGGCGTATTTTATTGGCATAAGCCGTTAACAGTAAAATATCAGCATTGCTTATGTCAGTAAGCTGCTTAGCTTCATCATATGTAATAACATGGCCTGTCAGGATATGTTCACCTAACGCAATAAGTTCAGAAGTCTCCATGCCCGAATCACCTCTTGATGGTTAACTAACATTTGCGATGTAGTTTACCATGTAGTATTAAAAAAACGTTAACGATTGTTGAATGGGTGGTTAACGAACTAATCTTACTATATTGTTGGCTCCTTGTAAATATCTACCTACTATGAATTATCAAATAATCATTTAGGTGTTGAATTTATGAAACCAAAATACTATAATAGTTTATAAGGACTAAAGACGGCAGTAAGTAGGTGTAAATAAATGGATGACGTGAAAAATCGCATACTTGACAATGTAAAGGATCGCCTTGATCGGTTTGGATTTAAAAAGACGACTATGGATGAAATCAGCAGGGATTGTAAAATTTCCAAAAAAACGATTTATGAGCATTTTAGAGATAAAGAGGATATGGTAACGTGCTTATTTGTGCGGGAGTGCCACAAGGCTATGGAGATTGTATTTTCCCGCATGGGTGATATTGAGGACCCTCTTGACAAGTTAATTCAATTAATCAGGGCGGCCGTACAGTATTTCAAGGAAGACATTTTTATCACCAGGTTACTGAAAAATGATGAAGCTCTATTCTCTGCTTTTTTAAGCAGAAAGTATCATGCATTGATTGATCAAGAAATAATTGCCATCATTGCTGCAATTATTAATGAAGGGAAAGAGCAGGGGAAGTTCCGGGATGTTGATGAACAGGTTATCGCCTATGCAGGCTTCAAGCTTTTTCAGGCCTTTAGTTACATGCGAACAGGAGAGTTCAGCCAGGAAAAGGACGATCAAGGTTATTATACAGAAGTATTAATTGATTTTATTGTCAATGCCCTCGTAAAGAAGTAACTTTGCCCTAAAGCAGCTCTTGCGTATAAATGAGAGGCTGCTTTATAGGTGCAGGAAACTATAATCTGAAATTAGTTTATGGATAAAGTTGCAAGATGAGGGAGGAGTGTAAGAGCATGAAGAAAATAATGATTCGGTATGCCGGCATTTCTATATTGGGCATAGCAGTGCTGTTGTCCGGTTGTGCAAGAACGGAGCCGGCAAAGGCAGAAGTACCGCTTGTACGGACGCAAAAAATACAATTAGGTGATGCTAGCCAAAATGCCAGTTATCCCGGTGAAGTACGGGGCAGGTATGAAACGCAATTGTCCTTTCAGGTCAGCGGAAAAATCAGCAAGCGTAATGTCGAATTAGGCAGTACCGTGAAGCCAGGGGAAGTGCTGATGGAGATTGATGCCAAAGATATTGAACAAACGGTTAATATTACGTCAGCCCAGGTTTACTCAGCCGGGTCTCAGTTAAATCTGGCCCAGAGCAATCTGGAACGGTACCGCAAACTATATGAACAAGGTGCTGTCAGCCGTGCTCAGCTTGACCAGTATGAAAATGCTTATGATGTTGCCGTAGCTGCCGTTCGGCAAACTGAGGCTCAATATACACAAGGTGCCAATCAGTTAGGGTACAGTGCACTTGTTGCTGACAGTCCGGGAGTAATTGCCGCTGTTACTGCTGAAGCCGGGCAGGTAGTGAGCGCCGGTCAGGCCGTGCTTACGCTGGTTAAAGATGGGGAACGGGAGATTGAAATCAGTATCCCTGAAAATCGTATAGAAGAAATGCGTAAGGCTCAGCAAATCAATATTACCTTTTGGGCCTTGCCGGATGTTGTTGTTGCCGGTAAGACCAGAGAGATATCACCGGTGGCAGACAAAGTAAGCCGGACTTACAAGGTGCGCATTAGCCTGCTGAATCCGCCTGACGGTGTCAATTTAGGCATGACGGCTAATGTGACAGTAACAGCCCCTAATAGCCGGCAAACGGCCTATATTCCACTTGCGGCTGTTTATCAGACCGGCAGTGTACCTGGTGTATGGGTAGTCAATAATGAGGTAGTTTCACTGCGGCAAATTAAAGTAGGCACTTTTGGCGATGGTCAAATTCAGGTGCTCGAAGGCTTGCAGGACGGAGATATTATTGTTACCGCAGGAGTCCAAAAACTGCGGGAAGGCCAGAAGGTACGGATATGAGCAATCTAAATTTGACGGAATGGGCATTGAAACACAAACAACTGGTGTATTTTTTTGTCCTGCTAACCTTTGTCATGGGCATATATTCGTATCGCCAGTTAGGGCGAATGGAAGATCCTGATTTTGTTATCCGGCAGATGATTGTTTCAGTAGCCTGGCCGGGGGCCAGTGCCCGCCAGGTTGAAGAGCAGGTTACCGATAAACTGGAAAAGAAACTGCAAGATACTCCCGGAATAGATTATCTAAAAAGTTATTCCCAGCCCGGTAAAGCCGTTATTTATGTTACGCTGAAAGATTCGGTGAATGAAAAGGATGTCCGGCCTACCTGGCTGGAAGTCCGCAATATGGTAAATGACAGTAAGGGTACCTTGCCGCAGGGCGTGGTGGGACCCAGTTTTAATGACCGCTTTGATGACGTATTTGGCTGCATTTATGCTCTTACTTCCGATGGGTACAGTTATGAGGAAATGCGTGAGAAAGCAGAACAAATCCGCAGAACGTTGTTAGGCGTTAAAAACGTTAAAAAAGTGGATCTCATCGGTGTGCAGCCGGAAAAAATTTATATTGAAATGGAAAGCAGCAAACTGGCTCAATTAGGGATTGATCCTGCTGTTATTATTAATGCGGTAAAAACGCAAAATACCATGAATCCCTCCGGCATGATTGAAACTGCATCGGACAATGTTTATTTGCGGGTTACCGGAATAGTTGATGATATCATCAACTTGCGCAATTTACCCCTGCGCGTAAATGAACGTACCTTCCGCTTAGGTGATATTGCAAAAGTAGAACGCAGCTATGCTGAGCCGATGGAGCCCAAAATGTATTATAATGGGCAGCCGGCGATCGGTCTGGCCCTTTCCATGGAAAAGGGCGGCAATATTTTGACGCTGGGCGAGAACCTGGATAAGACCATCAATCAAATAAAACAAGAGCTGCCTCTTGGTCTTGAAATCAATCAGGTTTTGTACCAACCGGAAGTAGTTAAAGCCTCTATTGGTGAATTTGTGAAATCCCTGTGGGAAGCTATTGTGATTGTACTGATTGTCAGCTTTCTAAGTCTGGGCATTCGGTCTGGTATTGTAGTCGCTTTGTGCATTCCCCTGGTAATTGCCGGAATTTTTGTATGCATGCAAATATGGGGGATTGACTTGCATAAGGTTTCCCTGGGCGCCTTGATTATCTCACTGGGACTGTTAGTAGATGATGCCATTATTGCCGTTGAAATGATGACGGTAAAATTAGAGCAAGGCTGGGACAGATTTGAGGCAGCTTGTTATGCCTATAAAGCTACTGCCTTCCCAATGCTGACAGGAACTCTTATCACCTGTGCAGGGTTCATTCCCATTGGGTTTTCCAAGGGGTCTGCATCAGAATTTACCAGCAGTATTTTTACCGTGGTTACCATTGCATTATTGCTTTCCTGGCTTGTGTCTGTTCTGGTGACGCCGTTGTTAGGCTATAAGCTCATTAGGCCTAAGCATACGGTAGAGAAGGGGCAGGATATTTATGATTCGAAATTCTACCGTATTTTCCGGCAGGCACTTACCTGGTGCTTGCAGCATCGCAAGCTGGTACTGGGTATAACGGCACTGTGTTTTATTGGATCAATCGTTCTATTGAAATTCGTAAAACAGGAATTTTTTCCGCCTTCTGTTCGTACCGAGATTATTGTAGAGATGACATTGCCGGAAGGTTCATCGCTGATTGCCACTGAGCAAGAGGCGCAAAAGTTTGCTCAAAGCCTGGCTGGTGACAGCGATATTGCCAACTACAGTTATTATGTCGGCCAAGGGGCACCTCGTTTTGTGCTGACCAGCGACCCAAAGCTGCCGGCCAGTAATTATGCCCAATTTGTTATTGTTGCCAAAGATTTGAAAGGCCGTGATGTTTTACAAAAAAAAATAAATCAGCTTTTTGCTGAACAATTCGAGAATGTGCGCGGTCATGTAAAGCTAATCCAGACAGGTCCTCCGTCACCTTATCCTGTTATGCTGAGAGTTACCGGGTATGATCACGAAAGAGTAAGGACAATTGCCCAGCAGGTAAGTGATGTTATGTCAGGCAACACCAGTCTTGCTAACATTAACTGGGACTGGAATGAAAAGAATAAAGTAATGCATCTGACTATTGATCAAGACAAAGCCAGAGTGCTGGGGGTTGATAGTCAGAATTTGGCACTTAGCCTGCAAATGCAGCTTTCCGGTACAGCGATTGCCGAGTTTTACGAGGGAGATAAGACTGTTAATATCGTATATCGGCTGGATAATCATAATCGCAAGGATTTATCTGCTGTCAAAAATCTTCCTGTTCACATTGGCAGTGGAAAATTTGTTCCTTTGGAGCAAATCGCTGCGATAAGCTATGAAGCGGAAGAAGGCTTAATATGGCGGCGTGACTTAAAACCGACAATAACGGTACAGGCTGACGTACTGCCAGGAGTAACGGGCAATGATGCCACGAAAAAAGTGTATGAAGACCTCAAAACCCTTCGTGAAACTCTTCCTGCCGGTTATAGCATTGACATTGGCGGCTCTTTGGAAAGAAGTCAGAGTTCTATGGACTTTTTACTGCAGCCCGTTCCGGTTATGATTGTGCTGATTATCACACTGCTCATGTTTCAACTGCAAAAAATGTCATTGATGCTGCTGGCACTGCTTACAGCGCCTTTAGGTATAATCGGCGTCAGTCTGGCCATGCTGATAACCTCTCGTCCTATGGGATTTGTTGCTGAACTCGGAATTCTCGCACTCAGCGGCATGATTATCCGCAACTCGGTTATTCTGATTGACCAGATTGAGCAGCATGTCAAAGCCGGTGAAAGCCACTGGGATGCCATTATTAATTCTGCTGTGCTGCGCTTCCGTCCTATTATGTTGACTGCTGCAGCGGCTATTTTAGGAATGGTTCCTCTTATTCCCAGCAATTTCTGGGGACCTATGGCTGTAGCCATTGCCGGAGGCTTATTTGGCGCTACCATACTCACACTATTGGTTCTGCCTACTATGTATGCTGTGGCTTTTAAGGTGAAAAAATAGAAAGGTGGACTTTTAAGTCCACCTTTACCTCATATGGCATTATTTACACTTTTCGTTTGACTTGCAAGCTTTTTTCTGCGGGGCCAGTTCGCAAGCGAAATTGACATTAGTTTCATTACATTTGTTGTTGTCTTTACAATTCTTATCATTTTTCTTTGCCATGTGTTTAGCACCTCCCTTTGTATGATGAATTTATTTTTCCCCTCCAATAAAATTATTATGACTGTTATAATATTGATGTAACTAAGCAGGAATTTAATGGTTTTACTGCAATTTATATGCAGACTATTGTTTTTTGAGGAGGCTGCAGTATGACTGGATACCGCTTTGATGAAGTAATTAATCGCTTAAACACAGGATGCCGCAAGTGGGATGCTGTTGAAGAAGTATTTGGCTCAAAAGATGTTTTGCCCTTTTGGATTGCAGATATGGATTTTGCCGCTGTGCCTGCTATCCAGCAAGCGCTGCAGGCAAAGGCCAATCATGGAATATACGGCTATAATACGGTAGGTGCGAATTTTTATGAATCGGCTCAATATTGGGTGAAGGCAAGGCATCAATGGGAAATTGACAGAGAATGGATACTTAGCGCTCCCGGTGTAGTGCCTTCTATTAACCTGGCAATTCAGGCATTTACTGCACCAGGAGATGAAATTATTATTCAGACTCCAGTTTATCCGCCCTTTTTTAGCTGTATAGTCAAGAATAAGCGCCAAATTATTGAAAACCCGCTAATCAATTCCAATGGTTATTATGAGATTGATTTTGAGGACCTGGAAAGCAAAATAACACCTAGAACGAAGATGCTGCTGCTTTGCAGCCCCCACAATCCGGTTGGCCGGGTTTGGACAAAAGAGGAATTACTCCACCTAAGTGACATTTGTTTACGCCACAATATCATCATTCTGGCCGACGAAATTCATAGCGATTTAATTTTTAAGGGACATAAACATATTCCGGTAGCCTCTTTGTCGCCGGAGATCAATCAACTGACAATTACTTGTATTTCTCCGAGTAAGACCTTTAACATTGCCGGCCTGTATTCATCCTTTATGATAACTGCTGATCAGGAAAAGCGGGACTTGCTCTGTCAAGTAATGGATGCACTGGATTTTAGCAAGGGGAATTTGTTTGCCGTAGCTGCTGTTGAGGCTGCCTACTATGAGGGAGCAGCTTGGCTTGACCAGCTCCTGCCTTATTTAGAGAGTAATGCAGAATATGCAGTTGCCTATATCGGCAAGCACATTCCGGGCATAAAAGTGAAGAAGCCCGAAGGGACCTATCTTGCCTGGCTGGATTTTAGGGAACTGTTTCAAGAGCCTGCACTGCTAAAAGAGTTTTTGATTAAGAAGGCCCGTGTAGGGTTAAATGACGGGACTACCTTTGGTAAGCAAGGCGCAGGTTTTGCCCGCTTGAATTTTGCCTGCCCCCGCAGTCAGCTGAACGAGGGACTTGTTAGAATAAAGGCGGCAATTGATGGACAAAAGTAATTAAATTATTTTTCGATGATTGACAGCATATTCTAGCTATGGTATGATTTATAAAAATTAAATACGTTTAATCTCTTATCCAGAGAGGTCGAGGGACTGGCCCGATGACACCCGGCAACCGGCAGCAATGCAGTGGTGCTAAATCCAGCAGGATAAAAGTTTCCTGGAAGATGAGAGGAATGTGGTAGCTATTGCAAACCCCTTCCTTGAAGGGGTTTTTTGTTTGCTGATCTGGATAGAATTAAACCTTGAACTTGGGAGGATATATGGAATTTTGTTCTAAAGTAGCTCATGTAGGTCTCTGTACCGATGCAAAAACCGGTGCTATTAGTACGCCAATTTATCAGACTGCAACTTTTCGTCATCCCGGGTTAGGACAAAGTACAGGCTTTGATTACTCACGGACACAGAACCCGACACGCAAAGTACTTGAAGAAGCAGTTGCCGATCTGGAAAATGGAGTTGCCGGCTTTGCTTTTTCCTCCGGCATGGCAGCCGTGTCCGGTGTATTGATGATTTATAGTTCAGGAGATCATTTGGTCGTCGTGGAAGATTGTTATGGTGGGACATACCGCATATTGGATAAGGTGTTTGCCCGCTTTGGTATTACAACTACTTTTGTTGATTCGAGTGCTTTGGACGAAATTGCCCAAGCTATTACTCCGCACACCCGGGCAATACTTGTGGAAACTCCCACTAACCCGTTAATGAAAATTGCCGATATCCGGCAAATTGCCGCTTTAGCTCATCAGCATAAGCTGCATTGCATTGTGGATAATACTTTTTTGACGCCGTACTTTCAGCGACCTCTTGAATTAGGTGCCGATATTGTTATTCACAGTGGTACAAAATATTTATCAGGCCATAATGATGTACTGTGCGGAATTGTTGTTGCCCGTGAAGCCGAATTAGCGGAAAAAATACGGTTTATTCAAAATGCTACCGGTGCGGTGCTTGGACCTCAAGACAGCTGGCTGCTGCTCAGGGGAATGAAAACACTGGCTCTCAGGATGGACCGGCACAACCAGAATGCCGGACAAGTCGCCCAGTGGCTTACCACTCATCCTAAAGTTAAACAGGTATATTATCCGGGGCTGAGTGATCATCCCGGCAGAACTATTCAGGAGTCGCAAGCCTCCGGCTATGGCGGTATGCTGTCCTTCACCGTAGCCGATGCTGCCCTTGTTCCGCAGGTTTTAGCAAAGGTAAAGCTATTGCAGTTTGCTGAAAGCTTAGGCGGTGTCGAATCGCTCATTACTTTTCCGGCTGCTCAAACGCACGCCGATATACCGGTGGATATCCGTACCCGTCTCGGAATATCAGACTGTCTATTGCGCCTTTCGGTAGGAATTGAGCATCCCCAGGATATTATTAAAGATTTGGAGCAGGCTCTTGACTAAGTAAAAAATGTCTTTTAATGGATTGACGTTATATTGTATTTGTGGTAATATTTGATCATAATAACAATATCGTTCGTGCCGATCAGAAAACTGAAGGCTAAGGGTGCTTTACGAGCTGCCTTTAGTCTTTTTGTTATATGTATGGCAACTATAAAAGGGTTTATAAAATAAGGAGGGTTTCGCTCATGTCTCGAATTGCTCAGAATTTAACGGATCTTATTGGTAATACCCCTTTGCTGGAAGTACGGAACTACAATGCGGAGGAAAAATTAGAAGCTAAGCTGGTTGCTAAATTGGAATATTTTAATCCCCTTAGCAGTGTAAAGGACCGTATTGGTTATGCCATGATCAAAGATGGCGAAGACAAAGGACTGGTTAACAAAGATACGGTTATTATCGAGCCTACAAGCGGTAATACTGGCATTGCACTTGCTTTTGTTGCAGCAGCCAGAGGCTATAAACTGATTTTGACCATGCCTGACACCATGAGTGTTGAACGGCGCAATTTGCTCAAGGCGCTGGGCGCTGAACTGGTATTGACTCCAGGTGCGGAAGGCATGAAAGGCGCTATTCGCAAGGCGGAAGAATTAGCTGCCTCAACACCGAACTCTTATCTTCCACAGCAATTCAACAATCCGGCCAATCCGGAAATTCACAGAAAAACGACTGCTGAAGAAATTTGGCGTGATACTGATGGTAAAGTCGATATCTTTGTTGCCGGTGTAGGCACAGGCGGAACAATAACCGGTGTTGGCGAAGTTCTCAAAAGGTATAACCCAAATATCAAAATTGTTGCGGTAGAACCTTTCGATTCGCCCGTACTGTCCGGTGGTAACCCTGGACCTCATAAAATTCAAGGTATTGGTGCAGGCTTTGTTCCCCAGGTTATCAATACACAAATCATTGATGAAATCTTTAAAGTGAAAAATGATGAAGCTTTTATCACTGCCCGTAATCTGGCAAAACGGGAAGGTCTCTTAGTGGGAATTTCCAGTGGCGGTGCGGCTTTTGCTGCAACGGAAATTGCCAAACGTCCGGAAAACAAAGGCAAGACCATTGTGGTGCTGCTGCCTGATACCGGTGAAAGATATCTTTCAACCGTGCTTTTTGAAACCAACTAATCTGATAAAGATCAATTCCCTAAAATAGCTGGTCACAGATTGTGAAGGCTAAGGAACCTGACAAAAGGTTGCTTAGCCTTTAACTTTGGCACTGTTGTTTGTTCTAAAAGCTAACTAGTCGAACTAGAGGCCGGAAATTCAGAAGATTTCCGGCCTTTAGTTATTGAAGAGGAGGGGGATTAGATGAAACAATATGACACAATTCATTTGCCCGTAAGCCCCTCTTGTAACATTCAATGCCGTTTTTGCAAGCGTGGCTTTAGCAAGCGGGGACCAGTATCAGGCGTAAGTACAGCCTTACTTAGCCCAACCGGTGCATTAACATTTCTCGATAAAGCATTACTAAAAAATCCTGCAATTACGGCAGTAGATATTGCCGGACCGGGTGATACGCTGGCCAGTCTCCATGCGATAGAAACATTCCGGCTGGTTCATGAAAAGTATCCTGACCTGATTAATTGTCTAAGTACCAATGGTCTGATGCTCCGGGAAAAGATCGAAATACTTGCTGAAGTTGGAGTTAGAACGGTTACAGTGGCAGTCAATGCTGTTGCTGTCCCTGTATTGGCGCAGATTTGTGCTTACATTATCCATGATAATCAGTATCTGACTGGAGAAATGGCAGCGCGGTGGTTAATTCTCGCTCAGCTGGCAGGTATTCGCAAAGCAACTGAAGCCGGCATTACTGTTAAGGTCAATACTGTTTTAGTTCCAGGTGTTAATGGCGGACACATCAGCGAAGTGGCAAAGATCACAGCACAAGCTGGAGCAAAATGCATCAATGTTATGCCGCTTATTCCTGAATACGGCTTTTCTGAATATCGTGCTCCCACTTCTAAGGAACTGACGAATGCCCGCAATTTGGCACAGCGGTATTTACCTGTATTTGAATATGCCGTACCCATGTCTGTTGCTGGAGGACATAATAAAACACTTAAGTCAAGAACCGTCACGGATGCTCTGTAGAAAATTATATTGACATGACTTCTCACACGTGCTAAGATCAAAATCAATAATTGAATAGCAAGCTCTTATCGAGAGTGGTCGAGGGAATGGCCCGATGACACCCGGCAACCGGCAGCAATGCAGTGGTGCTAAATCCAGCAGAACGTAACTGTTCTGGAAGATGAGAGGAAAGAATACGGTTTTGAACCCCTTTCCTCGGAAAGGGGTTTTCTGTTTTTATTTGATTTGAGCAGTATGAGAGGAGGAAGATATGAGGCAGCGTAAGCATATGAAGATTATCACGGTTGCCGATAAGCAGCAGCCTTTAGTCCTTGACTGTGGTAGCGTACTGCCTGAAATTCAGGTTGCTTACGAAACATACGGACAATTAGCAGAAGCAGGCGATAATGTTATACTGGTTGTTCATGCCTTAACGGGAGACAGTCATCCGGCGGCCCATGATAAGACTGATGCAATTGGCTGGTGGGAACCGCTTGTCGGGCCGGGCTGCCCCATTGATACGAATGTATTTTATGTAATTTGCTCAAATGTACTTGGCGGCTGCCAGGGAACGACAGGCCCTGCCTCACTTAATCCTGTTACAGGCCAGCTTTATGGAGCTGATTTTCCACAAGTTACTATCCGTGATATGGTGCATGTTCAAAAAAAATTACTTGATAAACTGGGAATTGAACATTTGGTCATGGTGATTGGCGGTTCTATGGGTGGCATGCAGGCACTCGAGTGGGCCGTTTCCTATCCGGAAATACTGGATGGTGTTGCAGTGATTGCGGCGCCAGGTTATACGACGCCCCAGGCCATTGCTTATAATACCGTGGGCCGTGATGCGATTATGCTTGACCCCGGCTGGCTGGAAGGAAATTATTATGGAACTGCCGGACCTGTGAAGGGCCTTGCTATTGCCAGAGCGCTAGGGATGATAACTTACCAGAGCGATTATTCCATGACCGAAAAATTCGGACGCAGTACTCGTAACGGGAAGTTTGAAATTGAAAACTATCTTGAATACCAGGGGAGCAGCCTAGTCAAGCGTTTTGATGCCAATTCCTATTTGTGTCTCTTAAGGGCACTGGATTCTCATGATGTAGGCAAGGGTTATTTTTCTTATCAAACTGCCTTGGAAAGAGTAAAAGCTAAAGTGCTGGTAGTTGGTGTCAGTTCTGATATCCTATATCCGCCTTATCAGCAGCAACAACTCGTAAGTGATTTACGGAATGCGGGAGTTCGTGCCGAATATAGCGAAATTGACAGTTGCCACGGACATGACGGTTTTTTAATTGATTTCCCTATTTTACGGCCCATTATTGATCGATTCGTCCGGTCTGTCATCACGACACCGGCGATGCTTATTCATCATTCACTATTTCGGCCCTGCGATTTAGCCTACTTAGGAGCCAGATTGGTGACAGATATATAATCGACTGTTGGATATTATGAACTGAGGTGCTATTTATGCAAAGATTGAAAAGTTACGCTTCCTATAAGGCCAGCCAGTTTACTGAATCAGTAATCCGTGAAATGTCGCGTATTGCCGCTAAACACGGAGCAATAAACCTGGCTCAAGGATTTCCGGATTTTCCTGCACCTGATGCGATTAAAGAAGCTGCGGTAAAAGCCATTTATGGTGATGAAAATCAGTACGCTATTACCTGGGGAACAAAAGGCCTGCGTGATTCTATTGCGTGGAAAACCCAAAAAGATTATGCTATTACTGTTGATCCCGAAACACAGCTGACAGTATGCTGTGGATCAACGGAAGGGATGATTGCGACACTGCTGGCGACGGTTAACCCCGGCGAAGAAGTCATTATTTTTGAACCTTTTTACGAGAACTACGGTGCTGACGTTATTCTTTGTGGTGCCCAGCCTAAATACATACAGCTAAAGGCTCCAGATTTTAGCTTCGATTATGAAGAACTTGCTGCTTTATTTTCGGAAAAAACCCGGGCGATTATCATCAATACGCCTAACAACCCTACCGGTAAGGTGTTTTCACGGGAAGAACTGAGCTTCATCGCCGGGCTTTGTGTGAAATATGATGTTTTAGCTATTACAGACGAAATATACGAGCATATCTTGTACGACGGAGCAGAGCATATTTCGCTGTGGACGCTGCCTGGTATGTCTGACAGGACGATTATTGTAAATGGCATATCAAAGACGTATAGCGTTACCGGCTGGCGAATTGGCTATGTCTTAGCTCCAACCGATATTTCCCAGGCAATACGCAAAGTACACGATTTTCTCACTGTTGGAGCAGCAGCTCCGCTGCAGGTTGCTGCAGGCGAAGCCATGCGGTTTGGACCTGAGTATTACGAAGAACTTGCTGAATTTTACCGGGTCAGACGGAATTATCTTTTTGATGTGTTAGAAACTGCGGGCTTTGACTGCATAAAGCCACAGGGCGCTTATTACATTATGGCTGGTTTTCAAAACTTCGACTGGCATAATGATGTTGAATTCTCACGCTATTTGACTCGTGATATTGGTGTAGCTGTTGTGCCTGGATCCAGTTTTTACCGGGAAACAACACCAGAGGGCAGCCAGTACATTCGTTTTTGTTTCTGCAAGCAATTTAAGACACTGGAAGCAGCTGCCGAACGATTAGCGAAATTGTCGCGGCCAGCTAGGTAATTTGATTTAGCTTGACGTTTTAAAATGTCCCGTGGTACTATAGATAAAATTAGATCTTGCAAAAACATATATTTACTAGCTGATTAGTAATCTAAAGGCTAAGAGTGCCCTAGGGGGTAGTCTTAGCCTTTGTTTTTTGAAAGAATATAGTGGCTGACTGGAATAACCGGAGGCCGGACTACCGCCACATTAGGGCGAGAGTCCGGCCTCTATGAATTGGAGGAGAAGAACATGTTGATGATTATCGGTGCCGATCATCTGGGTGGTATTGAAAAAAATCTATATGATCATGGTTTTACAGATATCTCGCACATACGGGGAAGAAATGTAGCTGACCGCAAAAAAATCAACATCCCGTCCAATACGGCACTTATTGTTGTGCTTACCGATTATATTAATCATATGACTGCCAAGTACATCAAGGATCAGGCCAAGGCGCAAGGAGTACCTATGATCTTTGCCAAACGGTCCTGGTGCTTTCTTGCAAAAGAATTATCCCGCTGTGGGGCAATTTAGGCGACTTAATTGTATTTATATTGCAACAAACATTAAACGTACGCCTAAGCCAAACAAGGCGACAGCCAGCAGTATCAAAATGGACCGGGATTTTACTTTTAGAGATAAACGAGCGCCAAATTGGGCACCGGCGATAGCTCCAAGTCCGATAATCAGCGCAGGCTCTACGAGAATATTATGGGCGAAGTAATGGGAAATCACTCCGAAGAAACTGGAAATAGCCAGTACACAGTGAGAGGTGGCAGTTGCGATATGGGTGGGGAAGCCTAAGAAATAAACCATTGCCGGCACATGAATTACGCCGCCGCCTATTCCAAAAATACTGGATATAAAACCGATAGCAACACTGAACAGAACACCGGCAGTGCGGTTATAGGTAAAGGAGTCTTTATCAAATTCTGTTACGTCCTGCTTAGGTGAGGAGCGAAAAAACATAATAATAGAAAGGAACACCAAGAGTAGTCCAAAAGCGATGCGAAAGCTGGTGCCGGTAAAGTATTCGGCCAGATAACCACCGGCCAATGCCCCCGGTATGGTGGCTAAGCTGAAGCGGATGACTGCGTCGTAGTATACTTTTTTCTGCCGGATGTACGCGATGGAGCCGGAGAGTGCATTTAGCAAAACAATAGCTAAGGATGTACCGATTGCATGCTGGGGAGTCCAGTGCAGGGCCAGCAGGAAGATGGGAACAAAGATAATACCGCCGCCAACACCAATGAGTGTACCGAAAGCTCCGACAGAAAAACCTAAAGCGAGCAATAATAGACTGGATGTTATCATAAGGGACCTCCTTGGGGTAATTTTATAATTGCAGTATTTTCCAATGGGTTAGTATTAATCATACTACTTTTGTTTAAAAGCTATCAATAGATAAGGGGAAGTATTTCTTTCTTTTTATTGCTTATCAGTATTTTCCGGGAGACCAGATTTAGCTGCGCTTGAATATACTGGAGGTAAGTAGGTTTAAGCTAGCCGAGGTGGAAAAATATGAAAAGATATTTGAACTCCCAGTTTCGCGATATGATAGTTGGTGTCAATACGAAGGTTCCTTTAGAGAGTGGCGAGTATGTTACGGCAATTAACTTTGATAATGCTGCCACGACACCGCCATTTTGTTCTGTTATGAAAGCAATAATGGAGTATGCACCCTGGTATGCTTCTGTTCACCGGGGAAAGGGGCATAAATCTGTGTTTTCTTCCGAGTTATACGAAGAAAGCAGAATTACCATAAAAAAGTTCGTCGGCGCAGATCATACAAAGGAAGTTGTTTTTACAAAAAATACAACTGAGTCCATTAATATACTTGCCTATCTCTTACAGGCGGATTCCAAGGAACAGGTTATTTTATCTACTGATATGGAGCATCTTGCTAATGATTTACCCTGGCGGGACAATTTTACCCTAGACTATGTAAAAATCAAGGAAGATGGTCAGCTTTCACTAGCTGATTTGAAAGAGAAGCTAGTGAAGTACCAGGGGCGGGTAAAGTTAGTTGCTGTAACGGGAGCATCAAATGTAACGGGATATATAAATCCTGTTTACAGAATTGCTGAGTTAGCACATAAGTATGGGGCAAAGATTCTAGTTGACGGCGCCCAATTGGTTCCTCATGCCCCCTTTGATATGAAATCATCGAAATTGCCCGATCACATCGACTATCTTGCCTTCTCAGGTCATAAGTTATATGCCCCTTTTGGCGCAGGTGTGCTAATTGGCCCTCAGGAAGACTTTGCAAAGGGCAGTCCGGTTTATAAGGGCGGCGGAGCTGTAGGCCTGGTTTCCCATGATTTTGTTGAATGGGATAATCCGCCTAATCGCTATGAAGCGGGGACACCCAATATGATGGGTGTAGTGGCAATGACTGCTGCTATTCAAACAATGAATACTATTAACTGTTCTGCCATACATGACTATGAAAAAAAGCTGATTGACTATGCCATTAAAGGGCTGCGCCATATTCCGGATATCAATCTCTATTGTTGTTCTGATGGAAGCGAGGAGCGGGTCAGTCTGATTTCCTTCACCGTCAATGGTCTGTACCACAGCATAGTTGCTGCCATATTAGCCCAGGAGGCGGGGATTGCCGCGCGAAGCGGATTGTTTTGCGCTCATCCTTATGTGGAAAAATTGCTGAAAATGACGGATAAGGAGTTAGCTTATTACCATCAAAATGTAGATGTGCTTGTCCCCGGACTGGTACGAATTAGTTTTGGTTTGTATAATACGTACGATGAAATTAACGTGTTGCTGGAATTGCTGACCAGAGTAGTGAAGAATAAAAATTATTATAATAATAAGTACAAAAATGAAGCGCGCAATGTAGGAGAAGAAAAAACGCACTTTTTGTGGTATTGTTAGTACTCCGGCTTGACGGCCAACCTTTTTTATGATTAAATAAATAACACATACCTGTGCTGATTGGAAATCCAAAGGCCAAAGTGTTTAGACACTTTGGCCTTTATTATTTTTTAGGAGGTAAGCAAATTGAAATGGTCTCAAGATAAAAGCAAATTAAATAGTGTTGAAATAATTAAATTAGAGAAAGATGGACTGGCTGTAATCCACGATATTGGTAAATATGCCGAACAAGGCTTTGCAGCAATTGAACCTGGTGATTTTGACCGGCTAAAGTGGTATGGCTTATATGTGCAGAAGCCTAAAACCGACGGGCTGTTTATGCTCAGGGTAAAGTTGCCCGGCGGCGGGTTGACATCCGCTCAGGCCCGGGCGGTAGCAGCAATAGGCAAAGAGTATTCCCATGACCGGATTGCCATTACCACAAGGCAGTCTGTACAATTTCACGGCCTGAAAGTAGAGTATCTGCCCGATGTATTCAGCCGTTTAGGGCTGGTTGGCCTCAGTGTAGTGGAAGCGGCCGGTGATTGTCCCCGCAATATTGTCGGCAGTCCCTTAGCTGGAATTGATAAATCTGAATTATTGGATACTCGCCCGTTAATAGCAGAGCTTAACAATTTTTTTGAAGGAAATCAGGATTTTTCCAATTTGCCCCGCAAATTTAAGATTGCCATTACAGGCAGTGCCGATAACTCTATACATGCACAGATTAATGATTTGGCTTTCATTCCTGCTGTTAAAGAAATAGACGGCCAATCGGTTCAAGGTTTTAACGTCCTGGTGGGTGGCGGTTTATCTGCTAAGCCAGCATTGGCCATTAAACTGAATATTTTTGTTAAGCCCGAGCAAGTGTTGTCAGTCGCTGTTGGTGTAGCAACGCTCTTCCGGGATTATGGTTACCGGGAGAGCAGGCACCATGCCCGTCTGAAGTATCTTGTTCAGGATTGGGGAGAAGTGAAATTTACGGCAGAATTACTGGCTATTACCGGACCGCTGCTTAGCAGTGGAGTAGAACCAGCCTCCACAGCCGCTGAAGGTCTCTTTTACGGGGCCCATCAACAAAAGCAGGCAGGCTTACATTATGTCGGTCTTGCTATTCCCGGTGGACAGCTAACGGCTGAAGAATTGGCAGGCTTGGCTAAACTTGCTGAAGACTATGGTAATGGAGCACTGCGAACGGTTAATTCACAGAATATCATCATAACCAACGTTCCCGGTGAAAAACTGGAAAAGTTGCTAGCTGAAGAACTGGTCGGACGCTTTGCAGCACCTGGGCAATCGCTCTTTCATTCTGTAATTTCTTGTACGGGAACTGATTTCTGCCCGCTTGGCTTAGTGCATACCAAACATTTGGTGGCCCCTATCGAGACCTGTATAAAGAACAACTTGGTCACTGACGTACCGGTGAAAATTCACATCAGCGGTTGTATTAATTCGTGCGGACAACATCAGATTGCTGATATTGGTCTGCAAGGGACGATTATCAAGCAAGACGGTAAACTGCTCGAAGCTTTTGAATTGTGGATTGGCGGTTCCTTAGAAGGCGAAGGCGTATTAGGCACCAAGCTAAAGGGGACCATTTCTACGGAGCGTGTAACACAAGTTCTTGAACTGGTTTTAGCGCACTATCAGGCTGTTAAGAAGCCGGCCGAACCTTTCCGGCAGTTCGTGCAAAGGGTGGGAGTTCCTCATTTGCAGCAAGTCTTAGATGAGATCGTGCAGCAGGAAGCACTAGCTGATTAGAGAGACTAAAGGCCGGAAAACAAGTGCCGAATATGCCAAACAGATTGCAGGCGCAAATAAAGAGTAGTTTACAAAGTTACACAAGCAATCGGTGGTTGCCCTTGACGTTGAGTCAATCTTATGTTTTAATAGTTATTATTAAAACAAGCAGCGCCGATTGGAAAACCAAAGGCCAAAGTGTTAGTTAACACTTTGGCCTTTTTTATTTTAGCAAAAAGTCTGACAATGTTATATTGCAGGCTACTTACCAAATAGGTTTTCAAAACTAAATATATTTGGAGGGCTATTAAAAGGAAAGGAGTATTTACGGATTCTATAGGAGTGCATTAGAAAAAAAGGAGAGATAAATAATGGTTAAACATCGATTAATTACAGCTGCAGTTGCAATGATTGTGCTATTTGCCTTGATACTGGCAGGCTGCGGCCAGCAGCCTGCTAAGCCTGCGGCCCAATCAGCGCAGGCACCTGCAGCGGCAAAAACGGATTTTAAAATTGGCTATTTACCTGCTGTCGGTCATGTGTTATTTTTTGTTGCCAAAGAAAAAGGCTTTTATGACCAGGAAGGACTAAATGTGGAACTTTTCCAGTTTACCAACTCTGGCGAAGGTTTGAATGCGATTAAAGCAGGCAAATTGGATACCGGTTCTTTCGGTACCTCAGCACCGCAGGCTTTCATCGCCAAGGGTGCGCCCTTTGTCGATATCGGGGGTATGCAGAGTGAAGGTCATGCAGTAGTTGCTAAACCGGAAAACGCTCAGCAATTTGCTACAATTCAAGGCTTTGTAGGGAAAAAAGTGGCTACCGTCCGCCTGGCGACAGGTGATGCGGTATGGCGTTCCGCTCTCACTGATGCCGGTATTGACTGGAAAACACAAGTAACCATTCAGGAATTGGATTCTCCTGCGGCCGTACTTGAGGCAGTGAAAAAAGGCTCTGCTGATGCCGGACTGGTATGGGTGCCTTTTTCCGAGATGGCAGAAAAGCAAGGTCTGCAGATTGTAACCTGGTCGTCCGAATATATGGCAAATCATGTCTGCTGCCGAGTCGTAGCTCTGGAAGACAACCTGAAAAGCAATAAGGATGCCTATGTTCGCTTTAGCCGTGCCAATATCCGGGCTTATGATTTTTATCTGAACCACCAGGAAGAAACACTGGATATTCTCAGCAAGTATGTAAAACTGGACAGGGAACTGCTTAGAAAAGCGACTTACAGTGGACACATACATAGCATCCCTGACCCGGATAAAAAACATTTCATTGCCTTTTGGGACGCGATGAAAAAAGCCGGTTATATTGACAGCGATATTGACATTTCCAAACATGTTAATGCCGATATTTACAAAACAGCTTTGGATGAGTTAAAACAGCGGGAGCCGCAAAATGCGACTTATCAGAAGCTGGCTCAGGATTTTACAGCTAATAATCTGTAGTATCGATAATTGATAAAACCGTGACCCCCTGAAAGGAGGAGCGACCATGCCTATCCTGACACTTGACTCCGTATCACTTACTTACCCCGGCGACGAACAGCCGTCGATCAGTAATTTATCTTTAACAATTAACGAAGGCGAATTCATTGCGGTAATTGGTCCCAGCGGCTGCGGCAAAAGCTCGACAATCGGCCTGTTGGCGGGCTTAACTGTGCCTACCTCCGGTAAACTTGAGCTTAACGGACTTCCCATCCAGGGACCAGGGCCGGACCGGGCTATTGTTTTTCAAGATTATTCTCTTTTCCCCTGGATGACGGCTCTTGACAATATTGTCTTTGCGCTCCAGGAAGCGGGGCGCGCCAAGGGAGAAAAGGCTGTACAACAAGCAATTGAACTGCTGGACATGGTTGGTTTGCGTAATATCCACAGGAAATATCCGAGTGAACTGTCAGGCGGCATGAGGCAGCGGGTGGCGATCGCCCGCGCCTTTGCGCTGGATGCGCCTGTTTATCTGATGGATGAACCTTTTGGTGCCGTTGATGCCAGAAACCGCGTCAGCTTACAAGAGCTATTGCTGCGGTTGTGGGCAGGAGGCAGTAAAAAGAAGACTATTTTCCTGGTAACTCATGATATTGACGAGGCCCTCTACCTTGCTGACCGGGTGGTTGTCTTTACTCCCGGACCGGGCAGGATCAGAAAAATCGTTGAAGTTCCTTTCCCGCGGGCAAGAAATCGCTACCTGTTAATTCAGGATGCACGCTATATTGATTTGCGCAATGAAATCTTATCCTTGATTCAGCATGATATTCTGGAAGAGTTGCAGGCTGTGGAAGGAGGCGCAGGTATATGAGTCAGACTACTCGCGACCGTTTGCTGCTTCTAGTCTTTTCCTTGTTGGTATGGCAGTTGGCAACAGGGTGGCTGGTGCTGCTCGATGCTAACCTTTTTCCGCCGCCGCTTAAAGTTTTGTCGTTACTTATGGAAGACCGGGCCGTGTTTGTCAAAAGCCTGTTCAGTTCCTTAAATCTCTTGTTTTTTGGCTATAGTCTGGCTGTTATTACCGCTATTCCGCTGGGACTGGTCATTGGTGCCAATCGCCGCATCCGTTTGGCTATCGAGCCGGCTACCAATATTCTGGGGCCAATTCCGCCAATTGTCTACATTCCCTATGCCATAGCGCTGCTGCCTACCTTTACGATGTCTTCCATTTTCGTTATTTTTATTGGCGCTTTCTGGCCGCTGCTGATTAACACCATATCAGGAGTAGAATCATTGGAAAAGGGATTAATTGATTCAGCAAAAAGCCTGGGCGTAAGTCGGAAATCCATGCTTATCCGCATTTTGCTGCCGGGGGCTATGCCGCATATCATCAGCGGCGGTGCAATTAGTCTGGTATTAGCCTTTATTCTCTTAACGGCTGCCGAGATGATCGGTGCTACCAGCGGCCTTGGGTGGTATGTGAAATATTTTTCTGATTTTGCCGATTATCCCCGGGTGGTTGCCGGTATTATTGTTATCGGCGCAGTAGTGTTAGTGCTGATGACCTGCTATCGGCGGCTGTCTGCTTATCTCTTACGTTGGAAAAAAACATAACTACGATATAAGTTTTAATCACCAGGAAAGGGAGGAATGAAAATGTTTAGTAAGTTGACTTCGCTGACTGACGCAGCACAATTGATTCAAGACAATCAAATCATTTCATTGAGCGGCAATGCGCTGCATCGTAATCCGGCAGCCTTTGCCCGTGAACTGGCTGGACTGAAGCGGAAAAACCTGAAGATCCTGGGGGCTGCTCATGGGTATGCCGCCGATATTTTATGTGCAGTTGGTTCGGTAGCGGAAATATATTTTGGCTTTTGCGGCTTTGAGAATGAATACGGTTTAGCACCGGGCATTCGTAAATCCATCCAGGAAGGTACCACTAAAGCTGTTGAAGGTTCTTGTACCGCCATGATTGCATCACTCAGGGGAGCAAGCTATGGATTGCCTTTCATGGGAGTAGGCGGTTTATGGGGAAGCGATCTTGTTAAGACTTTGCCTGATTTTTATCGCGTAATGAAAAGCCCCTTTGATGAAACCGAAGTTGTTTGCGTCAAAGCCATTCAGCCTGACTGGGCAATCATTCATGTCCAGGAGGCGGATGAGTATGGCAATGCCCGGATTTTGGCTTCCGAATATCAGGATATTTTGTATACCAGAGCGGCAAAAAAGACTATTATTACAACTGAAAAAATAGTGAGTACCGCAGAATTACAAAAAGAACCTAAGCTTACTTCTATTCCTCACTTTTTAGTGGAAGCGGTTGTTTTGGTACCGGAGGGTGCCAAACCGGGTATCTGCTATCCTGATTATGAGACAGTAGATGATCGTACTATGAAAAGCTACATTAATGCTGTTAAAAATAATACGGTAGATGAATATTTGCAAAAGCAAACACAAGGAGGAGTCTGATCATGACCTACGGACCTGCGGAGATGATGTGTGTTGCCTTGGCCAGAGAGATTCAGGACCGGCAGGTAGTTTTTCACGGTTTGGCTTCTCCCGTACCAATGACTGCCATGAAATTAGCAAAAGCCCTGGGAAAAAACTTCACTTATGTAAATATTACAGGTGGAGTCGATCCGGACTGGACAAAACCTGCTGTTATCGGTTCCACCCTTTCCACCAATCTCTATGAAGGTGCGGTAGCTAATTACGGACTGGATGAAATTTTTGATTTGGCTTGCACCGGCAGGGTGGACATTTCTTTTCTCAGTTTGGTGCAAATCAGTCAGGCCGGAGAAATCAACATGACCCACATTGGCGGTGATTACCATCACCCCAAGGTGCGGCTGCCTGGTGGCGCGGGAA
>Ga0366774_1010_pt1 | contig 35989 bp, 32 predicted proteins | sample BONcelHN113001D9_FD_207068 | JGI IMG/M metagenome (GOLD analysis project Ga0366774, IMG submission 207068) | Enriched cells from coal bed in the Powder River Basin, Montana, United States - BONCAT cells N11 rep2 HSBNCT.N11.300.1.D9 ...
GCAGCAAGGGATAATACCCGCTTTCTGCTTTGTGTGAAATTGTTGGAATATTTTTTATTTTACCTCTGCATAAAGTAATTAATCTACTTTAGTAACAAAACCAGGAGAATTAACGCTGATGGGGGAACAACTTTTTTAACTGCACTTTTGTGGTAACCGACTGAGGTTACTGCTAAAGTGTTTTAAGCAACTAAACTGAAGTAAAAAAGGAAGGTGTACCTGATGAGAAAAATGAAGACAATGGATGGCAACACTGCGGCGGCTCACATTTCTTATGCATTTACCGAAGTTGCGGCAATCTACCCGATCACTCCTTCGTCTCCTATGGCAGAGCACGTAGATGAGTGGGTTGCACAAGGCCGGAAAAACATTTTCGGTCAGCCTGTTAAAGTGGTAGAAATGCAGTCCGAAGCAGGTGCTGCAGGTGCCATGCATGGTTCTCTGCAGGCTGGAGCATTGACGACTACCTATACCGCATCGCAAGGTCTGCTTCTTATGATTCCGAATATGTATAAGATGGCCGGTGAGTTATTGCCGGGCGTGTTCCATGTAAGCGCCCGGGCATTAGCAGCCAATTCACTTAATATTTTCGGTGATCATCAAGATGTTATGGCTGCTCGGCAAACCGGTTTTGCTTTGTTGGCTGAAAGCAGTGTACAGCAGGTTATGGATCTCAGCGCAGTTGCCCATTTAGCGGCTATCAAGAGCAGAGTACCTTTCGTAAGCTTCTTTGATGGTTTTAGAACTTCCCACGAAGTACAAAAAATAGAAGTTCTCGAATATGATGAGCTGGGTAAATTGGTAGACCAGGACGCCCTTGAAGCCTTCCGGCGCAGAGCATTAAATCCTGATCATCCGGTAGTACGCGGTACTGCACAGAACCCTGATATTTATTTCCAAGAAAGAGAAATCTCCAATAGCTATTATGAAGCTATCCCCGAGATCGTTGAAGGCTACATGGCTGAGGTCAGCAAATTGACCGGCCGGGAATACCACCTGTTTAACTACTACGGTGCTGAAGATGCAGACCGTATCATTGTTGCTATGGGCTCGGTATGTGATGCGATTGAAGAAACGGTAGACTACTTGAACAGCAAAGGTGAAAAAGTCGGCCTCTTAACTGTTCATTTATACCGCCCCTTCTCGCTGGAGCATTTCTTTAAATATATCCCGAAAACTGTGAAAAAGATTGCTGTTCTTGATCGCACTAAAGAACCTGGCTCTATCGGTGAGCCGTTGTATCTTGATGTTCAGAGTGCTTTTTACGGCCAGGATTGGCAGCCGGTAATTGTCGGCGGTCGTTACGGCTTAGGCTCGAAAGATGTTATTCCTTCTCACATTGTCCCTGTCTTTGATAACCTTAAACTGGACAAACCGAAAAATCGCTTTACCGTTAGCATTGTAGATGATGTTACCTATACTTCTTTACCGATAGGCCAAGATATTGATATTTCTACAGTAGGAACAACTGCCTGTAAGTTCTGGGGTTTGGGCTCGGACGGTACCGTTGGTGCTAACAAAAGCGCTATCAAAATTATCGGCGATTACACCGACATGTATGCACAGGCGTATTTTGCCTATGACTCGAAGAAGTCGGGCGGTATAACCGTATCCCATCTTCGCTTCGGCAAACAGCCTATTCGTTCGCCTTATCTCATTAACAAGGCTGACTTCGTTGCCTGTCATAATCAGTCTTACGTAAATAAATATGATGTGCTGGAAGGTCTGAAACCTGGCGGTATTTTCTTGCTGAACTGTATTTGGAATGATCAGGAACTGGAAGAAAAACTGCCGGCAGCTATGAAAAGGTATATTGCCGACAATAATATTAAATTCTACACCTTGGATGCCGTCAAAATTGCTCAAGAGCTTGGCTTAGGCGGACGTATTAACATGATCATGCAGGCGGCCTTCTTTAAGCTTGCCAACATCATTCCTGTTGATACTGCCGTGAAATATCTGAAACAAGCGGTAGAGCAATCTTATGGCAATAAAGGCCAAAAAGTAGTTGATATGAACAACGCTGCTATTGATCAAGGTATCAGTGCCATTGTAAAAGTGAATGTGCCTGCTGCTTGGAGCAGTGTGCAGGATGAAGCTGCAGCAGCTACTGCTGTCCCTGCTTTCATCAAAAATATTCTCATTCCCATGAACCGCCAGGAAGGCGACAAACTGCCTGTCAGCGCTTTTATCGGAATGGAAGACGGTACTTTCCCTGCCGGTACAGCAGCCTATGAAAAACGCGGTATTGCCATTGACGTTCCCGAATGGCAAATGGATAAATGTATTCAGTGTAACCAATGTTCCTATGTTTGTCCTCATGCTACTATCAGACCGATTCTGGTTAATGCCGAAGAGGCTCAGGCGGCTCCAGCAGGCTTTACTGTAAAACCTGCCATTGGTGCTAAAGAGCTCAGCTTCCGCTTGGCAATCTCTCCGCTTGACTGTGCTGGGTGCGGAAACTGTGCGCAAGTGTGCCCTGCTAAGGAAAAGGCACTGATCATGAAACCGCTGGAAACACAGCTGGAACAATCTCCATTGTGGGACTATGCTATGCAAGTAGCACCCAAAGCCAATCCTGTTAACCCGCAGACTGTTAAAGGCAGCCAATTTGAACAGCCTCTGCTGGAATTCTCCGGTGCTTGCGCAGGTTGTGGCGAAACTCCGTATGCCAAACTTGTTACGCAATTATATGGTGACCGGATGATGATTGCCAATGCCACCGGCTGTTCTTCTATCTGGGGAGCCAGTGCACCTGCTACTCCGTACACTACCAATCATCGCGGACATGGTCCGTCTTGGGCAAATTCTCTGTTTGAAGACAATGCGGAGTATGGCTTAGGCATGTATCTCGGCGTTAAACAAATCAGAGAACGAGTTGCCACAGATATTGCATCGGCGCTAACCCTTTCTATCAGTTCCGAATTAAAGGCAGCCTTGCAAGAATGGTTGGACAATAAAGATAACGGTACCGGTACACGGGAAAGAACTGATAAACTAATCGGATTGCTGGAAAAAGAAGCAGCTGACCATGCTGTACTGAAGGCAATTTATCAAAATAAAGACTTCTTAGTCAAACGGTCACACTGGATCTTTGGTGGCGACGGCTGGGCATACGACATCGGTTTTGGCGGCTTGGACCATGTGCTTGCTTCAGGCGAAGATGTTAATGTACTTGTCTTTGATACCGAAGTGTACTCCAATACCGGCGGACAATCGTCAAAATCAACTCCTGCCGCTGCAATTGCCAAATTTGCTGCCAGTGGCAAGAGCACTAAGAAAAAAGACCTCGGCATGATGGCTATGAGTTATGGCTATGTGTATGTAGCGCAAATCTCTATGGGTGCCGATAAAAATCAGACTTTAAAAGCAATTGCTGAAGCAGAAGCATATCCGGGACCATCCCTGATTATTGCATATGCTCCTTGTATCAACCACGGACTAAAATCCGGCATGGGCTACAGTCAATTAGAAGCTAAGAAAGCAGTAGATTCCGGTTACTGGTCCATGTACCGCTTCAATCCGACTCTGAAAGCTACAGGCAAAAATCCATTTAGTCTTGACTCGAAAGAACCAACTACTGATTTCCGGGAATTCCTAATGGGTGAAGTTCGTTATTCGTCACTCAAAAAACAATTCCCTGACCTGGCAGAAGCGCTCTTTGAAAAGACAGCCAACGATGCCGCTGAAAGACGCGAATCGTACAAACGGCTTGCAAGACAATGTGATGAAGCTGTAGCTGAAGTAAGTGCTACTAAAAATTAACCCTTAACTATTAAAAAGGGTAGTTAGCAACCACATTGGTTGCTAACTACCCTTTTCTTTTGCGACTTGCCTGTAATATTGGAATGGTCATATAGATTAGCCTAATGTTTCCATGTTAGTCAGCAGTTGTTCGCCAATTTCATTTATAGTATCAAGAGCAGTAAAAATATTTTTTAAAGCATCGCACTCCTCAGCTGAAGCAGCAACAACCTGAGAAAATTTATTTTGATAAGTAACCATTGAGAGTGAGACTGCTTCTAATGCAGGGACTAGCTGTTTTACGGTAGTTTGCACTTCCGCTACCGTTTTGCCTATGGTTTCAATCGACTGCTTACTTTCAGCAGCCAGTTTGCCCACTTCTTTGGCTACGACCGCAAAGCCGCGGCCATGCTCCCCTACTCGGGCTGCTTCGATAGTAGCATTTAGTGATAATAAATTAGTCTGTTCCGATATTCGTCTTATTGATTCGGCGATAGCTCCAATGTTTTGGGCGGCATTTTCTAAGGAATGAGAAATGGTAAGGGTATTTTCCGTTCGCTTAACTTCTGATTGAATTCCTTTGTGCAGTGCAGCGAGGGATGTTGTTACTGAGTCAACAGACCCGGAGGCTAATTTGGCAGCGGCAAGGATTTGCTGCATTTTCTGGGAGAGGGTGTGTACCAGCGAGACAACACGCGTCGATAATTGGTTATGTTCATAAGTTGTAACCCATTTCATGAGAGCAGCTGCCGACTCTAAGGTGGGAATACGGTCAGCCTGAATTATCCGGACAGTGTTATCGAGATAGCTGCTATACTTTGTGAGCAAAATACTTTGTTTATCTACCAGCGGAGTAGTACCAATAACATACTTAGCGCTGCTTAAAGCTGCAGCCAGCTCCGTTTCAGTAAGCTCTTGAAAAGGGATAACAGTAAAGGTAAGATGATCTATGCCAAACTTTAAACAGTTTTTAGCAAAGGTTTCACCACCTCGCCGGTTATGATGGAAGATATGTACTACCGAACCTGCCGGAATTCGGGCGACTTGTACAAAGAATGCTCTTGAGGGAATAATTTCAAAGCCGATTATTTGAGAGCGCGGTACTGCACGAGCCAGTTCTTCAACTCGCGTAGGCATCGTAATATAGACGTTGCCTAAGCCGGAACAGGTGACTTTATCTTGTGTTACTGCAAGGCCGGTAAAGCCGCTGACAAAAACATGCTTAACCGCCTGGTGCAATTCATCAGCAATATCTTGCGTTCCGCCGACGGTACAAATTGTAATACTCATAGAAATAGCTTCCTTTCTTTGTAGTTGGGAGATAAAAAAGTCGGCAAAGCACCATTTTATAGCACTTTGCCGACTTTACAAAGATTATAATTAATAAGATTATCGGCTTAGAGGTGGATATGACCTAAAACCACAGATGTGAGCAACCACAGTATGGATATGCCGATAGCAGGAAGTAATGCAAATTTCTGGAGGTCACCAAACTCAACCTTGTTTAGGCCTACCAGTAGATAAGTGGAAGGAACAAGCGGGCTTAAGAGATGAGCACCTTGGCCGATTAGCGCAGCCCGGCCCATTTCAGCAGCACTGACGCCATAGGTGGCACCAGCCTTAGCAAGCACAGGCAGAACGCCAAAGTAGTAGGCATCGTTAGTCAGGAAGAAAGTACCTGGTAAGCTGAGAAGGGCGGAGATGAATGCCATATGGGGTCCCATGGAAGGAGGAATTGCAGCAATTAGAGCTTTGGCCATTGCGTCAACCATCTTGCTGCCACCCATAACTCCCATGAAGATACCTGCAGCAAATACCATGGCTACTACCGGCATGGCATTTGCACCGTTGGCAATAATGCGGTCCTGCTGTTCTTTCAGGGTGCGGTAGTTAATTAACAGCGCAAGGCCGGTACCAATCATGAACAAGATCGCTAATGGGAGAGCTCCGTACATCAGTGCAGCCATTAGCACGACGGTCAACGTAAGATTAACCCAGAACATTTGGGGACGCTTGAGTTTTTCTACTTCCGGATCTTCAGCCGTAGCGGCATATTCAGCATGAGCGGTATTGTCAAGCTGCATGACACCAAGTCTGGCCCGTTCTTTCAAACCCCAGCGGTAAGCAATGAAACATACCCAGAGGGTACCGACAACCATACCGGGAATAAGCGGAACAAAAACATCACTGGCTTCAAGACTTAGCGAGGCCAGTACGCGGCCGGTAGGACCGCCCCAGGGAATGATATTCATTACGCTGTTTTCCATAACTGCAATAGAAGGAAGAATAAGCGGGTTCATACCGAGCCGTCTGTGTACGGCCAGCAGTGCCGAACAGGTTACCATATAAGTGGTGGAACCGTCGCCATCAAGTGAAATAATGGCTGCAAGAACGGCTGTACCTACAGCAACTTTAACAGGGTCACCGTGAACGACCTGCAAAATCTTTTTAATAAGCGGGTCAAATAGACCGGCGTCAATCATAACACCAAAAAATAAAATAGCGAAACAAATCATAATACCGGTAGGGGCAACTTGCTTAACACCGTCGAAAGCCCACTTGCCAAGCTGCGGTGCAAATCCCAGGCTGAGCATAAATACAACCGGTACAAGCATTAGCGCTACCATGGCGGACATACGCTTAGACATGATCAAATACATAAAAACGACAACCATTAAAAAACCCATTGAAGCCATTAGTGACATAATTTAGTTACCTCCTGTGTGATTTATCGGAATATTATGCTACTTCCAGCCAGTAGCCAGCTTAATTTGCATCCCTCCCTGCAGTTTCATTATTTGAAAAAAGTAGATAACACAAGATTGTAATAAAATCGGAAAATTACCGCTTGTTTAAAGAGTAGCACATTAAGCTTGAAAAACCCCCATTTTGATCATTTTGTTTATAAAAATGTTCTTACAAAAGCTGTATTAATAAAGCGTAACCCATCATGGTTCCAGCTTTTATCAGCTTCGGAAGCACTTCTGAAAATAAAGATTTTGGTCATTTCGAACAGAATACGGTTTATTGACGGTACAGGCAAAATGAACGAAATGACCAAATAGTTTTCATTATGCCTGTACAATGGTACTCTCTAATTAACTGATTTTTTAGATTCGATAATGACAAAGGTCATTATCTATTCGTATGGAGGTGTAAACATGGGAAAATTACTTCAACCGGGCCAAGCGGGGACAATCGAATCCAATGACATTATTGTCACCGTTGCGCCAGCAGCCGAAGACGGTATCGTTATTGAGCTTACCAGCCCTGTTATCAAACAATATGGCAACCGGATACGGGAAGTTATTGCCGATACACTGGTTTCGTTAGGTGTTACGCAAGCCTTTGTCCAGGCCAATGATAAAGGGGCGCTTGACTGTACTATTAGAGCCAGAGTTCAAACTGCTGTTGCCAGAGCGCTGCAAGAGGGGGGGATTTGAAGTGGAAAAACTGCGGAGAAGTATGATGTTTGCTCCGGGCAATAATCCGGGTAAACTGCAAAATGCCGGTGTGTACGGTGCTGATTCGGTTATCTTCGATCTGGAGGATGCTGTTGCTATTACCGAAAAGGATGCAGCTCGCCATTTGGTGTATAACGCCATTAAGTCTATCAACTATCCTTGCGAAGTAGCTGTTCGCATTAATCACATTCAAACTCCTTTCGGCAGGGATGATCTGCGCGTCGTTCTTCCGGCTAAACCGGATCTGATTCGTTTGCCGAAAGCCGAATCAGCAGAGGAAATCAGGATGATTGACGAGATTATCAGTCAGGCCGAGCTGGATAACGGCTTTGAGCCAGGTTCCATCAAAATCGGCGCAGCAATTGAAACGGCTATCGGTCTCAGGCAAGCCTATGAGATTGCCACTGCCAGTAAGCGAATGACCTTCCTGGCAATTGGCGGGGAAGATTTTGTCGCCGACTTAAAGACCTCGCGCAGCAAAGAGGGCAGGGAGTTGTTTGTGCCCCGGTCGGAGCTGTTGCTGGCAGCCCGTGCAGCGGGCATACAGGCGATTGACAGCGTGTTTTCGGATGTAAACGATGAAGAAGGCTTTATTGAAGAAGCCCTGATGATTAAGGGCCTGGGTTTTGACGGCAAGTCGGTTATCAACCCGCGCCAGGTACGGCTTGTACACAAGGTTTTTGAACCGACGGAAAAAGAAATAGCCCAGGCCAAACGGATATTGGCGGCTTATCAAGAGGCTTTGGATAAAAAATCCGGCGTTATTGCGCTGGACGGAAAAATGATTGACGGGCCCATCGTGACCAGAGCAGAAAGAGTGCTGGCCTATGCGGCGGCATTGAAACGATAGAATGGGGGGAGATCACGTTATGATAAATACAGCTGGGCGAGTGATTCCAGATACAATAACAGGCATCGCTAAGGTGAAACCATATGCCGGCCCTTTCGCGTTTGTGCCGGAAGGTCGTCTCGTAGGTCCCAAAATTCGCGCGAGCAAACCCAAATCGGAAAAACTGTTAAAATCCATTGAGCAAGCCATCGATGCGTCGGGCCTGCAAGATGGCATGACCATCTCTTTTCACCATCACTTCCGCAACGGCGACTATGTGCTCAACCTGGTAGTGGAGGCGATAGCCCGCAAAGGAATCAAAGGCCTGACCCTGGCACCGAGCTCGCTAAACGACATTAACGATAAAATCATCCCGTTTATTGAGCAGGGAGTAATCCGGGCCATTGAAACGAGCGGCGGCCGGGGTAAGCTTGGTAAGCTGATGACTTCAGGCAAACTGGATAAACCGGTTATTATTCGCTCCCACGGCGGCCGGGCCAGAGCGATTGAATGCGGTGATTTGCATATTGATGTTGCCTTCCTGGGCGCTCCCTGCTGCGATACCTATGGCAATATTAACGGTATAAACGGCAAGTCAGCCTGTGGCTCTATGGGCTATGCCATGGTGGATGCAGCCTATGCCGATAAGGTGATCGCCTTAACGGACAATCTGGTAGCTCATCCGCTTCATACCATCAGCATTCCTCAAACTCATGTGGATTTTATTGTCGAGCTGGAAAGCATTGGCGATCCCAAGGGCATTGCTTCCGGTGCTTTGCGTATCAGCCGTGACCCGCGGGAACTGTTGATTGCCGAGTATGCAACGGGAGTTATTGAATACTCGGGCTACTTTAAAGACGGCTACTCACTGCAGCTGGGCAGCGGCGGAGCATCGCTGGCAGCGGCTAAATTCATCAAAGAAAAAATGCTTGCCCAGAAAATAACGGCAAGCTTTGGCGTAGGAGGCGTGACGGCGCCCTTTGTGGAAATGCTGGATCAGGGTTTAATCAATACGCTCTTTGATACGCAGGACTTTGATATTCCATCAATAGAGTCTATCAAAAACAATCCCCGCCACCAGGAAATGTCGGCCTCGTTTTATGCCAATCCCCATAATGGAGGAGCAATTGTTAATAATTTGGATGTTGTTATCTTAAGCGCTACCGAAGTGGATGTTAATTTCAACGTCAATGTCATCACCGACTCCAACGGCACGATCATGGGAGCTTCGGGGGGACACTGTGACACTGCCGCCGGAGCAAAGCTGGCTATCGTAGTGGCACCGCTGCTCAGAGGCCGTTTGCCGATGGTGCTTGACCGGGTAAATACGATTGTTACGCCGGGAGAAACGGTGGATGTCATTGTGACTGAGCGCGGAGTTGCCATTAACCCGCTGCGCAAAGATCTGATTGCCAACTTAAGCGGAGCAGGCTTGCCCTTAATGTCCATTGAGGATTTAAAACAAATTGCCTATGACCTGGCAGGAGCGTCGGACCCCATTCCGGTGAGTGATGAAGTGGTAGGTGTAGTGGAATACCGGGACGGCACCATTATTGATGTCATCCGCAAGCCCCTTTAACCTTGGCTGCAAGTAGAGATGACAAGCATGGATGATATTCGCGTATTGATTGTGGAAGATGACCCCATGGTTGCCGATATCAATCGACAGTATACAGAGGCTGTAAAGGGCTTTACTGTTATTAAAATGGTGCGAAAAGGCGATGAAGCGCTTGCACAAGTGGCTAGAAGCCGCCCTGATTTGGTCATTTTAGATAATTACCTGCCTGAAAAAAGCGGTCTTGAAATACTGGGGACGCTTCGCCGCGAGGATTGGCCGGTTGATGTCATTATGATTACCGCCGCTGATGATGCCCACACGGTGACCAGAGCTTTCCGGCAAGGTATTGTTGCCTATATTACCAAACCCTTTACCTTTGAGCGTTATCGTTCGGTACTTGAGGCATACCGGGATTTTCGTTTTCAAATAGGTAAGAAGAAAAGACTCGGCCAAACAGAAATTGATTCGCTAGCTGCCAGGGGCAGCGGGAGAATGAACGTAGAACCAAGTAGAATGCCGAAGAATTATAATTGTCAGACTCGTGATTTGATTATTAATTTCTTAGTTGGTCAGCATTCTGCCCAATCGGCAGAAGAAATAGCGATAAAGGCGGGCCTTTCAAGGGTTACAGCTCGCCGCTATCTGGAATATCTGGTTGAGCAGGGGCAGGTAAAGCGGACACTCGATTATTTAGCCGTTGGAAGACCGGTTCACCGCTTCCATATGCATAAATCCTGCTCTCAGGCTATAAAATCCCGCTTAATTGCTACATCTGACAGAGGAGAGGGAAGCCTATGAATGAGAAGAAACCTGTAAAAATTGTGGAAACCGTACTGCGTGACGGACATCAATCAATTGCGGCAACACGCATGAGAATCACCGATATGTTACCCGTCTTGGAACAATTGGACGAAGCCGGCTTTCATGCACTGGAGGCGTGGGGCGGGGCCACCTTTGACAGCTGTCTGCGGTTTATCAATGAAGATCCCTGGGAACGCTTGCGGACCTTAAAAAAACATCTCAAGAAAACCCCTATTCAAATGCTGCTTAGAGGACAAAACGTACTGGGCTACAATCATTATGCCGATGATGTGGTGACTGAGTTTGTTAACCGCTCGGTTGATAATGGCGTTGGTGTCATTCGTATTTTTGATGCCCTTAATGATGTCCGTAACCTGGAAGTGGCGATGAAAGCAGCCAAGGCAGCCGGAGCGCATGTACAGGGAGCCTTTGTGTACACCATCAGCCCTTATCATAAGCAAGAAAACTTTCTGCAGGTAGCTAAAGAACTGGTAGAGCTTGGTGCTGATTCGATATGTATCAAAGATATGTCAGGCTTGTTGGCCCCCTATACAGCGTATGACCTTGTCAAAGCATTGAAAAAAGATATCCATGTACCGATCGAATTGCATACTCACTATACCAGCGGTATGGCTTCTATGACCTATCTGAAGGCGATTGAAGCAGGCGTTGATATTGTTGACTGCGCTCTTTCCCCTTTTGCTATGGGTACTGCCCAGCCGGCCACTGAGGCAATTATAGCCGCCTTAGAAGGTACACAGTGGGATACGGGTATTAAGAAAGAGCAGCTGTATCCTATTGCCGATCATTTCCGCGGCGTGAAAAAGGAACTTGCTGAAACGTTCAAACTGAATACGGCAATTGATATTGATACCAAAGTACTGTCGTTCCAGATCCCGGGAGGAATGCTGTCTAACCTGCTCAATCAGATGAAAGAGCAGGGGATGGCGGATCGCTATCCGGAGCTGTTGGAAGAGATGCCCCGGGTGCGGGCTGATTTAGGTTATCCGCCGCTGGTGACGCCAACCAGTCAGATAACCGGTTCGATGGCAGCCTTTAATGTCATGCTCGGCCGCTATAAAGTTGTACCCCGGGAGATTAAAGATATTGTCCGTGGCAAGTATGGCCGTACACCGGCACCGATCGATCCTGAGTTTAGAAAATTAATTGTCGGTGACGAACCAATCATTACCCATCGTCCAGCCGATGATATTGCCCCGCAATTAGAAGGCCTTCGCAAAGAACTTGCTGAACAAGGCTATCCGAATGCATCCATGGAAGACGTATTGTCTTATGCACTCTTCCCGGATGTGGCACTGCAGTTTTTCAAAAATAACAGATAAACAAAAAAACGCCACTAGTTTAGTGGCGTTTTTTTGTTTAATTTAACGCATTGCGGCAATCTTCTCGTTATAACCTTTAATTTTGGTGTACTCGTTATCCCAGAAGCTTTGTTCGCGCATGCTGTTTAGATAGTCGACTGAGTAACCGAACTTTACCCAATCCTGTTCTTTTTGTTTAAAGAGCAATTCTTTTTTATCACTGCGGCGGAAATCGAAAACCTGATCAGCCTGTGCACCGATAAAGATATCTTTTGCCCAACGGTCCAGGACGAACGGGGCCATTTCAAGATAGCGATGCTCCATTTCAGCCAAAACAGAATTATAACGGTCAAAGCCATCGGTAGCAACGGTTACCACATTGTCTCCAGGTCCGAGATTAAGGTATTTGGCCATTTTAATTGCGCCGATGACATTGCATATGCCTGAGGGACCAAAGGTGGTTTGCAGACCTTCGGCTAATTGGCGGTCAACTCCGAGGCCGACCAGTGTTTCCAGACCGTCGTGGAATATTTTCAACCCTTGAATGGTTTCTTCATCTTTGATAAGAATGACAAAATCGGTAGTCAAGAGGTTATGGATGAGAGTACACATCTTGTCGCCGATGCCTTCAATGCGGTGCTGACCTCGTCCGCCATTGGCCAGAGTAGAGCACTCATACGGTTCCAGTGCAGCAACCTTTGCTTCCGGGAAGGCATATTTGATCTGATCGCCGGCAGCAATAGTGCCTGCCGAACCAGGTGCCGATACAAAACCGGCAATGCGGCCGTTACCAACACCTTCGACGGCGGCAATGGCGCTGCCGCCGGTAACATGCCGGTGGAACCGGTAATTGGATAGCAGTTCGAATTGAGCCAAAGCCTTGTTTTGCGGATTTTTCATCAGACTATGAGTCCGCTCAAGCGTCAAAATAACATCAGATTCCGAGCCGGGTGTCAAGTCAAGCTCGCCACCGTATTTTTTAATGCGTTCATACCGTTCTTTACTCATATTATCAGGCATGATAATAACGGCTTTCAGTCCCAGCAGCTTGGAAATGTAAGCGGTACCAATACCGAAATTGCCGGTAGAAGGACCAAGTATCGTATGGCTGGCAGTGATATCGCCATCTACAATGCCTTCGATTAAGGTCGCATAAGCAGGTCCTACCTTATGAGAGCCCGAAGGAAAGCCTGTGCCCAGCATAACGACAACATTGGCATCTATGCCGGTGAGCGCAGGCGGCAGTACGACTTTGCGTACTTTGTTGGTGCTATCTTTCCAAGTAATATTAAATAGATTGATGGGGTTCAATTCATCATCATGCAGCGCTTTAATAGCTTTGGACCGAACCTCGGGAGCAATCAACTCAGGTGACAGCATTTCATCATACGTTGGTCCAAACGGGATTTTCGGCATTTGTCTTCCCCCTTATGTCTTGCGTAAAGCAAGCTAGCAATATCTTACTTATATTGGCCAATTTGCCCGGTAATCCTGCCGATGGCAAAAAGGCAAAACGAACTTTTTACACCGCAAGTCATTGGATTGCGGCCTTTACCGCACTTAAGGCCGGCGGGATGAGAATAGGTGAACCGGCAGCTTTGACAGCACTCTTAATGTCTTTGAGACCATTTCCTGTTACTAAAATAGCCACAGTCTCTGATTTGTCAATGACTCCGCTCTGGACGGCACGCTGTACACCGGCGGCGGCAGCCACTCCGGCCGGCTCACCAAAGACAGCGGCTTTGCGGGCCAGCAGTTTCATAGCAGCTAATATTTCTTCATCAGTGACGGCAATGTAGGCTCCACCCGACTGGACAATGGCTTGCAGGCCTTTGGTGAAATTGCGGGGATGACCGACGGCGATCGAGTCGGCCAGCGTCAGTGCTTCGCAGGGAATAAGCGGAGCAGCGTTCTGCCATGAGGTGACAAAAGGCTGACAGCCTTCTGCTTGGACGCCCAATATTTTTGGTACTTTGGCAATGAAGCCAAGGCGATACATTTCCCATAAACCTTTGTACACACCGCCAACCGTGCAGCCGTCACCTACTGATACAGCCACCCAGTCGGGCATAGTTTCGTCTAATGCCAGAAATTGTTCAACCAACTCGAGTGAGACGGTTTTCTTCCCTTCAATGAGATTGGGATTGACGGCGCAGTTGCGATTATACCAGCCAAATTCCGCACTGGCTTCCATGCACAACTCCCACGCCTGGTCATAGGTGCCGTCTACAGCAAACACTTGGGCACCATAAATTAATAGTTGAGCGATTTTCGCTTCCGGCGCTGTTTTTGGAACAAAAATGGTTGCCGGCAATTGGGCTGCTGCCGCAAAACCGGCTAAAGAGGAAGCAGCATTGCCGGTGGATGCGCAGGTAATACGGGCAGCTTTTTTTTCTAACGCTTTAATTACACCAACTGAGCTCGCCCGGTCTTTAAAGGAGGCGGTAGGATTACGGCCTTCATCTTTTACATAACAGGTTTTCACACCAAGTTCAGCGGCTAGTAGCGGGGTCTTATATAGCGGAGTCCAGCCGACCTGCAAGTGAGGAAGGGGAGTAGCATCAGCAATCGGCAATAGTGGCAGGTAGCGCCACATGGAATAAAGGTGACACTCTTTCATTGCAGTCGGATTAAATTGTTTGCTTACAAGGTCATAGTCATAAACAACATTCAGTATTCCATCATTGTAACCACAGGCAGGGCAATATAGTTCTACTACTGAGGGGTCATACTCTTGCCCGCAGTGAACGCATTGGAGATTCTTGACAAATTCCATCTTGGTCACCCTCGCTTTTATCGTTAATAATCATCCTTACTTTAAAAGCATAACAAAACATGTATGTGCCGACAAGGTTTTTGTTTGCCACCGGCAAACTTACTGCTGCAAAAGAGGTGGACCTGTTAATTAGGTTCACCTCTTTTTTCTGTACCAAAATGAACAGAAAGATCGCAATGACCAAAATGTTTATTTTCATAATATTCCCATTGTAGAATGAATTGAGAAAAATACATGTTTATTCATTTTTATTTTTTATTTTTAAGGAGGAATTATATTTATGAAAAAATCCCTGTCCCTAGCGCTCGCGGCCGCCTTTGCACTTGGTGTTGGCAGTACAGCATTTGCCGCACCGGCAGCAAACTTTGTTGATGTTCCTGCAAAACACTGGTCTTACGATGCGGTTTCCTATCTGGCTCAAGTGGGTATTATTGATGGTTATGGTGATAAAACCTTCCAGGGCGATAAAACAATAACCCGTTATGAAATGGCTGAGATTGTCTACAAGGCCATGCAGAACCAGTCTAAGGCTAATATTGCACAAAAGGCATTGATTGATAAACTGGGTGCCGAATATGCCCTGGAAATGAACAAAATTGATAAGATGGATACCCGCCTTACCAAGGTAGAGCAGAATCAGTCGAATATTAAATTCTCCGGCTCCTTACTGGTACAGCAGAAGTGGAAATCCATGGACAATGGAAACACTCCGCAAGGTTCCAATACGGAACAATCGTGGTTTCGCATGACCGGTACCGCCAAGATTGATGAAAATACCAGTATCGGCATGCGGCTGGTTAACATTGCGCCGACGAAGGACAACTTCAGAGCTGCCAATGCCATTGCCGCCGGTACGCAGGGGAATACCAATACGAACACTTACGGTGCTGAAGTTGACCGTTTCTTTGCAACAACTAAAATCGGTGCCGTTAATGCGACTCTCGGCCGCCAGGCATTAGGACTGGATAAGGAAGATATCCTAGTGGACAGCGCCTTTTTCAGCTATGACGGCGCTAAACTTGCCTGGGACTGGAATGGCTTGAACTTTGATGTTAAACATGGCCGCTTTGCCCGTGACGTGCGTGGCTATGCTTTTGATGAAAGGGCTGGAGGAGCTGCAGGAACCTATGCTGCAGCATTTTCTAATGTTGATGTTGACTCCGTTAATGTCTCTGCTAAGAATGGCAAGCTCAACTGGAATGTAGGTGCCGCTTCTTTTAGAAACTGGAAGCTGAATGAGAATCTGACAAAATACTATTACACCTATGCCGGCTGGCAATTTAACAATAAGTTCTCCATGGCCGCCGAATACGGCAAGAACCAGGAAGCTACCAGCGGCGGCGCCTTTGGTACCGTTAAGGCGGTCTATGGCGCTCAATCGCTAAGCAAAAAGGGCAATCAGAACTTTACCGTCCAATACTGGGAAAACCAGAAAAATGCGTACTATACCGCCTACACTGCGATTGATACCGTCGATGAAGGCATCTCTGATGCTGCCAAGACCCTGGACTTTAGTTACCGCTATGCCTTCAGCAAGAATATGACCGGCAAGCTCCAGCATGCTACCGTTACTGACAAAGACGATGACAGCAAGAGCTATTCTTTCTGGAAAACGCAATTTATCTACAAATTTTAATCATAAAGGGAAGCCTCTGCATAGAGGCTTCCCTTTATGATTTCTCATAGTAACAGGTCACGTTATTACTGGTCTTCATGGTCAGTAGCTTCTGACCCTAGTGTTGCTATCATGAGTTCAGCATCGGAGATGCTTGAAAAGGTGCCTGCAATCAGGCGTTTGCTTGCTGGTTTTTCTGTTTGTTCTTTTTCATCGGCAGGTTGTTCAGACGCGGCATTATGATCTGTCGGCTCCATGACTTTCACCTCCTGTGCTAGTGTTGTGTCCGCTCTAACTGGCATTTCACAGCGGACACGGTATTAGTTTTTTCAAGTGCTGATTTTCTCATCCCTAATTGACCTAGCAGGAAGAAGCACATTTAATGGCTAATATACCCATATAATGTGGTTATAAAGTGGAGGTCTCATAGTGCCGGCAGATTATAAAAATTATCTGGTCTTTGATTTCGAATTTACTACCCATGACAGCATGTATGGCCGACCGAGAGGTTTTTTTCAGGAAGTCATAGAAGTAGGAGCTGTCTTACTCACGCTGCCTGAGTACAAAAGTGAATGGCGGTATCAGACATTTGTAAAACCGGTTTTTTTCCCTCGCTTATCAGTAGCCTGCAAGAATTTAACAATGATTAACCAGGATGATGTCAATGAAGGGGTACCGCTGGAAGAAATGCTGACTAAGCTGGCTGTTCCTTATCAGGCCGGCGAAACGGGACTTGTTGCCTGGGGGAATTCCGACCGGGAAGTGGTGGAAAACTGTTGTGCTAAGTATAAACTGCCTTGTCCGTTTGATTGGTCCGATTATATAGACTTGGCAGAGGAATACAAGGTTTTTTATCAGCATGAACGGCGCATTTCATTAAAGCATGCTGTTGAAGAACGCCAAATTGAACGTAAAGGTTTTTACCACCTTGCTCTTGATGATGCCGAGAATACGGCATTTATCGTCGCCCGTATGCTCCAGGAGGGGTGGCTACCCGGAAAATAGGAGGAGAAGACTACTGTGAAAACAGTGGTCTTTTATATTTTTATTAGCTTGTTATGTCCGGTTTGCGAAAAGCTTCATATAATGTATTAACCTTAATCGTTGAAGAAAAGCAGCGTAAGGAATGTAGTGAAGTGGAATCCAATGCGCAAGGGGGCTTAACTAATGAGTCCGGATGAATTTGTCGCTTGGCTGGCACCGGCAGCACAAACTGCCTGCCGGCCATATCAATTACCTGCCAGTGTGTGTATTGCCCAAGCGGCGCTCGAGAGCGGCTGGGGACAGTACGTCATTGGTGATTACAACTTATTTGGCCGTAAGTGGAATGGTACTGGTCCGTATATTGAAAAAGTGACAGAAGAATATAGTGATGGTGAATGGTTGACGGTAACCGCTAAGTTCCAGGACTATACCAGCTTGACAGAAGCAATTGAAGATTGGTGTATTTTAATCACCCAAGAACCCGTCTATGCACCCTGCCTGGTTTACCGTGATGATGTAGAGGGATTTGTGCAGGCCTTGGCGCCTGTTTACGCCACAGACCCCAACTATGCTGACAAGGTGCTAGCCACTATTAGCGCTAATAATCTCACTCAATTCGACTGCTAAGAATGCCGCATTGGGGCTAGTGCCGCCAATGCGGTTTTTTGTTTGTGGTGCAAAATATGATTGTAGTAAATAAATAGTATAATAATGTAATGAAGAAGAATAAGTATACACTTTTCAAATTGTATACATTGATTTGGGATACAAGAAGCCTTGCAATTTAGCTGCTAGTCTGTTAAACTAATATTTAGTACGTGGTACTAATATCGGAAGGCGGTGCCGTATCGGGCGAAGCAAAAGGATCTTTCCTTTACAAATTTGCAAGTAGAAAAGGAAGTGCAGGAAAATGGAGTTCTTAATCGCACTATTTGGTATCATGATGGTGAACATCGTGTTAAGTGGTGACAATGCGGTGGTTATAGCAATGGCCAGTCGCTGTCTTCCGCCGAAACAACAGAAGATGGCCATCCTGTGGGGTAGTGCCGGAGCGATAGGGCTGCGGGTTATTCTGACGCTCGTAGCAGTAATGCTGTTACAGATCCCCTATCTTCAGTTTACCGGCGGATTGCTGCTGGTTTGGATTGCTGCTAAACTTTTAGTCGAAGAAAAGCATCAAGAGTGTGTAGAAGCTTCTGATTCGTACTGGGCGGCAATTAAGACTATTATTATCGCTGATTTGGTTATGAGTCTTGATAATACGCTGGCGATTGCTGCAATTGCTGATGGCAACTATTTGTTGCTTACTGCGGGCTTGGCCCTCAGTATTCCGCTTATTGTCTTCGGCAGTAATTTACTAATGAAAGTAATGGATAAGTATGCGGTGTTTATTTACGCTGGCGCTGGCCTTATTGCTTGGACGGCTGGTGAAATGATGATCAGCGATGCTAAAATAGGCCCTGCACTGGAGCATGCTGTGCCGGGGTGGCTAATTCCTGCTGCTATTACGGTTGCTGTCCTTGGTGTTGGCGTGTGGACTAAGCATTATCGTAAAGTCAAAACAACTGAGAACCAAGAGTCAAAGGTTAGCGAGTCAGTATAGAAATACGAATCCGGAAGATCAAATGATCATCCGGATTTTTTGCTGTCCTAAGGGGGAGAGTAGGCTGAGCAATCGGCAGAAAGACTTGGGGGTCACCCAAGTCTTTTCTATTTTCCCCGCAGGAAAACAAGCAATTTTTATGTAATATCTTAATATAGGATAAGACGCTGGCTTTTTACGGGAGAGGGAGGCATATCATGGCTAAAATTGTGTTACTGCTGCTTGCAGCACTGCTCATAGAGCCTGCTGTGGCGGATGCAAAAATATACCGCCAATACAGTCATAAGCTTGAGTTTGCGCTGCCGGACAACTGGCAAAGCTTCGACCGGAATAACAACGAATTTCTGGTTGTAGTCGTGGCTCCCGAACTGCAGTATGAGGTTAATGTTATTACTCTCTTCCACCAGCAGCTGCCACTCAAGTATACACTTACTGATTACGTCAATAACACAGTTGTTAATCAGTCCAAATTGTTGTGGCAGTACCAGTTGCTAGATAAACAATTAGTGGAGCATGCCTTCGGACCGTACTATCGGCTGACGTTTACCTGGAGATTATCCTGGGAACAACAGTATTTTGTACAGCAAATGCTGATTTGTCGTTATCCCGATGTATATGTGCTAACCGCTACTGTGCCAATTGATCTAAGGGAAGAGTACGAGCCGGCTTTTTTACGTGTTTTCGATAGTTTTGCTTTTTTTAATTAAGGCGAAAGAAACGGTGTCGGCAAGAGGGAAATCCTGGGTTGCTACCGAATAAATATAACCGGGGAATGCTGCCTGAAATCTTACGAAACCCCACTCTTGGAGGCTTATATAAAAATGATCAAGTCAACGGATACACCGCAAAAACGGGTTGCTATATTTTTTTTCATTTTGTTAATCTGCTTGCTAGTGATTAGTGGACGTATTGGTTATCTGCAATTGGTCCAAGGCCCTAAATTAGCTGAGAAAGCCCGGATGCAATTGCAGGAGAATAAAGCACTGCAATCGCCGAGGGGGACCATTTATGACCGTATGGGCAGAGAATTGGCTATTAGCGGTATAACGAAATCCCTTTATGTTAATCCTAAAATTCTTAATAAAGATGCCGGTCAGGTTGCCGCTTGGCTGGCTCCAGTGCTGGACATGACCGAGAACGAGCTAAAAGAAAGGCTGACCGTTGACAGCAGTTTTATGTGGTTAAAACGCACTCTTGAGCCGGACAAGGCTAAGACGGTGGACAACATCATTAAGCAGAATAGTATCAGAGGTCTTGAATTCGTCGAAGAAAGCAAGCGCTACTATCCAAATGACAGTTTGGCAGCACATATCTTAGGATTTGTCGGTACCGACGATATCGGTCTTGATGGCATTGAATCGGTTTTGGACAAGACCATAAAAGGGGAACGGCAGCAGCAACTGCTGGAGACTGATGGGTATGGCGTTCCTATTTTTAAATCCATTCTTACTTTTTCTCCCAGTAAGCAAGGTAAAAGTGTTTATCTGACCATTGACAATACTATTCAATTTATTGTGGAGCAAAGTCTGGACAAGGCAATGGTAAAAACGAAAGCCAAGGCGGCAACTGCCATTATTATGAATCCCCGCACGGGTGAAATACTGGCAATGGTCAGCCGTCCCGGCTACAATCCCAATTCTTTCGGCCGTTACTCTGAAGGAGAGCGCAAGAATAGGGCTGTGTCCATTGTCTATGAACCAGGCTCTACTTTTAAGCCTGTAGTAGCTGCTGCTGCGCTGCAGGAGGGGAAAGTCCGGCCTGATGAACGGTTTATTGATAATGGCTATGTAGAAGTGTCGGGGCGGCGCATTCAAAACTGGAGCGGCGACAGCTACGGCAATATCGGACTTGTTGATATTATAAAAAATTCGATTAATACTGGTATGGTCCAGCTTGGGCTTAGGCTGGGCAGTACGAAATTAACGGAATATGCCCGTAATTTTGGTTTTGGCCATGCTACCGGCATTGAACTGCCCGGCGAAGAAGAGGGTATCTTGTTCAACTCCGGCGATATGCGTGATGTCGATGTAGCGACAATGTCCATCGGCCAAGGCATAGCGGTGACACCGCTGCAGCTGGTAACCGCTTTGGCAGCGATAGCCAACGACGGGTTGCTGCTTAAACCGCATATCATCAAAGAGATTCATAATGCCGATGATACTATTGCCAGCGTAGCGGCCACTACGCCCGTACGGCAGGTAGTATCGCCCGAAATGGCTAAAGTAATGACCGCGATGATGGAAAAGGAAATGTCCGAGGGCGGCGGTGCAAAAGCAGTTGTTAAAGGCTACCGGTTTGCCGGTAAAACGGGTACAGCGGAAAAACTCAAAGAATCGGGCGGAGGTTATGAAGCAAATCACTATATATCGTCTTTTACCGGTTTTGGACCTGTTGAGGACCCCCAGGTAGTGGCGCTCATTGTTATTGATGATCCTATTGGTACATACTATGGTGCAGAAATTGTTGCGCCGATCTTTAGTGAAATTATGCTGCAAGTCATGCGCTATCTTAATGTGCATCCTGAAATTACTCCGGAAATTGCGCCTCAATTGCCTAAGAAGAAGATGGAGCTTGCTCCGGTAGTCAGTCCTGTTGTCAAAGAAGTACCACAAGGCAAAGTAGTAGTGCCTAATGTAAAGGGAAAAACTATTCGTGAGGCAGCTGAGATACTGAATAAAGCCGGGTTAGCCCTGATCCCTGCCGGGACAGGCACGGCTGTCAGTCAGCAGGTGGAAGCCAACAGCATCGTCAGCAGCGGCACAGAGATTACCGTAACCTTCGAACAATAAATGCCGATAAAACGTTGGCTAGCTTTGTTGCTCGAAATTTTGCAATCCTCAACGTACAAACTGTACGCCTCCGGTCGCGAAATCTCGGGCGTCGTGCTATCCTCGTTTCTCGACAGCCTCAAAAAATGAAATAAAAGGGAGGCTACTGCTATGTCCGACAAACACCAACTAGCCAGGGTGTTGGAAGAAATTGCCGTTTTCCTTGAACTAAAAGGAGAAAACCCTTTTAAGGTAAAGGCTTATCATACAGCGGCCCGGACGATTGACAAAGTGGATATGGATCTGGCTACCTTAGCGCAACAGTGGGATACGGTCAAAGGAATTGGCAAAACAATTGGTCAGCAAGTAGAAGAATTTGCTGCTACCGGTCACTTGGCTTATTATGATGAATTAAAATTTGCTGTACCGCCCGTTCTTTTTGAATTAGTTAAGATTCCCGGTCTGGGTCCGAGGAAAGCGCTGGTTCTTCATGATAAACTGGGAATTAATTCGGTAGGTGAATTGGAATATGCCTGTCGGGAAAACCGGTTAAAAGACTTAGCCGGCTTTGGGGAAAAAACGCAAACCAAACTATTGGAAGGTATTGAATATATCAAAAAGTTCCAAGGCCAGTTTTTGTTATGCGATGCCCTGCCAATTGCTGAAAAACTCGCTCAAATTCTTTGCGCTCACTCTTTTATTGATAAGGCTCAAGTGGCAGGCAGTATTCGCCGGCGTCTGGAAACAGTCAAAGATATTGATATTGTTGTTGCCAGCACACAGCCTGAGCTGGTGGGGGATGCGGTCGTTGCCATGCCGGGTGTACAACAGCTCATCAGCCGGGGCTCTACCAAAATTAGCCTGAAGCTTATTACCGGCATGAATCTTGATGTCCGCATAGTGCCTCCGGAGCAGTTCGTTGGCTGCTTACACCATTTTACTGGCAGTAAGGAACATCATGTACAACTGCGCAGGTTAGCCAAGGAGCAAGAGTTAAAGATTAACGAATATGGCTTGACGGACAACAAGGGCAATACTGTGCCAATTGCTTCAGAAGAAGAATTGTACCATCAGTTTGGGTTGCCTTATATCGCGCCGGAGCTGCGCGAGGGGCGTGATGAAATTGAGCTTGCCCAGCAGGGACTTTTGCCTAATATTGTTTGCTTGAATGACATTAAGGGCATGTTTCATGCTCATACGACGTATTCTGACGGAACAGCAACGGTTGTTGATATGGCCCAGGCTTGCCGGCAAAAGGGCTGGCAATATCTTGGCATCACCGATCATAGTCAGACTGCTGTATATGCCCGGGGCTTACGTGTGGAAGCGGTACGGGACCAGCGGCGGGAAATTATGCAATTCAATGAAAAAAATGGCGGATTTCAGCTTCTCGCCGGTATTGAAAGCGATATTCTTCCTGATGGAACACTTGATTACCCAGATGAAATTCTCGCAGAATTTGATTTTGTTATTGCTTCAGTACACTCGGCTTTTCGTCAGAGTGAAGCCGATATGACCCGGCGGATTAAGCGGGCCATGGAAAATAAGTATGTAACGATGCTAGGCCATCCTACCGGGCGTATTTTATTAGCCCGCCAAGGCTATGATATAGATTTAGCCGCTGTCATCCGTGCGGCAGGCGAGACAGGTACTATCCTGGAGATTAACGCTAATCCTTACCGCCTGGATTTAGACTGGCGGTTTTATCAGCAGGCAAAAAAACAGGGCGTAGTATTTGCTATTAATCCTGATGCCCATGCAATTGATGAAATTGATAATATGGTTTATGGTGTGGCAATGGCCCGCAAAGGAGGATTGATGGCGTCCGATATTGTCAATACTTACCAGGGGGCCGATCTCGGCAAATTCCTTGCCCGGAAAAGATAAAACAAAAAGGGCGGCCAAGGCCACCCTTTTTGTATACCGCCAGTCGCTAGGGAACCGGCAGTTTAGGATAAGGTAGATTCATATTGTTCGATCATTTTGCGGACCATTTGACCACCAACGCGACCGCAGTCGGCTGAAGTCATAGTAGCCCAGCCATTAGAGCGAACGTGTTCGGCAATACCCAATTCGGAAGCAACTTCGAATTTCATACGATCGAGTGCGTTTTCAGAAGCGGGATTAACAGGTTTTCTGCTACGTGCCATGAAGAAATCACCTCCTTGATTTTCTGATACTAGTATTGGTTGAATAAATAATGTTTATTCTCGTCATGTTATGTTAAATCGTTCCAAGAAAATGATTGGAAGTACAAGAAAATTTAGTGCTGGAGGTTGGCAGGAAAGCTTGCTGCCAGCACGAATATGAACAGACGCAGTACCGAGCAGGAGGATGAAAATAATGCTAAGCGATATTGAAATTGCTCAGGCGGCGAAGATGCTGCCGATAGAACAAATTGCAGGTAAACTGGGGATTGATACTGAGTATATTGAACAGTATGGTAAATATAAGGCGAAAATCAGTCTTGATTTATACGAGAAAATTAGCAATCACCCTGAGGGGAAGTTAATTTTGGTGACGGCCATTACTCCCACTCCGGCGGGAGAAGGTAAGTCGACCACCACGGTAGGGTTAGCGCAGGGAATTGCTAAATTAGGCCGGAAGGTGGCTGTAGCACTGCGTGAACCTTCTCTCGGGCCATGTATGGGGGTTAAAGGCGGTGCGGCAGGCGGCGGTTACGCTCAGGTGGTGCCTATGGAGGATATTAACCTTCATTTTACCGGCGATATGCATGCCGTATCCAGTGCCCATAACTTGCTTTCAGCAATGCTGGATAATCATATTCAGCAGGCCAATGCTCTGCGCATTGATCCACGGCGAGTTGTATGGCGGCGTGTAGTGGATATGAATGACCGGGCGCTTAGAAATATTATTATAGGGTTAGGCGGAAAAGCGCATGGCATCCCTCGCGAAGATGGGTATGACATTACGGTAGCCTCAGAAGTAATGGCTATTTTGTGTCTTGCCAGTGACCTGGAGGATTTAAAGCATCGCCTGGCCCGTATTGTCGTGGCTTATACCTACGACAATGAGCCTGTAACCGTTAGTATGCTGAAGGCCCAGGGAGCAATGGCGGCATTGTTAAAGGAAGCAATAAAGCCAAATCTGGTTCAAACCTTAGAACATGTACCGGCATTTATTCATGGCGGTCCGTTCGCCAATATTGCTCATGGCTGTAATAGTGTTATGGCAACAAAGCTAGCCCTTAAGCTGAGTGATTATGTTGTCACCGAGGCTGGTTTTGGTGCCGATTTAGGAGCAGAAAAATTCTTTGATATTAAGTGTCGTTATGCTGATCTTAAACCGCAGGCCGCTGTTATTGTGGCTACTGTGCGGGCCTTGAAAATGCATGGCGGCGTACCTAAGAACGCCCTTACCATACCGGATGTGCAGGCTGTAGTTCAGGGGGCGGCTAACCTTGAAAAGCATATTGAAAATATTACAAAATTCGGTGTGCCTGCAGTAGTGGCCGTAAATGCTTTTCCTACCGACACAGCAGAAGAATTGGCTGCTGTCAAAGCCATTTGTCAAAAGGCGGGTGTGCCGGTAGCTATCTCCAATGTATGGGCCGAGGGTGGTCAGGGCGGTTTAGAGTTAGCTCAGATGGTACTTGATGTAGCTGATAGCAAGGCAGCCCAGTTTGCACCAATTTATCCCTTAGATGTGCCGCTTGCCGAAAAAGTACGCATCATTGCCTGTGAAGTATATGGTGCCAAAGGCGTTGTTTTCTCTAAAGAAGCGGAGAAAACCATTGCTGAGCTGGAAAAAATGGGCTATGGTCATTTGCCGGTATGTATGGCTAAGACGCAGTATTCCTTTTCCGATGATGCCGGCTTGCTCGGAAGGCCCCGGGACTTTACCGTCACCGTGCGGCAGGCGCGCGTTTCAGCAGGCGCCGGGTTTATTGTTATGCTGACCGGTGATATTATGACGATGCCGGGACTCCCTAAAATCCCTGCTGCCGAGAAAATTGACGTAGATAAAAATGGTCGCATTACGGGCCTTTTTTAGGAGGAACGCATGACAATTCTATTAGATGGAAAGCAAGTAGCAGCAGAACGCAAAACACGCATTCAGACACAAATTGCTGCTTTGGCTGTAAGGGGAGCGAAACCGGGATTGGCAATTGTGCTGGTCGGAGATGATGCTGCCTCCCGGATCTATACTACCCGTATGGCTAAATTGGCTGAAACCATGGGGATGGCCGTCTTTGTCAAAGAGCTGCCTGCCGGGATCAGTCAAGTTGAATTGTTAAACTTGATTAGTGCACTCAATGCTGACCCGGCGGTGCAGGGAATATTGCCGATGATGCCGCTGCCTGGTCATCTTGATGCCGACCAGGTGGCAGCGCACATTCAGCCAGCCAAGGATATTGACGGCTTGAATCCGCTTACTATTGGTCTGGTTGCAGCTGGAAAAAGCTTGGCTGCTCCTTGCACGCCACGGGCAGTTATAGCTATTCTGGATCATTACCATATTGAATTAAGCGGCCGCCGAGCGGTGGTTATTGGTCGAAGCAATGTGGTCGGTAAGCCGCTGGTTCATTTGCTGCTGGCCCGTAATGCTACTGTTACGGTGTGTCATTCTAAGACACAGGACTTGGCAGCAGTTGTCTCTCAAGGTGATATTGTTATTGCTGCAGTAGGAAAGGTCAATTTAGTACAGGCAGATATGATTAAACCGGGCGCTGTAGTTATTGATGTCGGCATTAATGAAGTTGACGGTAAAATGGTAGGAGATGTTGATTTTGAACGTGTTTCACCAATAGCCAGTGCCATTACTCCTGTGCCTGGCGGCGTAGGTGCTGTAACCACGACTATGGTACTTGAGGCAGTGCTTCAGGGGATGGGGCATGTCTAAGCGGGTTGTTATCGGCTTCGGTAATTTGCTTATGGGTGATGATGCGGCAGGGCTTCAGGTCCTTACCCATTTGTCCGGCATGAAATTGCCAGATGATGTAGAACTGATAGATGGTGGGGTCGCTTCGTTGGAAGCGCTGTCTAATGCACGTGGAGCAGCAGAAATTATACTTGTTGACGCGCTGTATGGCGGTGGCCAGCCCGGTGAGCTGTATGATGTCGCACCGGATGACTTGGGTTCTATAGCGGCAGACCATTTTTCACTCCACCAGTTTACGCTGGCAGAGGCACTTTATTTAACCCGGCAACTGGGCTCAATGCCGCCGATTGTTATTTACGGCATTGAGCCGGGCTGCATGGATATGGGGATTGGCTTATCATCACCCGTGGCAGCAGCTGCAGAGCAGGCCGCATACAGGATTGCCGGTTATTTGCGAGGTGGAAGGCATGCATGAAATGGCCATTGCCCAAGGCATTTTGGATATAGTAGTGCAGGAAGCGTCACAAAATGGTGCTGATAGGATCACTCGTATCAAACTGCGGATAGGTGAAATGACAGGAATTCAGCCAGATGCTTTAACCTTTTGCTTTGAAGCATTGGCGGCAGAGACCCCGGCGAGAGCGGCGGAATTAGAAATTGAGGTAGTGCCGTTAGTAGCCGAGTGCCAAGCCTGTGGTCAGCAATTTGGTGTCGAAAGATACCGGTTTTTTTGTCCAGCTTGTTCATCGGCAGAAGTGAAAACCTTATCAGGACGGGAATTGCAAGTGGAACATCTGGAGGTAGAATAATGGAAATCAAAGTGATGGCAAACATCCTTGATAAAAATGACCAGATTGCGGCTGATATAAACTGCCAATTAAGTGCAAAAGGTATCTTTGTCCTCAATTTGCTAGGCTCACCCGGCTCTGGTAAGACATCGCTGTTAGAGAGAACAATAGTTGCGCTAAAAAACGACTTACGGCTGGCCGTTATTGAAGGCGATCTATTTACTTCCAAAGATGCAGAACGGATTGACCGCCACGGAGTACCTGTTATCCAGATTAATACAGGCGGCGGTTGTCATCTGGATGCTGCGATGATACGAAATGTGCTGGGACGTCTATGCTTAGATGAACTGGATATGATTATTATTGAAAATGTAGGCAATCTCGTCTGCCCGGCTGAATTTAACATCGGCGAAGACGCCAAAGCAACAGTGCTTAGCATAACCGAAGGAGAAGACAAACCATTGAAATATCCGCTGATGTTTAAGCAGGCTTGTGTGACTATTTTAAATAAGGTTGATTTATTACCCTATACCTCTTTCGATTTGGCAGCAGCTATCGAGGATATTACCAGTATCAATCCACGCATTACCCTTATCCAGGCCTCCTGCCGTACTGGTGCAGGACTACAGCCTTGGTTTGACTGGCTGCGTGAGCAAGTGCACAATAAGCAGGCGAGGAGTTAAGCGGAATGAGTGATATAACCAGGCAAGAGCAAGAAATTGAGTTACTTCGCAACCAATTGAATGCTTTAGTAATAGAAAAAAAGGGAAACTTAAATCATCCGGCGGTCATGTTCTTGAGTGCCCGTTTAGACAAGTTGATTGTAGAGTGCCAAAAAAACAAAAATAGTTTCAGTTTAAAATAAGATAAAGTGGAATGATAAGTTTCCGAGTGGAACAAAAAAGTTCCAGTATTGGAAATAAAAGTTAACACAACAGAGTCGGTAGAACCGGTGCTGTTGTGTTTTTGTTTTGGCATGGATCTTGCAATAATACTTACAGGAAACCAGAAATGCACATACTAACGTTAAGTAGGAGGGTTTTACATGATTGTTGGAGTTGCTAAGGAAATTAAAAATAATGAGAACCGTGTTGCTCTTACCCCTGCAGGTGCAGAAATGCTTCATCAGGCAGGGCATACTGTGCTGGTAGAAAAAAATGCCGGCTGGGGCAGCGGTTTTTCCGATGAAAGCTATCTCAAAGCAGGAGCACAAATTATTTGTGATAAAAAGCAGCTTTTTGATGCTGCCGAAATGATTATGAAAGTAAAAGAACCGCTGGCTGCTGAATTTGAACTTTTTCATGAAGGACAGATCCTCTTTACCTATCTCCATCTGGCTCCTGAGCCTGAGTTAACAAAAGCTTTACTAAATAAAAAGGTAATTGGTATTGCCTATGAAACGATTGAAGATACTCACCACTCCTTGCCGTTATTAACTCCTATGAGTGAAGTAGCCGGCCGTATGTCGGTCCAGGTTGGAGCCCAGTTTCTTGAAAAACCGTATGGTGGCAAAGGTGTGCTGTTGGGCGGCGTGCCTGGGGTAGAACCGGCACAGGTAGTGATTGTCGGCGGTGGTATTGTTGGCACAAATGCCGCTAAAATGGCATTGGGTCTGGGGGCCCGCGTCACGATTATCGACCGTTCGGCTGATCGACTCCGTCAACTGGATGACTTATTTAGCGGTCAGGTAACCACCGTGATGTCTAATAGCTATAATATTGCTCAATGGGTCAAAAAAGCCGATTTGCTGATTGGGGCAGTACTGCTGCCGGGCGCACGTGCTCCTAAGCTGGTTTCCGATGATATGGTCAAAACGATGGAGCCCGGTTCGGTTATTGTTGATGTTGCTATTGACCAGGGCGGATCAGTAGAAACGATTGATCGCGTAACCACGCACAGTGATCCTACCTATACCAAATACGGAGTAGTTCATTATGCGGTAGCTAATATGCCTGGTGCCGTTGCCCGGACTTCCACTTTTGCGCTGACTAATGCGACCTTGGAATATGCACTGCAGATTGCCAATAAGGGTTGGAGAAGAGCTGCACTTGATAATTCGGGCCTGGCAAAAGGGATCAATGTTCTGGAGGGTAACCTCACCTATAAAGCAGTGGCGGATGCTCTTAAAATACCCTATACATCTTTAGAAGAAGTTCTGAAGTAAAAGTTTGTGTCGAATCTGCTCATAAAAAAGTGGGCAGATTCTTTTTTTTGCCCATAATTATAAAAAAGTTAAAATTTTTAAAAAATAAACTTGAAAAATTATACAAATACTCGTATATTGGAAAATATAGGTAAATCGAGGCGGGTGCAAGTGTGGTAGGTAAACGTGATTATGGAGAAAAGCAATGGGGTTTAGGCAGTATTCTATTGCTTTTTTTGCTGTGTACGGTAGGATTGGTATCAATGACACTGGAGGGCGTACAGCAGCAGTGTGTTGATAAAAATATATCCATACTACATCATGGCACTGACCGGGTTAGCAACTATTTCACCAGAATTCAAGGTGTATTATTAACTGCCGCAGACCCAGATGAGCCCACCTGGGTCAATCAAGGTACTCTCCACCGTCTGCAGAAATTGGGAATTGATTATCCCGAGATTATCTCAATCAGTATTGCCGATGAAGAGGGAAGCGTAATTTATTCAACTTATCACCATCTTATGAGTTATTCTTTAAACACTGAAAAATATTTTCATAAAGCTATGAATAGTACCAGGCCAGGAATCTCCGATCTATATACTAAGCTTGGCAATCGTGCGCTTGCTGTATATGTACCTCTGATGAAGGCGGGGAAGGTGGTAGGACTTATTCAGGCAGTCGTAGATCCGTATTTGCTAAACAATCTGCTTGCTGATTTAATTCGCGACCGGGAGCATACCTTTTTGGGGATAACCGATACAAATGGTGTTATTATTGCCTTTTCTCATCCCCAGTACATCGGTACCAGCCTTACGCGGCTGGAATCCATTCAAATGGCGTTGCAGGGAAAGAATGCGGCCATTACTGAGACAAGTGTGCTTGAAAAAGATTGGCGGTTAGTTGTGACCCGGCCATTAGCTGACAACCAAGGGGCAGTGATTCTCTCACAGCCGGCACGGGCAGTTTATTCACCGGTGGTTGCTGTGCTCAGGTACGAAATACCGGCAGTGCTGCTCTGGGTACTCCTGATTATCGTACTTATTTATCGGAAAGTATTGCAGGCCAGCCACCGCGAAGTGGATTTGATGGCGCTTCAAGCCGAGAAAGCAAATGCAGTGGCAGAAATAGCTGCCAGTGTAGCCCACGAAGTGCGCAATCCTTTGACAGGCATTCGCGGCTTTATGCAGCTATTGTCAAGCAGAACTAAAGATCCTAAGGCTCATGAGTATGGTAAACTGATTGTTGAAGAAGTAGACCGGGTAGAAGTTATTATTGGAGAGTTCTTGAGTTTGGCCAAACCCCATTCTATGCGCCGGACAAAATGCAGTTTGACAGGCATACTGCGCAGTGTATATCTGCTGGCAAGCGGGAGGGGGATTTATAACGGAGTGGATATCGAATTTATTGAGACAGAAAGTATTGGCATGATGGCCGACGGTGCACAATTAAAACAAGCTTTCCTCAATTTATGCACTAATTCTATTCAAGCAATGCCGAATGGCGGAAAACTGACTATTGCCGTGAAGCGGGAGGGTACGAGAGCTTTTGTCCTTATTCAAGATACCGGCATAGGAATACGTCCTGAGCATATACCGCGCTTAGGCGAACGGTTCTTTACCACAAAAGATGATGGATCAGGTTTGGGGCTGGCAGTCGTGTATCGTGTAATTGAAGATAATCACCGCGGCAAGATTGAAGTTAAGAGCGTAATCAATCAAGGAACGACTTTTCGTATATGGTTACCGCTGGAATAGGTGCCTAAAGTAATAAATCCCAATTACATTGGGATTTATTTTTTTTGGAGTACATTGTTAATATACTATTATTTCATCTTATTAAAGGAAGGAAATGATAAAGCAATGACGAAAATAAATACAAGAGTATAGAAAATATAGTTATGCGGAGGGGATGCCTGTGAGTAAAAAAATAGTGGCCTTATTGTTGATGGTAGCTATAACTGCCCTTTTAGTGGCCGGGTGTGGTTCCAATCAAGCTACTCAGCCAAAGGCGGAGAAGGCAGAGAAAAAAATTATTATTGGTTATACGCCGTGGACGGGGTATGGCGCTTTATTTATCGCTAAAGAAAAGGGCTTTTTTAAAAACAGAGGCTTGGATGTTGAGTTACAATCTATAGAGGGTGTAGGTGACCGGAAACAATCGCTTGTTGCAAACCGTATTCAAGCAATGGCAGCCTCGCTTGACGTTTCCGTTTCTGCTGCCGGTGAAGGTGTACCCATGAAATTTGTATGGGCTTTTGATGCTTCAAACGGTGCTGACGGACTTATTGTTAAAAAAGGCCGGGGTATAGAAAAGGTAGCTGATTTAAAGGGCAAAGAGATAGCTTTTCATAGAGGTTCGGCATCTCATTTCTTTCTCTCTACTATCTTAGAAAAAGCGGGCTTATCGGATGCTGACATTACGGCGGTAGATATGAAGGCCAGTGAAGCTGCTTCTGCTTTTATGGCCGGTAAAGTAGATGCTGCTGTAACCTGGGAACCTCATTTAACTAAGGCAGTGGCTGCCGGTGATATAGTGCTTTCTACGACTAAGGATACTCCTGGCCTGATTGCCGATGTTTTAGCAGTCCGTGAAGAACTGGCTCAGAAGGATCCTCAAACGGTGCAAGCAATTGTTGAGGCTCTGGCTGAAGCAACGGATTACCTGAACAAAAATCCGGAAGACGCCAACAAAATCTTGGCTGCCGCTTTTAAAATGAAACCGGAAGAAGTTGCTGCTGATATAAAGACGGTCAAATTCTATGATCTGCAGGGTAATCTCGAGTTTTACGGTACCAAGGAAAAACCGGGCACCATATTTGAGGTTGGTAAACGGGCTGGTGCTTTTTATGTGAATCAAAAGATTTTGCCTCAGGCACCTGATCTGAATAAGTTTATTGATGGAACGTTTATTAGCAAGGCAAAAAAATAAACCTTCGAAGCACAAAAGACAGGGCGATGAGCCCTGTCTTTTTAGTAGGAGAATAGCAGGACGTTGTCGAAGTACCAGGCATATACTGTAAGATATGCTACAATTCGGAGGGCTTAATGTGAGTACTGAAAAAGACTGGGAAACATTTAAACAAAGGCTGTTCACTAAATCGAGTATTAATTTGAACGATTATAAGCCAACACAAATGCAGCGGCGAATTACCAATTTAATGACCCGCCATGGAGCGACTACTTATTTGGGCTTTTTTGAAATGATGGAGCGCAATTCTCAATTGTATAAGGAATTTATTGATTTTCTTACCATAAATGTGACTGAGTTTTTTCGTACTCCCGAAAAATTTGATGAATTAGAGAAAAAAGTTATTCCTGACCTGCTTGTTAAAAATAAAAAATTAAGCATCTGGAGTGCCGGATGTTCCGTCGGAGCGGAGCCCTATTCCATCGCGATGATTTTAAATGAATTGACACCGGCAGTCAGACACCGAATTTTGGCGACTGATTTAGACATTGAAATTCTTGGGAAGGCCAAGAAGGGTATTTATACCATGAATGAGTTGAAAAATATGCCCACTCCTCGCCTTACGAAGTATTTTAAACAGTCTGACGGCACTTTTCAACTCAATGAGGACATTAAGTCCCGTGTTGAGTTCGGTCGCCACAACCTGCTTCTGGATAAGTTTGAGAGTGGTTTTGATCTCATACTTTGCCGGAATGTGGTTATCTATTTTACCGAAGAAGCGAAAGATGCTTTATACCGGCGCTTTTTTGCCGCATTAAAATCAGGAGGAGTTCTGTTTGTTGGCGGAACGGAGGCTATTTTGAACTTCCGCGATATCGGATTTCAAAGCTATATGCCTTTTTTCTATCGAAAACCATAGTTCCTAACTTCACAGCATCCCCCAGCCGGATACGATGCGAAACATATACAGCAAGTGTTCGAAGAAGACAGAGGTCGGAGTTTGCTCTGCTACGTCCTTTGTGGCGATAATATCAACTGTTTTTACTGCTTTATCGCGAACGAAAAAAATAACTTCACCAATTTTTTGCCCCTGGTAAACAGGGGCTTTTATCTTTTCCGGCAAATCCAGCTCAACAGTGACGTGCTGATAGTCTTCAGGCTTAACTATTACGGCAGCTACTTGACTAATGCATACATCTACTGCATCGGTCATGCCGCTTTCCACCGGAAGAGGACCGACAATATCACCAGCTTCAGCGTATTCGTAAATGTCGAAACTGTCAAAGCCATATTTTAATAGCTGCATTGAGTCTTGCCAACGTGAATGATCATGGAGCACCACCGCAATTAATCGCTGATTGCCGCGAGTGGCACTGGATATTAAGCACGGGCCTGCCTCGCCGGTAGTGCCTGTTTTTACCCCGTCAGCATCCTCCAGCATCCACAGCAGTTTATTGGTATTACGTAAATTGATATCTTTTTCTTTGCCCCGCCGGTCCAGCCAGTCGATCGTTGTTTCACGGGTATTGACGATCTCGGCAAAGATGGGATTGGTAAGGGCATACCGAGAAATCCAGGCCAGGTCAAAGGCGGTGGAATAATGGCTGACGGCTGTGAGACCGTGGGGATTGCGAAAATTGCTGTTTACTGCTCCCAGCAATTGTGCCTTGGCATTCATGGTGAGCACAAAGGCATCAACTGAGCCGGCCAGGTGTTCGGCAATTGCCACAGCGGCATCGTTACCTGAACGCATTAAAAGGCCGGTCACCAGCTCGCGCAGGGTCAATACCTGACCGGCATAAAGATGCATAGATGAGCCGCCTGTTCCGGCAGCACGGAGGCTGACTTCTACGTTTTCATCCAGCCGGCCGCTTTCAATTGCAAGAATAGCAGTTAATACTTTCGTAGTGCTGGCAGGGGCATATCGCTTATGAATATTTTGGGCAAACAGAATTTCTCCTGTTTTTGCGTCCATGAGAATAGCTGCATTGGCCTTTATCACTGGCGGTTTGGGGGCTGCGTTAACCACCGTTGTCGCTGCCAGCAATAGGATCAGTAGATACGAAAGGCATAACGTTATATAAGTGCGCATGAGTCATCCCCCTTTTTACGCAGTACCGTGAGGTACTAACACATTATATTGACCACAAGGTGGTCATATGCAGCAGATTTTCAGCGTAATAGTAGCTATGAGCCTTTTAGGGGGGACGAATCATGAAATATAAAGGATTGCGACTGTGGAGCATAATTGCGGTACTATCGCTGATGATAGCCGGGGGAAACCATGACAGTATGGAAAAACAGAGCAGGATTATACGGCATGTGCCAACTACCCATAAGATAGTGGCCTTTACTTTTGATGACGGCCCTCATCCGGGAACTACACCTGAATTGCTGAAGGTATTGCGGGAGAAAGGAGTAAAAGCGACTTTTTTTATTTTAGGCCGTAATGCGGAAATCTATGGTGACTTGCTGCGGCAGGTAGTTGCAGAGGGGCATGAATTAGCTAACCATGGGTATAGTCACCAGTTCTTACATCAAATCAATATGGAAGAGTATCTTGCTGAAGTTGACCGTAATGAAGCTCTTTTAGCGACAGTTGGGGTAAAACCGGTCTTTTTTCGTCCGCCTGGCGGCGGTTATAACGATCAACTGGTAAACAGATTGCAACAAAAGGGATATACTACGGTGATGTGGACAGTAGATACCCGGGATTGGAGCCGGCCTACCGTTAGCGAAGTAGTCAAAACAGCCTCGGCCAACTTAAAGCCAGGCAATATTTTTTTATTTCATGACGGGCAGGATAAAATGCCTACTCCTCAGGCAGTGAGCCTGCTTATTGATCAATTTCGGGCCCAAGGTTATCAGTTTGTTACATTGAGCGAATTGATGCAGTATTACGAAGTGCGCCATTAGTCGGAAAATTTTATCTTTGGCAGCAGGTATTTTGCGGTAATTACCGTATTGTTTTGTTAAATGTATGCTTGACTGGAGGTAATAAAAATGATTAAACAAGCCCCACTGGTAATGATCCCAGGGCCGACACCGGTGGCAGAGTCCATTCGTCAGGCCATGGCTGTACAAACCTATGGTCATACCTATAACGGTTTTGTCGGTATTTACAAAGAATGTTTGGCTGGGTTAAAGGGAATTTTCCAGGCTGAACATGTCATTGTAATTGGTGGCGCCGGAACATTGTCAATGGAAATGGGATTGATTAATACTGTTCGCGCCGGTGAAGATATTCTAGTAGTTTCACACGGCGTTTTTGGCGACCGCTTCGAGTTGGTAGCGAAAGCATTGGGTATTCGCGCCGAAGTATTGACTTGTCCTGCCGGACAATTGGTGCCGTTAGCAGCGATAGAAGAAAAATTACAAGCTAAAAACTATAAAGCCATTACGCTTACTCATGTCGACACCTCGACTGGCGTAATGGCACAGGTTAAGGAAGTCGGTCAGCTGGCCCGCAAATATAATACGCTGTATATCGTAGACGGCGTATGTGCCAGTGCTGCTGTACCTGAAACCATGAAAGACTTTGGGATTGATATGATTGTAACGACCTGCCAAAAAGCGTTTGGTACTCCACCGGGATTAGCAATGGTGGCATTTAACGACCGGGCGCTGGCTCGCCGGGAAGAATTGGGTACAGTACCCAGCTACTATTCGGACTGGAAGAATTGGTTGCCCATTATGGAAAACCCGTCATTGTATTTTTCCACTCCGCCAGTCAATCATATTGTAGCGTTAAATGAAGCAGTTAAAATTGTGATTGCTGAGGGGCTGACGGAACGGTATATCCGGCATAACCGGATCGCAGCCAGTATCAGGGCCGGACTTGCTGC
>Ga0366774_1011_pt1 | contig 33976 bp, 28 predicted proteins | sample BONcelHN113001D9_FD_207068 | JGI IMG/M metagenome (GOLD analysis project Ga0366774, IMG submission 207068) | Enriched cells from coal bed in the Powder River Basin, Montana, United States - BONCAT cells N11 rep2 HSBNCT.N11.300.1.D9 ...
GAAGAGGAAAACCATCGGACAGCGTGACGATGGAACAATTGATTCAAAAGAAAAGAAGAACCGGAAACCCCTTATTATAGGCGGGCTGTCCTGCGGCATCATCCTGTTCCTCGCAAGCTCGATTCAGCAGCTAGGCATGGTTTATACCACTGCCGGCAAGAGTGGATTCATAACGGCATTATATATCGTACTCGTGCCGATTTTAGGCCTTTTGGGGAAAAAAAAGGTTCTCCCAATCCTATGGTTTTGCGTCGCAATGGCGACCATAGGGCTTTACCTGCTCTGTATTCAGGAAGGCTTTTTCATCAGCAAGGGAGATCTGCTTGTACTTGTTTCTGCTTTTGGTTTTGCAGGGCACATTTTGGCCATCGGCCATTTTTCTCCTAAAGCGGACAGTATTCAGCTGGCAGGCTTGCAATTTTTAGTTGCCGGGCTGCTCTCCATCCCTTTCATGTTACAATTCGAAACCATCCGCTGGGCTGGCATTGTCGCTTCCACACAGCCGATTCTCTATGCCGCGGTCATGTCCTGCGGGGTGGCTTACACCCTTCAGATCATCGCGCAAAAGGACACCTCACCCACGGTGGCTTCTTTGATCATGTCACTGGAATCGGTAATCGCGGTGGCCGCAGGAATCATCCTGTTAGGAGAACAAGTCACTTCAAGAGAAATCTGGGGCTGTGTAATCATGTTCGCAGCCATCCTGCTGGCTCAGTATCCTTCGAAAGAGGAGAGGCTTGCCAAGGCGGAGAGTGGACGAACCAAATTAAGCCTCGCTTACCTGACAAGCCTTCTTACTCGTATTATAAAATGAACCGGGTACAGATTCAGAAAAGCCAATCGTGGAGCATCTCCCCGATTGGCTTTTTAACTGCGGTTATTTGGTTTCCTGCGTCAGTCCGTTTCAATCCTGCCGGACTAACCGGAATTAGATTCCCTGATCAATGGAAGTGACGATTAAATCTCCCACCTCTTTTGTTCCAAGAATTTTTTTCCCAGAACTCATGATATCAGCGGTTCTGAAGCCGGCAGAAAGTACAGACTTGACTGCTGTTTCCACATCATCCGCTTCTTTGGAAAGCCCGAAGGTATAGCGCAGCATCATCGCAACTGACAAAATGGTAGCCATTGGATTTGCCTTATTCTGACCGGCAATATCCGGCGCGGAACCGTGAATCGGTTCGTACATTCCAAAATTGCCTTTTGCAAGGCTTGCAGATGGGAGCATTCCAATGGAGCCGGTGATCATGCTTGCTTCGTCAGAAAGGATATCTCCGAAGATATTGCTGGTCACGACGACATCGAACTGCTTTGGATCTCTTACCATCTGCATTGCTGCATTATCAATGTACATATGGCTCAGTTCAACCTCCGGATAGTCCTTGGAAACTTCCTTTACTATGCTTCTCCAGTGTCTGGAGCTTTCTAGAACATTCGCCTTATCCACGCTGGTCAGCTTCTTATTTCTCTTCATTGCCATATCGAAAGCAACAATGGCGATTCTTCTGATTTCTTCTTCCGCATATTGTTCCACATCGTATGCGGCTCTGCCTAGTTCGGTATCCTTATAGCCCTTCTCTCCAAAGTAGATTCCGCCCGTCAGCTCTCTTACAACAACAAGATCCAAACCGCCTTCGGTGATTTCGGACTTCAACGGGCAGGCTTCCGCCAGCTCTTCAAAGAGAATCGCCGGTCTGATATTTGCGAAAAGTCCAAGCTCCTTTCTCAGTCCGAGAAGGGCTCTCTCCGGTCTTTGCTCCCCCGGAAGGGTATCCCATTTCCAGCCTCCTACCGCACCAAGCAGAACCGCATCACTGCTCTTGCATACGTCGATAGTGTTCTGTGGCAGACATTCTCCCACCGCATCAATTGCAGCTCCGCCGGCAAGCACGGTGGTATACTGAAACTGATGACCGTATTTTTCTCCGATTTTATCCAACACTCTAACCGCTTCCGCCACCACGTCAGGGCCGATGCCGTCTCCCGGAACCAATGCAATTTTATAGTTCATTTATCTTCTCCTTTTGATATGCCAACAGCATATTATAGATTGTTCTTTACATAATTGACCAGCCCATCACACGCAATGATCTTGCTGATAAACTCCGGAAAAGGTTCCGCCTGATAGGTTTCCCCTTTTGTAGTATTTCTGATTTCTCCCGTTTTGAAATCAACTTCCACCTCATCTCCCGCTTCGATCTTGACCGCTGCCTCTTCACATTCCAGAATCGGCAATCCCGTGTTGAAGGAATTTCGATAAAAGATTCTTGCAAAGGTTGGGGCGATCACGCAACTCACGCCTGCCGCTTTGATGGCAATGGGGGCATGCTCCCTGGATGAGCCGCAACCGAAATTCTTGCCTGCCACGATGATGTCGCCCTCATTTACCTGATTGACAAACTCCGCGTCGATATCCTCCATACAGTGCTTAGCAAGTTCAGCCGGCACCGAGGTGCTCAAATGCCTTGCAGGGATGATGACGTCCGTATCAACGTTTTCTCCGTATTTAAAAACTTTTCCCATTTCGCTTTTCCTTCCTTTATTACAAGTCTTCTGGATTGAAGATCTTGCCAGCGATCGCCGATGCTGCGGCTACCGCAGGACTGGCCAAATATATCTCCGATTCCACATGCCCCATTCTGCCTACGAAATTTCTATTGGTGGTTGCCACCGCTCTCTCTCCCGCAGCCAGAATTCCCATGTGCCCTCCTAGGCAAGGTCCGCAGGTCGGCGTTGAGAATACAGCCCCCGCCTTGACAAAGATTTCTGCATAGCCGTTCTTGACGCACTCGAGATAGATGTTCTGGGTGCCCGGAAAGATGATAAGCCTCATGTTTTTTGCAACTTTCTTGCCCTTCAGAATTTTGGCCGTAACCTTCATATCTTCCATACGTCCATTGGTGCAGGATCCGATGACGACCTGATCGATTTTGATCTCGCCCACATCATCAATGGTTCTCGTGTTTTCAGGCAGATGAGGGAAGGCCACTGTCGGTCTGATTTTGGATAAGTCGATGACATAGGTCTCATCGTAGACCGCATCCTTATCCGGCTCGTATACCTTAATCTTCTTTTTAAAGGCTTTGTTTTTATTTTTGTGTTCCTTCATGTATTCCTTTGTCTTGTCGTCTACCAGGAAGATTCCGTTCTTAGCACCTGCCTCAATGGCCATGTTGGCCATGGTAAACCGATCATCCATGGAAAGATTTTTTAATCCGGGTCCCATAAATTCCATGGATTGATAGAGTGCTCCGTCAACACCGATCATGCCGATGATGTGAAGAATCACATCCTTGCCGCTGACCCATTTGGTCGGCTTTCCGATCAGCTCAAATTTGATGGCAGAAGGCACCTTGAACCAAGCCTTGCCCCGCGCCATTCCCGCCGCCATATCAGTGGACCCGATCCCTGTGGCAAAAGCGCCCAGTGCCCCATAGGTACAGGTATGGGAATCTGCGCCGATGACTGCATCTCCGGCAACCACGATCCCCTTTTCGGGGAGCAGAGCATGCTCGATGCCCATTTCTCCTACTTCGAAATAGTTTTCTATCTTTTGGTCTACTGCAAATTCACGCATCATTTTACACTGTTCTGCAGCCTTGATGTCCTTATTCGGGGTGAAGTGATCCGGGACCAATACAACCTTATTTTTATCAAAGACGCTCTCTGCGCCCATCTTCTGAAATTCTTTTATCGCAACCGGCCCCGTAATATCATTGGCTAATACGATATCCAGCTCTGCTTCGATAAACTGGCCGGCCTTTACTGTCTTCAGTCCCGCGTGGGCTGCTAAAATTTTCTGTGTCATCGTCATTCCCATGGTCATGTTCCTCCTTTAGTTAAGATTTTTATCATAGATCATCTTGTTCACCGCATTGATATAGGCATGGATACTGGCTTCTATGATATCCGTCGACAATCCTCTTCCCGTGAAGATGTTCCCGTCCACATCGCTGATTTTTACCATAGCATCTCCCAAAGCGTCTTCGCCCTCCGTAACGGACTGGATCTGATAATCCTCCAGATTGAAGTCCATCCCGACAATCTTCTCGATAGACTTGAAGGACGCATCGATGGGACCCTCTCCTCTGGAGACCTTCTCGATGACTTTTCCGTCCTTTACCATCTTGATCACTGCGGTGGACGTGATGGTATTTCCGCTGTTGATGACAAAGCTGTCGAGACAATAAGTCTTTGGTACCTGAACGGCTTCCTTGGAAATCAACGCTTCTATATCCCGATCGTACACCGACTTTTTCTTATCGGCAAGGTCTTTGAACTTAACAAACATTCTGTCGATCTCTGCCTCGGACATATCGTAGCCCAAATTCTTTATCTTATCCCGGAACGCATGCTTTCCGGAGTGTTTCCCGAGGACCAGATTGTTTTGCATCAGGCCGACGGATTCCGGGGTCATGATCTCATAGGTTTCCTTGTTTTTCATGACGCCATGCTGATGGATGCCGGCTTCATGGGCAAAGGCATTTTCTCCCACAATTGCTTTGTTCGGTTGTACCTTGACGCCTGTAATCCGGGATAACAGACTGGATGAGCGCATGATTTCCGTGGTTATAATCCTGGTATCAACATTCAATATATCTTTTCTGGTATGCAGGGCCATGACGATTTCTTCCATCGCAGCATTACCTGCTCTCTCGCCGATGCCGTTGATGGTGCACTCAATCTGCGACGCGCCGGCCTTGATGGCTGCCAGCGAATTGGCAACGCCCAGCCCCAAATCATTGTGGCAGTGGGTAGAAAGGGAAATATTCACCATGGATGGCGCATGCTCCTGCACCTTCATGAGAAAGTCGTAATATTCATCGGGTGTGGTGTAACCGACGGTGTCAGGCAGATTGATGGTAGTTGCCCCGGCCTTGATCACACCTTCAATCACCTTCGCAAGGAAGATTGGATCACTTCTGGTGGCATCCTCTGCGGACCATTCAATATCGCTGCAGTATCTCTTCGCATGCTTTACCATGGCGACGGAACGTTCATAAACTTCCTCCGGCGTCATCATCAGCTTATATTCCATGTGGATTGGCGAGGTGGCAATAAAGGTATGGATCCTGGGGGAAACTGCTCCTGCAAGTGCTTCCCATGCTCTGTCGATATCTTCCACGGTAGTTCTGGCTAGACTGGCAACGGTGCAGTCTTTCATGGTTTCGGCAATGGTCTTTACCGAAATAAAATCTCCCGGAGAGGAAATGGCAAAGCCAGCTTCGATTATATCCACTTTCATTTTTTCCAACTGTTTCGCCATTTCAATCTTTTCTTTGAGATTCATGCTGCAACCCGGGGATTGCTCGCCGTCTCTTAAGGTTGTGTCGAAAATCTTAATCATCTTGGTCATTGTTAGTTCCTCCTATTAAATGATTGATTGCTTCAGTTGAATTTTGCTCTGTTTTAACACAAAAAAATCCCTGAAGCTTCTTTAAAAGCTCCAGGGACGATATAATTCTACCGCGGTACCACCCTGATTACTGTTATAAACAGTCAACTCACTGGATTCCAACAAATCCTCGGCCTTGATAACGGGGCCATCCGGGACACCTTAATAGCTTTAACGGAAAAATTCATTCCAGCTAAAGCTGGTGAATTTCCGTATGGCACCTACTAAGATTTGCGTTGCAAATCAAGTTAGGTGCGCAGTGTTAGGGCACCTGCTCAGGAGCGAGATTGTTCTTTTCTGCGTATCGGTTCACAGCATCCACCGACTCTCTGTAACGCTTATCTGAAAAAACAAGTACTCCGTCGTTGCATTTAAGATTGATAATATTGCTAGTAGTATATTAAATAACGAGTCCTTTGTCAACGATTATTTTGTAAGACGTTGAAATATTTTATTTCACTTTACCTATGTATTCATCCTCAATTACTTCTTTTTCATCCGGGGAATGCACTTCGAAATCATCATCCTCCGGGGTCTCTATGTCATTCAGTTCCGCTTCGTCAGGTAAAATCTCACAGATCGTTCCGTCTAAGTATTCATCGATTTCTTTGTCATCTCCGCAAGGATTTCTTTTTACTTTTTCTGCTTCAGTCATATTGTTTCTCCTTCCTTTCTTTAAACAGATATCTAATGTGTTACTATTTTATACCCCAGAAACAAGAAGTACAACCATATTTATAACGCATACGTAGATAATTTTCGACGGTAGAAAATTATCTTACCTTAGCGCGTTTCAACGTCGCTTTCAGGGATGTTACTGCTGAATCCAGGGCTTTTTTGACTCCTCGAATTCATCTGCGATCTCCTTAGGCAGCTGGGTACAGAGGCTGATGATAATAATCACCACAGTAGAGGCGATGAAGCCAGGGATAATCTCATAAACGGAGAAGATCCCCCCGTTTGCCTTCATTGAATACCAGAGTAGATCCACCACTCCACCCGTTACCATCCCGGCGATTGCACCCTGCAGCGTTGTTCTTTTCCAGAACAGCGAAAAGAGAATCAGCGGCCCGAATGCGGCACCAAATCCGCCCCAAGCACATGCGACCAGGCCAAATACCGAGCTGTTCGCATCCAATGCAATCACAATGGCAATGACTGAAATCAGCAGAACTGCGATTCTGCTCACCCATACGAGTTCCGTACCGTCTGTTCTTTTGTTGAATAGTAATGCATAGAGGTCCTTGGAAGCCGAAGATGCCGAAACCAAAAGCTGTGAACTTGCAGTACTCATGATTGCTGCCAGAATCGCAGTTAGCAGAATGCCTGCAATCACGTCCGGGAACATCCCACCAATCATAGCCATATAGATGGTTTCTCCATCCGCCAGTTCAGGAATATAGGCCTTTCCGATCACACCAATGGAAACCGCGGCGGTCAAGGTAATGACAACCCAGATCATTGCGATCGCTCTTGACTTGCGGATCATATCAGGGGACTGGATCGCCATAAATCTCGTTAGAATATGAGGCTGACCGAAATAGCCCAAGCCCCAACCAAGACCGGACGCCAGAAGCATGGAATCGATTGCTCCCTCCTTCATTGGGAAAAATCCTAACGATTCCGGCGTTAAGGCCGCCAATCTTGCGGTGAGTTCTCCGACTCCCCCCATTTGAAAGATCGCCATAAAAGGGACCACCAACAGGGCAAAAAACATAATGCTACCCTGAATCGTGTCAGTCCAGCATACCGCTGTAAATCCACCCAGCGCAGTGTAAGATACGATGATTGCAGCTCCTAAAATTAAGCCGGTCGTATAATTCATTCCAAAAACGGTGGAGAATAATTTCGCACCGGCTGAAAATTGGGAGGAGGTATACACCAGGAAGAAAATAACAATAAAGATTGCAGAAACAACTCTTAATATATGTTTCGAGTCCTTGAATCTGTTTTCAAGAAAGTCCGGGATAGTAATGGAGTTTCCGGACACCTCCGTGTACTTTCTGAGCCGCTTCGCTACAAAAAGCCAGTTTAAATAAGTACCGATAACCAATCCAATGGCCGTCCATATGGCTTCGGAGGTTCCAGCATAAATTACATAAGCAGTACCCGGCAGCCCGATCAGCAGCCATCCGCTCATATCCGAAGCTTGCGCAGACAGTGCGGTCACCCAGCTGCCTAGCTTTCTTCCACCTAAAAAGTAGTCACTCAGATTGCTCGTCTTACTGTAAAACTTAAAACCGATGGCTACCATAAGGGATAAATAAAGTATAAAAATAATTGCGATTGTAATCAATTAACACTCACTCCTTTCATTTTCTCCAATAAAACTTTAACTGCTTCTTCCGCATCACTGATATCAATGCGTCCGTTATATTTTTTTATTATATCATAATCCGCTACAGGCATTGAAAGCTTTTCATTTTCAGCATCTCCCGCGTCAATGACCAGCATCTTCAGGTTTTGAACAACAGCTTTGTTGTTCTGAGTAACCGTTTCAACAATTCTGTCCTCAAAACCTACAGAACGGATTTGATCATAAGGGCATTCATAGGTATGATGGAATTTGCCCATTCCATTCCTCATATTAAAAATACAAGTATAGATATATACTTTTTCTTTTCCGAAATAAAAGGCCATCACAGAAAAATTAGAATATCTCATCGTTCCATCGTTGCCCAGCTTCCAGACAAGAGGCAGATTTACATTTGCCACATAATCTCTTGGACCTCTCACCTGAAGCATTTCCATGTTGTCGATGCTTCCTTCCTCCTTTAGCCCTGGAATGTTTTCTTCGAGCATTTTTTTACTTGTTTTCTTTAATCCTGTGACGTCATACTCTAAGATCTCATCGTAAACCTCGTCCGGGACAGGCTTGCTTTCTCTTCTGAATTCCTTTGCCATGGCGTAAAGGCCTTTTCCGCAAATAAGGATCCCGATTACCGTCATAATCCCGCAAACGGCCAATAACACTTTGCTGTTGCTGGAATACAAAAAAAGCTTTGGCAATAGAAATGCTCCAAAAAATACGGTAAGTGCACCGCCTACGACAGTCCCGAAGCCCTCCTGGGTCCAAACATTTTCCGGTCCCAAAAAGTAATGACGAATAGAGCCCCTTCTCAGAAGTTCCTTAACCTGTTCTTGCTCTTCTCCCACCGCCTTGATGCGCTTCTCAGACTGGTCTGGATTTTCTATTTCATGCGGTTGCCGGTTCCGTTCACTGATTTTTTCCGTCTCCATAATTATTCCTTTTCAAAGATTTTCTTCACTCGTTTCTCCAAATCAGGCCGATTGATCCAAATCTGGGTCCCGCAGGTATTGCACTTAATTCGAAAATCCATCCCTGTACGCATGATTGTAAATTTGTTTCCGCCACAGGGGTGGTTTTTTTTCAATTCAACGATATCGCCGATATTCAATTTTAGAGGCACTTCATCTTCCTCCCTACTAAAAATCACAAAGCGGTTTAACCTGATAGCGCCGCGCCGTGGGTGTTCTCACAGAAAACCGCGTCTGACGACGCGCCCGAATGGAAAAAGTGTTTTCTAAGAAAACCGTGAAACCTATTACCGACTTTGATGCGAAGCATCTTAAAGGAGGCGGTTTTCGGGGAAACACTTTTTTCACTTTTTTGTGATTTTATCTGTCCCCATATACGGTCTCAGCGCTTCGGGGATCACAACGGAGCCGTCGGCCTGCTGATAGTTTTCCAGAATCGCTGCGCAGGTTCTGCCTACCGCTAGCCCGGAGCCATTGAGGGTATGAACAAATTCCGGCTTGCTCTTGCCATCGGGGCGGAACCGGATGTTTGCTCTTCTAGCCTGATAGCTTTCAAAGTTGCTGCAGGAAGAGATTTCGACATATTTTCCGTAGCTTGGCATCCAGACCTCAATATCGTACGTCATTGCAGAGGAGAAGCCCAGATCTCCCGTGCTGAGCTGAACGACTCTGTAAGGAATCTCCAGTCGTTTCAACACTTCTTCCGCTGCATTCAGGAGGGATTCCAGTTCCTGATAGGAAGTCTCCGGCTTTACAAATTTGACAAGTTCCACCTTGTTGAACTGATGCTGCCTTATAAGACCTCTGGTATCTCTGCCTGCGGAACCTGCTTCTTTTCTGAAGCAAGGGGTATAAGCGGTATAATAGACCGGCATTTCTTCTACGTCGATAATTTCATTCATTCTAAGATTCGTTACGGGAACCTCAGCGGTGGGAACCAGGAAGAAGTCCTTTGCGGGGATCCAAAACATATCATCTTCAAATTTTGGAAGCTGGCCGGTACCGGTCATTGCGTCCCTGTTTACCATGAACGGAGGCAGAATTTCGGTATAGCCATGCTCTTCCGTGTGAAGGTTCAGCATAAAGTTGATGATAGAGCGTTCCAGTCTGGCGCCCATTCCCTTATATACCGTAAATCTTGCACCTGAGATCTTAGCCGCTCTCTCAAAATCAAGGATATCAAGATCCTGTCCTACATCCCAGTGGGCTTTGTGTTCAAAGTCAAAGTCTCTCGGCTCGCCCCATTTTCTGACTTCCACGTTATCAGCGTCGCTCTTTCCGATGGCTACCTCCGGAGACGGTGCGTTGGGAATGTTCAGAAGAGTGTCTTTCAGTTGCTCCTCCACTTCGCTGACTTCGCTGTCAAGCTTTTTGATCTCATCGGAAAGGGTCTTCATTTCCTTCATGAGCTCTGTGGTATCTTTTCCCTCTTTCTTCAGCTTCGGTATTTCCTTTGAATCGAGGTTCTGTTTATTTTTCATTTGTTCTACGGAAGCAAGGATGCTTCTTCTCTTTTCATCGAGTTTCAGAACGTTGTCAATGCCGAAATCTCCCTGTCCCCGGGATTCAACCGCTTTCTTGACCTGATCAAAGTCTTCTCTGATTCGTTTAATATCTAACATCACGATCTCCTTTTATAACGTATTCGTAGAAAATTTTCGACTGTAGAAAATTTTCTTACCTCTGTACGTTTCAACGGGGCGGATATGCCCGCCGTTATAACAAATTCTTCTTGTATTCAATATAGGTGTCCATCAATTCCTGTACCTTTGCCTGCATTTCGATTTGCATTGCCGAGGCTTCCTCATAATTCTCTCCGTCCAGCGCCTGTTTGATTCTCGTGAGCAGTGATTTTCTGATAATCTCGTCCTGCCCCAGATAGGTTCTCAGTTCCTGAATGAGCTTCCAGTTGAGCTTGTCGAAATCGGTGCAGTCATGTTCCGCATGCAGCTTCTGGCATTCTCGAACCAGTGCCATGGTATTGGGTATGATCCGGTTGTGAAGCTCGGTAGCCCAAGCGGCCAGCGTTGCCTCCTCATAAGATGCGAGGGTAATCCGGTTGATCACATCTTCCTTATTAAGCAGCACCTTCAGCTTGTTCGGGTCGTTATGGAACGCACGGAGATTTTCCCAAACCGTCACAGGTGCTTTTCCGAAAAGCCGTTCCCGCTCTTCCTCGGTATATTCATCAAATACATCTTTTTCGCTTCTGTACGCCCGATCCTTCTCCAGATAGAAATCTTCCTCTCCCGCTTTCTTGGAAAGGGAAGCTTCCAGCTCCTGTGGCGTTTTCTTCGCAGCAAGTGCTGCAGAGATCCCATCCAGCATGGCTAGATAGGAGCAGGCTAACACCAGATATGTGTCACATTTTGGATTTGGTGACCTAAGCTCAAATCTTGTGGAAAGTGGATTTTTGATATCCCTTACAAGTCCGACTAAAACCGTTCTGTTTCTCGACGGAATCTTAGCGGAATGTCCGATCGAGGTCACAATGCAGACCGGTGCTTCAAAGCCCGGCTTTAATCTGTTCAGCGCATCATTGGAGGATGCAATAAACGGATTCATCACCTCGTAGTTTTTCAAAATCCCCATCAATGCGCCAAAGCCGATGGGATTCAGGAAATCCTCATCCATCTTTTTCGGTGCAAACAAGTTGACGGTTTTACCGTTCTTTAGTTTTGCGGAAACTCCCATATGAGTATGCTCTCCGCTTCCGGCGACGCCTTCCATTGGCTTGGCCATAAAAGTCACATCAAGGCCGTTCGCACGAAAAATATCCTTAACGATATATTTCACTTGGCTCTCGTTGTCTGCAGCCTGCAGTGCAGAGCTGTATTCCCAGTCGATCTCGAGCTGTTCCATAACGTGGTCGTATTGTCCGGAGGTTCCCAGCTTCGCTTTAATCCCGCCGACCTCTTTGTGTCCCATTTCCACCTTGAAGCCGTAGCGGTCCAGAATCAGTAGCGTTTTTTCCAGCGCGGTCCGCACTGGTCCGATGGTTCTCTTCCAATATTGCTCCTTTAAGATCTGGGACGTAGAAAGCTGTTCCCGATCCGCCTTATCGTCGGGGGTTTTCACCCAGAATTCCAGTTCCGTTGCGGCAGTCAGCTCAATGCCCTCAATCTCATCCACAGATGAGATATCCAGATATTCATAAATGTATGGATTCCCTGCGAGCAAATCAAGCAGCTCCTTTTTGAAGGCATTTACGGCGTTTCGAAGGATCACCCTTGAGCCCACTTCCGTGTTGTCATTATGAATTAAAAAGGAAGGGATCCTTAGCGTTCCGACCGGGAGCTTGGTGTCCTCCGTGATGTGAGCAAAATTGTAGTCCACATACCAATTCACGCTGAGATCCGGTATGATATCAACCTTTGCGTTATTTAATTCTGCAATTTTGGGGAGTACTACGCTGGAGCCGTCTGTCTGTACACCCTGTTCGAGAAATTTGGCCATATCCTTGATGAACAGCTTCACGGGTATTTTTTCGTCCGTATCATGGCCCCCGATATCCAACCCAACGAGAGAAACAAATTTCACTTCCTTATGCTGGTTTAATAGCTCCTCTATTTCCTGAATCGTATGTTTTTCCGCCGGAATATTAAACAGCATTCTGTCTATCATCATATCCTCAGCTCCTCTCTTTTCGTTTTTGAACTCTTAACATAATATTATACCTTTAAGTGTTCGCTTTTTCCAGTATTATTTCAACGCCCGTGGCCATCCGTTATTTTGACAGGGACTGGAAGCAGTGGTATAATTAGGGGTATTAAACAACGGGTAACTTTTGTTCTGATTGCCGGAAGACTGCACCATAAATTAGGTGCGCAATGAATTGAAAGGAGTAATCGATATGTACGCAGAGGCTAAAATATGGATCGGAAAAGGGAATATTCCCGTCTATCTTTTACCGCAGATGGCCAATCGTCACGGTTTGATCGCGGGCGCCACAGGAACGGGGAAAACCGTCACCCTGAAGGTCCTTGCGGAATCCTTCAGCGACCTTGGGGTGCCTGTTTTTCTTGCCGATATCAAAGGTGACCTAGCCGGTCTTGCCGTCAAGGGGGATCGCAATCCCAATGTAGAGGAAAGAGTATCCCAGTTGGCAGTTGACGGTTTTTCCTATGAAGCATTTCCCGTTCAATTTTGGGACCTATTTGGTCAGAGCGGCCATCCGGTACGCACCACCATATCCGAAATGGGATCCCTGCTGTTAGCACGCATCCTCAGTCTGAACGACACCCAGACCAGCGTTTTGAATCTTGTGTTTCGGATTGCAGATGAGAAAGGCTTGCTGCTGCTGGATTTGAAGGATCTGAAAGCGATGCTCCAGTATGTGGGCGAGAATGGCAAGGAGTTTACGCTAGCCTATGGAAACATATCCAAGCAAACCATAGGCGCAATTCAGAGAAGTCTGATTGCCTTGGAGGATCAGGGCGGCGAGCTGTTCTTCGGCGAGCCGGAGCTGGATATTTTCGACTGGATGAAAACCTCCTACGATGGACGGGGCTTTATCAATATCCTGCACAGCGTAACCCTGCACCAAAGTCCTTCTCTCTATTCCACCTTTCTGCTTTGGATGCTTTCCGAGCTATTAGAAGCGCTGCCGGAAGTCGGGGATCTGGAAAAACCAAAGATGGTTTTCTTCTTTGATGAAGCACACCTTCTGTTTAACGACGCTCCAAAATCCCTATTGGAGAAGATTGAGCAGGTCGTAAGACTGGTTCGTTCCAAGGGCATCGGCGTCTATTTCATTACCCAGAATCCCATGGATCTGCCACAGAATGTTTTAAATCAGCTGGGCAATCGTATTCAACATGCCCTGAGGGCCTACACCCCTTCGGAAATAAAGAATATCGCTGCGGCAGCGGAATCCTTCCGACCGAATCCGGCTTTTGATACAAAGACAGCCATTACCGCGCTGGGGATCGGAGAAGCTTTGATCTCCTGTCTGGATGAGGAAGGCCGGCCGGGGATTGTGGAGCGGGCGTTCATCCTGCCTCCCCAAAGTCAGTTCGGAACCATCGACGACGCCGTACGGAAACAGATTATCGCAGCTTCGTCCATGAGCGGAAAATATGAACGGGAACAGGACCGAGCGTCTGCCTTTGAACAGCTTCAGGAACGGACGCAGTTCAAGGAAGAAAAGGCGGAAAGAGCCCCAAGCCGTGGTGGCTACACCCGCCAGACACCGATGGAAAAAGCGGCCAACGCCGTGTTCAGCACCATCGGACGAGAAGTGGGCAGGACGCTAATCCGTGGAATCTTGGGATCGTTGAAGAAATAAATGTAAAACCCTTGTTGGATTTCAACAAGGGTTTTTTATTCGCTACATCTACGTACATTTATTCTATCGAGCCGGCCTTCTTGCTTTGCTTTGCCTTTGCCGGCGGTTTCTTTTCCTTCAACAGCTCCAAAATCTTTTCACAGGCAAGCTTGTGTGCATAGCTGGAAATCGCCAGCTGAAGCGCGGTGGCAGCGAGCTGCTCTCTGGAGTTCTCTTCTTCGAGTCGCCCTGCGGTTTCACGAAAGGCCTCTTCCATCGTAAGAAGATATTCCTCATAAAATCCCTGGACATCGGCAATATTGGGCTGAAGCTTTAACAAGGCATCGGTTTCTCCGACACTGAGCACCTGTTTCAGAGAGCAGATGGCAGTCAGATAAACCAGATGATCCTTGGTATATTTCTTTCCGCTTGCCCGGGGCAGGAGTCCGCTCTTTATGTAATTGTTGATCATTGCCCCTGTAAGCTGCGCATCTTCCGGCTGAAGCGAATGCTGACGTTTCATATATCCCAACACTTGATCTCTGTACAACTCGATGTCCGGTAAACTATCCCAGTCCACAGGTCGTTCCGAAGAAAGTCTTTCTATCAATTCCGTCAATTCCTTCAAGATATTACACCCCTTTTTTTCCCATTGATTGTTATATAGAACGCATAAATTGAAATGCTGTGTCGCAGCTTGCATAGTATAATTCTACCACAATAAGGCAAAGATTCAACTAGAAATATAGTTTGCATTCCTTACTGACAGAGAAACTAAAAATATGTATTGAAATATTTCATATTGCATAATATAATATTGATTATTACATTACATAGTATTCTATTTCATATGAGGTGTTGAGATGATAAATTCAGTTTGTATTTTTGGGGACTCCGTTGCAAAGGGGGTCGTGTTCGATGCGGTTAAGAACAAGTACAGTCTATTAAAGGAAAGCTTTGCAAATATTGTGGAGCGTCAGCAGAACATTTCCATATTTAATTTTGCCCGTTTTGGCTGTACCATATCCATGGGAAGTGAAATATTAAAGCGCCATGAGAGCGAATTAAACCGCTTTGATTATACGATTTTAGAGTTCGGCGGCAATGACTGCGACTACAACTGGGCAGAGATTTCCGAGGATCCGTTGGGACAGCATATTTGCAATACACCGATTCCTCTTTTTCGAGAGAAGTATAAGGAATTGATCAACCGGGTACTGCAGAATGGTGGGAAGCCAGTTTTACTAAATCTGCCACCCATCGATTCGAAACGATACTTTCAGTGGGTTAGCAAAGGACTTAACCGGAAAAACCTTTTAGACTACCTCGGTGAGATCGATAGCATCCACGATTGGCAAGCGCTTTACAGCAAAACCGTCGAGGAGCTGGCCGCCGAAATAAGAATCCCCTTGATCGATATTCGCTCGGGATTCATGCGAGCGAAAAGTTTCAGCGATTACCTGTGCGCCGATGGTATCCATCCCAACGAAAAGGGTCACCTGCTCATTTCAAACGCAATCCGTGAAAAAGCATTTTTATAAATGCTTTTTTCATTTCCTCAAGCTTAAATTTCTTTTGCGGCAGTCATCCCGGCATGTTACAATGATAGGAAAAATACACTGTGCAGAAAGATTGTAAGCTATGAAACAAAATGCTCGCTTATCGAAGATAGTTTCCCCATTACTGCAATGGTATGACAGCCATGCGCGGATCCTTCCCTGGAGGGAAAATCCGGAGCCATATGCGATATGGATTTCCGAAATCATGCTTCAGCAGACCCGGGTGGAGGCGGTAAAGCCTTATTTCGACCGCTGGATGAAGGCGTTTCCCGATCTTTCCTCTCTGGCAAGTGCTTCCGAGGCGGAGGTCCTGAAGCTATGGGAGGGCTTGGGATATTACAGCCGTGTCCGGAATATACACAAGACAGCAAAGCTTGTCACGGAAGAGCATGGCGGCGTCCTGCCGTCTTCTTTTGCAGAGCTTCTCCGTCTTCCCGGGATCGGAGAATACACCGCCGGAGCCGTCGGTTCCATTGCGTTTCAACTTCCCGTTCCCTGCGTGGACGGAAATGTTCTCCGCGTGGTTGCAAGGCTGACCGCAGAAAAGACGGATGTCAGTACTGCTTCGGGCAAGAAGCAGTTCACGGGATGGATCGCGGAAATCATACCAAAGGAGCGACCCGGCGATTTTAATCAAGCGATGATGGAGCTGGGAGCGACGGTCTGTCTTCCTAATGGCCTTCCAAAATGCGAGCTCTGTCCCATCTCTTTCCTTTGCGAGGCCAGGCTTCAAAACCGTGTAACCGAGTACCCCATAAAGAGCGGAAAGCGGCCGCGGAAAGTTGAACAAAAGACCGTTCTGGTCTTGTTGGACGAGACAAGGACAGCACTCAGAAGACGACCGGAGAGCGGCCTGCTTGCAGGCCTGTGGGAGTTCCCGAATGTGGACGGAACGCTTTCAGAGGAGGAGGTACACCAACTTCTGCTTGCTTCGGGATTAGTAACTGCCTCACTGATAAAATTAAGAAATGCAAAGCATATCTTTACCCATATAGAGTGGGAAATGACCGGCTATCTTGCCGTAGTTGAACAAAGGTCACCCGACCCTGGGATTTCAGCGAAAGAAGTTCCGGACATCCAATGGGTGGGCCTTGATCTGCTGGAGGAGAAGCTTACGCTGCCTGCCGCATTTAAAACATATTATCAAATCGTAAAACGCTATCTGCACAAGGAGTCGTAGTATGAATTTTATGAAACAGAAGTCTCGAAGCGTTTTTTATATTGTAAGTCTTTTTCTTTTTCTATTGATCGTTCAGGTGATCTTGTACGGCAAATTTTTTGAAGAGTTGAAGGCTGACACAGAGACCATCCATGATCTGAGCCGGATCCGAGGAGCCATACAAAGGTATACGAAATTAGAGATCTCCAATCGGCCGACCGAAGCGCATGCCGTGGAAGCCGACATCGACAATCTGATTGCCGTCAATCTGAACAAGAATAAGGACGTAGAAAAGAATGAGGTGCCCGGCCTTTATGATCTCAATCGGCTGAATACCGAATGGGGGGAGCTAAAATCTCTGATCGAAGCGTATCATACCGATCCGATCCCGATTTTGAATGCTGTGACCGACAAGAGCGAGGAGTGCTGGGAGATTGCGGACGCAAACGTCATACAGCAGCAATACATTGTGAATAAGACAACAGCCTATTATAAATATTTTACTCTGACCTTCGGCTTGAACCTGCTTGTGATCGTTCTGGTTTTGCTGCTGTATAAAAGATATGTCCATAATAATCTGGCAGCCTCTGCGATCCACGACTCCCTGACCGGAATATTCAATAAGGGCTATTTTGAAGAGTATCTGGAATATGAAATCGCAAGAGCTGCAAGAAAGAACCTCCCTTTTTGTCTGGTCATGCTTGATATTGACCATTTCAAGCTTGTCAACGACACCTACGGACACCGCCGCGGAGATTATGCACTGAAAGCGTTGGCAGAGGCAATCCATACATGCAAACGGAATACGGATGTCTTGGCAAGAATCGGTGGAGAAGAATTCATCATCCTTCTCCCTGACACAAAACTACCCGATGCAATCCAACTCGCAGAACGGATCCGAAAATGCGTAGAGCAGTTCCCTTTTGAGGAAATCGGAAACATGACCATCAGCTTGGGTGTGACAGAGTTCAAACAAACAGATCATAAGGAAAGGCTTTTGCAGCGCGTCGATTCTGCAATGTATCAAGCAAAAGAAAACGGAAGAAATCGCCTGGAATCAATTGGGGGAGGAGAAGAAAATGAGTAGAAAGGTTTTAGTGGTTGGGCATAAAAATCCAGATACGGACTCCATCTGTTCGGCCATCGCCTATGCCAATTTAAAGAATCAGTTGTCAGAGGATGTGCATATTCCGAAAAGAGCCGGAGAGATCAGCGACGAGACGAAGTTTGTTTTGGAGAAATTTCACGTTGATGCCCCAGACTATATTCAGGATGTAGGCACCCAGGTCAGAGATATCGATATCCGAAAAACGGAAGGTGTCCAAAACGATATTTCCTTAAAGAAAGCGTGGAATCTGATGCGGGATCTAAATGTCGCAACGTTGCCCGTTACCAGGCAAAAGCACCTGGAAGGACTGATCTCTGTCAAGGACATCGCCACCGCCAATATGGATATATACGACAACAGAATCCTTGCCACTGCGAAAACCAGCTATAAAAATATTTTGGAAACTCTGGGCGGCATCATGCTCGTCGGAAAAGAAGACGGCATCGTAGAGGACGGCAAGATATTGATCGCTGCATCCAATCCCGATACGCTGGAAAGCTTTATCGATCCCGGCGATATCATCATTCTCAGCAACCGTTACGAATCGCAGCTTTGCGCCATTGAGATGGGCGCCGGCTGTATTATCGTATGTACGGGCGCTGCCGTTTCCATGACCATCAAAAAGTTGGCATCGGAAAAGGGCTGCCATATTATCAGTACGCCTTACGATACCTACATCGTGGCTCGGCTAATCAACCAAAGCACGCCGATCTGCTATTTCATGAGAAAAGAAAATCTCATTACCTTTGAGACCGATGATTTTACCGAGGATGTGAAGGGCGTTATGGCGAAGGTCCGTCACCGGGATTTTCCTGTTCTGGATGTTCACGGCGACTATTTCGGTATGATCTCCCGAAGATCCCTTCTGGACGTACAAAAGAAGCGGATCATACTTGTGGATCACAATGAAAAATCCCAGGCGGTGGACGGATTGGAAACAGCCGAAATTACAGAGATCATCGACCACCACAGACTGGGAAGCCTGGAGACCATCTCGCCGGTATTCTTCCGCAATCAGCCGGTGGGCTGTACCGCCACCATTGTCTACCAGATGTATTTGGAAAGCCACATTGAGATCAAGCCGGATATGGCAGGACTCCTCTGTGCTGCGATCATAACAGATACACTGATGTTCCGATCTCCCACCTGTACGGAGGCCGACCGAAAGGCTGCGGAAGCCCTGGCAGTCATCGCCGGAATCCAAATCGAAGAATTTGCTGAGGAGCTGTTCCATGCAGGCAGCAACCTGCAGAATAAAACACCGGAGGAAATGCTGTATCAGGATTTCAAGACCTATTCCATCAATAACGTCAGCTTTGCCGTCGGACAAAACACCTTTACAAATGCGGCAGAGCTGCAGGAGGCAAAGGAAAAGATGCTTTCCTATCTGAATGCTTCTTTCCGGAGAAAGGACGTCGACATGCTGTTTCTCATGCTGACCAACATTCTCGATGAATCCACGGAGCTGCTCTTCTACGGCGAGGGCGCGCAGGAGGTTGCCGAAACCGCCATGAAGGTTCCGGCAGACGACGATTCCCTCCATCTCAGAGGTGTGGTATCCAGAAAGAAGCAGTTGCTACCGGCACTGATGTCGGCGATACAGCAATAACAAAACCCCTGCTGAATGAATCATTGATATGTTCACAGCAGGGGTTATTTTTTATATTGCATTTTAAATCAATCGTTGTTAAAATCAGAGTATATTCATCGAACTTGTTCAGTTTATATATTGAAGATTTAAAATGCGGTATCTCAACAGAGAGAGGGGAGAAACTGAATGGACGCTCAATTAACAGACAAGGAAATTTTAAACTCTTTTTATAGGGTGCTTCCATATCTCAATGTAATTTTTGAAGATGACATCTCCTATGCCATGATGGATACGGAAAAGTACCTTCTGACACAGGACAGCTCGGAATTGAAGCTCGGCGCTAAGGCTGGCGATCGCATTCAGGAGGGCGGAGCAGTGGCGGAGGCCTTAAGGACAGGGTTTCCTGTCGTCAAAGATGTCCCAAAGGAAGTCTATGGGACACCGTTTCGTTCCTATGCCGTCCCTCTGAAGGAAGATGGCCAGGTCGTTGGTGTTTTTGTTCTCGGTAAAAGCTATTCAAAAAAGAATGAGGTGACCACCATTGCTCAGAAGGTCTCTGCTGTAATCACGCAGACATCGGATGCCATCGAGGATCTTGTTTCAGGAGTCGGTCAAATAGCAGCAACCAATACCCAGTTACTCGACAGCACCAACGAAGCAAGTGAAAAAGCGAAGGAGACGAGTAAAATCGTGGATTTAATCCAAAACATTTCAATTCAGACCTATCTTCTTGGGGTCAATGCATCCATTGACGCAGCAAGAGCCGGAGCCCACGGAAAAGGCTTCGATGTTGTTGCCGATGAAATCGGAAGATTGTCAAAATCCACCTCCGATTCAATTTCCATCATCGATTCTCTTTTGAATTATTTAACAACCACGATTACCAAGCTCTCTGCCGGTTTAACGGAGTCCATGGAAATTTTCAGGCTGCAAACCAACGATTTGGATGAAATTGCCGCAGCAATCATCGAGCTGAAGGATACCACGCGCGAATTGGAGCACCTCTCAGAATCGCTGTAAATAACAACACCAATAATAAGGGACGAATTCCGATATGGAATCCGTCCCTTGCTTTTTTATATTTGTTTTATTTTATTTTGATGTTTGGTTATTCTATGCCGTTTGTTGGGATCTGCTGATCCACTACCGGTTCCTTCGGAATCAGCTGATTTAGATAATTCTTCAGCTCTTTGAGATACTGCCCGTAGGAGGACCAGTCGCCGTTCTGTTGTGCTGTTGCCGCATTCTCATACGCCTCGTTGGCCAGTCGGATCAACTCATCCATGCTCAGGGTATCATCCGGTTCAGGATCCTTGCTATCGTCCGGATCCTGCGGCGTTCCGGTTCCCGTCCCGGCTCCAAACAGGGAATCCAGGGCGGCTCCCAAGGTCGGCTCATACGCGATCCTGTTACCGTAGGCTACGATGACTCTCTTAACTTCAGGCAGGCTTCCGGTGTTGGCTGCCTCCAGATAAACCGGCTCTACATAGACCAGAGAATCTTCGATCGGAACGATAAACAGATTCCCTCTGATGTAGGTGGATCCGGATGAATTCCAAAGTGAAAACTCCTTGGAGATTTCAGGGCTCTGGTCGATCTGGGATTCGATCTGCATCGGTCCGTCAATAAACCTATCCTTCGGCATCTGGTACAAGACCAACTCTCCGTAAAACTCTCCATCATTTCTCGCCACCAGAAGGCCGGTCATATTCCTCTTTCCGGTTGGCGTATATGGGATGGAATTGATGAATTCTACCTCGCTTTCACCTGGAAGTTTCATGATGTAATACTGCGGTGTCATCGGTACTTCCTCAGTGCCAAAGATCTCATTGGAGATCTCCCACAAATCCTCGCCCTGATAGAATATTTTGACGTCCTTCATATGATAACGCTTATAGACGTTAGCCTGAATATTGAACATCACGTTTGGATATCGAATGTGGGATCGCAGTGACTCCGGAAGCTGATCGAAGCTCTTGAACAGCTCAGGATAGATCTTCGCATAGGTGGCGGCGATCGGATCCTCTTCATTGACAAGATAATATCTTGTGTCTCCATCGTAGGCATCAATGACGATTTTTACAGAGTTACGAATATAGTTCATATTGCTCTTTGCCGGATCAAATGGTTCAGAATACGGATAGTAGCTGCTTGTGGTATAAGCATCGATGATCCAGTAAAGCTTACCGTCCGCCGTTACGATATATGGATCGTTGTCGTATTGGAGGAATGGCATGATCTTCTGCACTCTCTGCATGATATTTCTATTGATGATGATTTTAGAGTTGCTGTCGATGTTGGTAGATACAAACAGCTTCAAGCTTTGTTCCCGTATGGCAAACATAACCCTGTTGAATACGTTCAGCTTGATCCCCGCGTCTCCCTCATACGTAGCGTAGACGTTATCTTCGTCTTCTCCTCCGCTGCTTGGATAATCGAATTCCAGCTCATCGGTGTTTGTCAGGATATAATCGTTGGTCAATTCTCCGAAATAGATTTCCGGTCTTGTTATCTTAATCTCTTCCACGTCGGATACTGGAGGAATGTTGTTGATTAGCATGTCCGGCTGGCCGCTGGCAGTGACCTTATCCACTCTGGAAAGGGTAATGCCGTAGCCGTGGGTATACTTTAAGTGCTTATTGATCCATTCCTGTCTCGTCCTTGTTTCGTCGATTTCCCTGGCGGACAGGAAGGTTTGAGTGTATTCCCCGTTAATCATATATCGGTCCACGTCGACATCATTAAACAGATAGTACAGTCTGATGCTCTGGGTCTGGTTGTAGAACGTTTTCGCAGGCCCAAAGTCGTTGATTCTGATATTCTGAATGGTCCCCATGTTATTGGCGATATCCTGCTTTGTCAGATCGTTTGTAGCAGGGAATACCTTTAACGTTACGTCCTGAAGATCATAAGCGTAATTGGTAAAGGTGATATTGTTCTTCAGGTAGACACTCTCTTTGTTGATTTCATCCGGTGATACCACAAGATTCTGCACCAGCAGGGAGGCTCCTGTTCCAAGGGCACCCAGGATGATCATGATAATCGGTACCGCAAATACCATTTTGTATTTTTTTCGCTTAATCCCCATCGCGAAGCCGATAGCGGCCGCAACAGAAAGCACGATCATGGCGCGGTAAACCCATAAGGTTACATTGATATCGGTAAAGCCTGCTCCATACAGTACTCCCGTATGGGAATACAGCAGCTCATACTGTCTGAGGAAGAAATTGCTTCCTACCATAAGGAAGAAAATTACGCCTAATACAGTGAGCTGATTGGATGCAATGTGAATCAGTTCCTTCAAATTATCATTGTTAAATTCTTTTTTCGGTTTTCTTGCACCACCGCCAAAGCCCTGACCACCAAAGCCCTGACCTCCGTTAATGCTCTGTCCAAATTTTTGAAACGCATCACCGAACATTCCGTTGAATGCATTTCCAAAATTGCTGTTCTGGTTCTCGCTTGCATCCTGATCCGGCTGCTCTGTCTGTCCGAAGATTTTCGGTCTTCTCATGGAGAGAAGCATAAAGTAATAAAGCAGCGTCAGCACAGCATAGGCAATGATAATGCCGATGACAATCTGATTAATCTGGGTGATAAACTCCAATTTGAAAATGTAAAAGGAAACGTCAAATCCGAAGATCGGATCTACAATCCCAAATTCGGTGCTATTTGTAAATTTCAAAATCTGGAACCATAGTCCTGTTACAGCTGAGATGGTCACCAGAACGCCAAAGATTGCACCAAGGCCCAGGGTAATTCTGTTTAGTGTCTTTTCACTCATGACGGGCGCGTCTATCGTATCAACTCTTTTGTAGTATCCTCTCTTTAACACGCGTAAATAGAAGTACGTCAATACCATGATGATGATGAAGGATGGTATTCCAAGCTGCAGCTGTGTGAACAACTGCTTGAAAAATACGCTGGTATAACCGAGTTCCTTAAACCAAAGGTAGTCGGTTATAAATGTGGTCAATCCTCCAAAGCCGGCGGCAATTACCAGCAAAATTGCAATGATAACGCCTAATCCTACTTTTCTTTTTTCCAAATTAATGTTCCCCCCTATCTCTAATAACGAATTTATAACAACTATTGTCTCTGCTCACCAATCAGCTTTTGAATGGCTGCTTCTGCTTCTTCCGGTAAGCGGTCTCTGCCTCCCTTAGCTTTCTTCAAAGACTGAATATACGTTAATCTGTTATTCATACCCTTTATTAACATTCCTAAATACTCTTTATCGCTGAAATCTGGTATAAATCCTTCGATGTCCATGGTTTTGATGTTGGATACGTTACCAAAATCTTTGAAGATTGCTTCTCCGTCAACAATTTTTTCAATAATATCAATCGTCACTTCCTTTGGGATCTTCTTATCTAAGAAATGACCGGTATTAATTATGTGGCACTGAACACCGTTGTCTTCAAACAATGTTTTAAATTTTTCATAATCCTGCCTCAGCGGATACGTTCGGAAGGGGTTGGCATAAGGCTCGAATACCAAGGCATTCTTGTCTACGTTCCCCAGTAATTTTTCCGCTGTGGTTCTCTTTGATGCCAGTACCGCACCCATAACCGATGCAAGCACCGGGCTTTCCAGCTTCAAGACAGGCGGCAGAGAGTTATCTTTCATGAGCCATACAAGTGATCTAATCGGCTCCTCCATTTTATCCACCCTGTTTGGTGCCCATAGCTTTGATTTGATAGCTCTGCCGTTTCCGTTTCTGATATCTTCGGTAACGATGACCATTTTCCCGTCAGCATCAATGGTTGCACCGCAGTTTTGTACGGTAACCAAAAATTTATTGTCTTTTGAAGTCAATGGGTAGTCCTGGGTTTTATCAAAATACGAGGGCTCCAGAGCTACCGCCGAACCATTTTCCGTTGAGATGATATAGGCATCATCATGAAGGACGGTTACATCATATTTGCCTCCATGGGTTGCATGGGTCAATGTGGATTTTCCGGAACCGGAGAGTCCAAAGATACCCATAACATGGGTCTCCCCGTCTTTTTTGATCATTCTCTTTAGTCCGCCATGGCTTGCTGCATAACCATTTCTGTTTGCAACCCCCCAAGCGATGGTTAATGTCCCTTTTTTGTGTTCTCCAAAGTACCTCAATCCGAGCAATGCGGCGCAATTGTGTTCCGGATCAAAGTAGGCGATTCCATTTGGATATCTTGGGTCTCTCCAATCAGGGTCAGATAGAATGAAAAGATCCGGTTCATTTCCAAGAACTCTTGACCTCCCATACATTTCATCATACATCTTGTTGATGTACTGGAAGTTCAGCAGCCAGTTGTAAAGAGTGTTTTCATAAGTTTCAGGTACCAGCAGGTTTGCCTTGACCATAAAGTCTTCGTCCAAACCAATGTAAGCTTCCGTATGCAGCATATTTCTATACCTTGTGCCGTATACTGCTTCTCTTAGTATCCCCGCATAGTCTGCCTCATTCACTCCTTCTTCACCCAGAATGATTCTTGCCCCTGCAAATCTTCCAACGGTTTCTCCGTCATTGAACAATAAGATTTTTGCTCCTTCCGGTAAACCGATTTTTTCGGGTTCGAAGACTGGCATATCCGTGAGGATGGTTCCTGTTGATTTTTTCGCCATTTCATAGGCTTCCTTCAGATCGATAACCTTTCTTACATTGTTCCCGTAGAACGCTGTTTCGATGGTTGTTCTTGATGACGAAAAAGCGACATTTCCTGTAGTGATTTTGCTTCTTTCGAACCTTGAGTTTGTTGCCATTGTAACCTCTCCTTTTGTTTAGCTATTATAAATTGAAATAGTTAACAATTTGCATTTTCCCATCTGTCGGCTCCAGATAATAGATCCAGTTATATTTCTTATTCGTAGTCTTGCCGTTCTCCACGATCTGCAATTCCTCGTGGACCCAGACATAGAAGCCTTTTGATCCCTGTCGGATTTCTCCGATTTCAAGGAGTTTGAAGGTTTCCTTTATTTTGCCGACCTTGGAGAAGTTCACTGTCTTTTGATATGCCTCGCTATCCTTTTTCAGGAGCTCTAGTACGCTCTTGTCTCCGCCGTTCACATAGTCGATCCATTGTGAATCAAAGGCGATGACGGTTCCGACAATTGACTTGTCATAATAAACCGGATCCGCATTTTCCGGCGTCTGCCAGATGTTGTTTGTAATCGGCTTTGAATTGTTGATGTCTGCGCGTCCGTAGTCCTTGCCGGTTTGGTATACAAGGGCCGCATTGGCTTTTACTTGTTCGATGTTGCTATTATTCCCCATTTGTGAGGAAACCAATGCCTTTTTATCAACAATTGGATTTGGATCAGGTGCAGGGTTCTTCGTGACGGTATCATCCGGCTCTTCCTCGGATGGCTGTACTCCCTGATCAGGGTTGTCTTCGTCTTCGTTACCCCCCTTCTTATCTTCGTCCTCATTGGAATCATTCCCTGAAAACAGATCCTTTATTCCATCTGTCCAGCCCGATACGGTATTAAAAATTTGTGTCTGCGCATTGCTGATGGCTTTCGATGCAGCACTTTCCGGTGCAAAATACCGGATCCCTAAAATTGCGATTTCTATAAATAATATGACTGCCAGAATGATAAGGAGGATCTGTCCGATGCTTCTCTTATGGTTTTCGCCTTCTTCCCCTTCTTCACCAATCAGGACAGGAATCGGCGCGGCTGAGTGCTCCTGTTCGACTGCTTTTTCCGATGCCGCCAAGGAATATGCTGCCGCAACGCTTTCCGCTCTCCTGTCGATATCCTCTTCCGACTCCTCGATCTCAACGGTATCTGAGAACACCGCATCAGGATTTACTCCTGATTCTTCTTTAGATTCTGATCCTGTATCTTCCACAGAATCCGGTCTTTCTCCGGATTCATCAGCCACTAGCTTCTTCTTGATACTCTCGTTATCCCTGATCAGCTCTTCCCCGAAGAACAGTGCCCTCGCCTGCGCCATCTCCGAGAGATGTTCTGATTTTGGGGTGGCTTCAGCCTGCACCGGCTCGTCCTCTATTGTCAGCTCGGCTTCTTGTTCAATTTCCACCGGCTCTGTATTCAGTATGGTTTCCACAATCGGCTCGGTTTCCGGCTCACTTTCCTCCACCGGCTCTGTATTCAGCACGGTATCCTCTATCGGTATTTCTGTATCCAGAGGGGGTTCCTGATCCTGTGCTTCCTCCGGCACCACGGAGTCCATATGGATTTCCTGTAGCGGGACGATTTCCGGGATTCCCGATTCCTTGACCACCTTCACCCGTATCCCCGGCTCGGTGTTCCTGTTTAACTTTTCATATTCCTTGTCCAGCAGCTCCTGGAACTCTTCGTTTTTCCTGCTGAAGGTAAAGAAACGGTCAATGTTCTGCTCCTTGATTCGGTTGGAATCATCCCTGATCTCCTGAAAGAACTCCTCCTCAAAGGGGATCGGTTCCGACTCCTTTGGCCCGGCTTGGTTGAACTCCTCCATATTCCAATTGAATGCAATCTCTTCCGTCTTTTTCGATCCGGGGAATTCATAAATATTCCAAGCAAACTCACCATCCTTCACCGCTTCAGGATTGATGGTTTCCTCCTCATTTTTCTGTGCTTTGATTTCATTTTCAGAAATGAAATCTTTTAAATCTTCTTCCTCTTCGGATTGCTCTTCCTCGGAATACGGAGGCTCTTCCTCCGTAAAGTGGGCTTTATTATCATAGGGAGGATTGAATACGATTTCTTCCTTCATTTCAGATGCTTCTGCGGGTGCAGCAGGCGATTCCTTATATCCTGTCGGTGTTCCGCAGACCTGGCAGTAATGATCTGAATCACCTGTTTTATTACCGCACATTCTACAATACATGCTATGATCCTCCATCTTATTCTCTGATTTGTACTTCTAACTCTGCTTCCGTGTAGATTTTCCCGCTTCGTCCGACGACGGTAAGGCCTACGAATTCCGGCGCTGATTTCTCCGGTACGGTTTCCGATGTTGGTTCCTCTCTATCTCGTGTCGATGGTGATTCTTCCATCAGTTCAATGACCTTGACAACGCCCGGCACCAACTTTTCTTCTACGTTATGTAATCGTTCATCAATACGCTTCAGCGTCTCGACCTGGATATCTGTCTTCCAGTACCACAATCTCATTTTTCGGAAAACAAGCCATAAAATAAAAAGCAAAACAAGAAACGTCGTCAATATAATCAACTTCGCTTCAAATTCTGATATGTCAAGAAAGCCAGGGCTCCCGAGCCATTCTGTTATTTTATTCCAAAACATGCTGCTGTTATCCATTTAAAGCACCTTTGTAAATTTTGTATAATCCCCTACATTATATAACACGAACTTAGGAATAGCAATGAAATCACATTTAAAAAGAGCGGGTATACAGAATACCCACTCTTTGTATTGCAAGAGAGATTTCATGAAATAGCTATTCATCTAACTACGCTGCTGATGCCTTACCTTACGATTTGGTCAAATTAATCCGATCCTTGTTTCCACCTTGTTCTGTGACATCTCTCAAGTCACCCTGATTTCTGATTTCCCTCAGATCACCCTGATTTCGTATGAAATCAGCTGTTAAATTGTTTGAGCTGTTTTCGACCAATTCGCTACCGCACGACGAATTTTCCATTTTATTCTGAGCGCATTTCATTCCTCATCCCTCCTTAATCATTATTCTGTTCATATGCTTTTGAACTATGAGCGGAAATTAGAGGAATTTTTTTGGCCCTTGAGCAATATAAAATAAGAGTGGTAAAATACGCAAAAAATCTAGCGTTGTAAATAGCACCCACCAAATGCGATTTATTACAAGTGTTATTTGAAAAAGGAGGTGATTGTTTTGGGTAAAGTGAAAGAAACGATTGAGGCCTATAGTCTGAAAAAAGCGATCGGCTATCTTGATTCCAGCCCAGACGAGAATATTCCAAAGGTGATTTATTGGATTGAGAAGTTTGACAAGCATCATGAGTACGCGACAGCATACAGACTTGCGAAGGAAGCCCTGAAAGACCCTTCCAATAACTGGAATGTACTGATGAAAAGCTTGTATACCGATATTGACGACAGCGTCCGCAAAAAAATCTTTGAAAACTTCATCGTGAATTCCCTCATTCTGCGAAATCAGCGAAGAAAAGAACTGGAGAAAAAATACGACTGCAATATCCCCTGGACGCTGCTGCTTGACCCCACCTCCGCATGCAATCTTCACTGCACCGGCTGCTGGGCTGCCGAATATGGCGACAAGCTCTCCTTGAGCTTCGAGGAGATGGACAATATTATCCGACAATCAAAAGAGCTGGGAATGCACATGTTTATCTTCACCGGCGGCGAGCCGTTGGTCCGAAAAAAGGACATCATTCGGCTCTGCGAGGAACATAACGACTGCGTCTTTTCTGCCTTCACCAATGGCACCCTCATCGACGAAGCCTTTGCAGACGAAATGCTGAGAGTAAAAAACTTCATGCCGGCCATCAGCGTAGAGGGCTTTGAAAAAGAAACCGACATGCGTCGCGGAGAAGGCACCTATCAGGCAGTGATCCGTGCTATGGATATTTTAAGAGAAAAGAAGCTGCCCTTCGGCTTTTCCGCCTGCTACCACAGACAAAATGCCAAGGTCATCGGCAGCGAGGAATATTTTGATGAAATGATCGCCCGAGGCTGCAAGTTCGCATGGCTCTTTACTTACATACCCGTCGGCAAGGATGCAGTAGTCGACCTGATTGCCACAGCAGAACAGCGCGAATATATGTATCACCAAATCCGAAAATTCCGTAGGGAAAAGCCCATCTTCACAATGGATTTCTGGAATGACGGCGAATATGTGCGCGGCTGCATTGCAGGCGGACGCTGCTATCTCCATATCAACGCAGCTGGTGACATTGAACCTTGTGCTTTCATCCACTATGCCGATTCCAACATCAAGGACAAAACCCTACTAGAGGCCCTGCAATCACCGCTCTTTATGGAATATCGCAAAGGCCAGCCCTTTAACGAGAACTTCCTCCGCCCCTGCCCACTCCTTGACAACCCCGAGAGATTGGCCGCCATGGTCCACGCCTCCGGCGCCGAATCAACCGATCTTCAGCATCCCGAGGACGTAGATGAACTCTGCAGCCGCTGTATACACGCCGCCGAATCGTGGAAAATCAAAGCAGACCACCTCTGGTATCAGGAAGATCCCTCGGCCCCGGAATCAGTCGCGATCAATCAGTAACCAAAAACACCCAGAAGGCAGAAATTCATGCACTCACCATGCAATTTCTGCCTTTTTATTTTTCCAAAATTGGTCTTGACAAGCCCCAGAGCAACTGTTAAACTATTAAATGTGCCTAAACACAGTGTTTATCTGCTTTAACGGCAAAATAATGTGCTTCATTAGCTCAGTTGGTAGAGCACCTGACTCTTAATCAGGGTGTCCGCGGTTCGAGCCCGCGATGGAGTACCAAGTAAAAAATATCCCTAGTTATCTAGGGATATTTTTTCTTTTTGTTTCAACATTAGCGGGCGAGAACCGGAAACGGCGCGAGCGTCGAGAGAAAGTCCGGCGGACTTTCGAACAACGAGCGGTCCGAGGAGACTGATCGAGTCGCCGAAGGACGGCAGATTTTTGCCGAAGGCAAAAGATGCAAAGCCTGCGATGGAGTACCAAATAGATAAACCCATCACTAATATTAAATCCGAAATGGATCGGCTACACTTGGCTGGACAGAAATATTTTTCTATGCTAATGGCCGATGGCGTTTTGCAGTAGCTTAAGGTTTATAGGTATACAGAATCTGCTATATTATGGTATAATTATACAAGAAATCGTATTCTTTCCCAACATAGCGGCAGAATGGAGGAAATAATGAAGATACTGTCTGGATTTCGATTAGTAATGGATAACGGAACATATGTGTACATAAATTCGTTTAAAGCGAAGCTAGTATTGGCAATCATCACAATTGTATTACTAACATCAATGGTATTTGGTACCGTATATTATTTAAAATATAATACCTATTCAGCAACAATTAATAATTACAGAGTAAAATTAGAGATAGCTGAAAAGCAGTTAGAAAAAGAAGAAAAAATAAATGAATCGAATAAGGCGGAGTTACAAGCTTTGAAAAATTCTGTTGTAGAAGCAGAACAATTAATTAAGACCTTAAAAGAAGGAGAATAAATGAATGAAGAGTTCCAAATATAGCTCAATTATGATAATAAGCCCAGATAGTCTTGTTGAAGGAAGAATAATAGCAAAAGGGGATATTGAAATTCTCGGGCGAGTTCAGTCTTTAGAAGGCGACAGAACAAATAATCCTCGTGTTGTTGAATCGGGTGGAAATATCATCATTCACGGCGAAGTCGTTGGAGATGTAAAATGTGTAAAAAATATTAGCATTTCTGGGAAACTGGTCGGCAATATTGTTTCGGCTAAAGAAGTATTAATTAGCCCAACAGGTGTCGTCACAGGGGACATTAAGACGTGTAGATTTAAGATTGCTGATGGGGCACATTTTAAAGGCATTCTTGATATTAGTGATGATATTAATGATATTGATGAATAATCAACGGGAAAATATTGCGAAACAGGAATAGGTAGGAGGTGTTTTTCAAGAATTGAATAAGGGTAGACCAAATTCGACGGGTTTGTTTCATATAAGCAAATTCATGAAAGTATATTTAGGAATTATTGCTTTTTTAATTATCGGTATGATGTTAGTTATTATCTTTAAGACTACTTCCTATCCAAACGCAAAGTATGATATAGCTAATAATGATATGATTAGCACCTCAGATTCAATTGACACTAACGAATTGCAAACAAAGTTAGATGCAATGAATAAGAATCTTTCTGTTATGGTATACAAAAAGAAAAGGGAAGAACAGTTACTTAGGGCCTATGAAAAAACAAGGGCTACATATCTTGAAAAGACAATAACCCGAGGGGCGTCCGAAAGGGGATATTTGGGTTTAAGTTTAAAACAACCATCAGGATTGACAGCTGACATTATTAATAAAGTTCTTGATGGAACTCCACTTGAAGGTCTGGGCGATGCTTATATAAAAGCGGAAAAAGAAACCGGCGTAAGCGCATTATTCCTACTCGGAGTATCTGTGCATGAATCTAAATGGGGAAACAGTAAATTTGCGAGAGAACGAAACAATATATTTGGATATAAAGCCTATGATTCCGATCCTGATAAAACAGAGAGGTTTTCAAGCAAAGAGGAGTGTATTCTCGTTGTTGCAAAATACCTAAGTGAAAACTATCTTATAGCTGATGGGAAATATTACAACGGGATTACGTTACAAGCAGTGAACAAGCGATACGCAAGCGATAAATCTTGGCATCTAAAGGTAAACAAGGTCATGGAAGTTATTGCCGCAAAGATTCCGTTACAAGAGGGGTGATAATTTTGATGCTTCCGGACAAGACGTGGCTCAAATTCTCCCTGACGATCTCTTGGAACGTCGATTTCCATATCGCCGATACTGGTATGCATTGTCTTCTTGGAGAAGCCGTTACGGCTGTTTTCGGTCTCCTTGTTGCGGTAATCGTACCGTGTATAGCCCAATTCTTCATCTAACTCGCCTTCAAGGCCGCCCTGCAGCACCTGACGCATAATCTCTTTCATTAGTTCCCGGATGTCATTCGGATCTTTAATTGGATTATCCTTAAGAAATCCCTGCACTAATTCTCGTCTTCTTTTTTCCTCTGGGCTTTCGTTTCTTCTTGCCATAATTTAAAACCTCCTGGCTGATGTATTTATCTTACATCAATCAAGAGGTTTACACAAACTTTGAAACGGTCTCTATAATTATTATATTATTGAGAAAGGTTTAAATAATTTAGCTGATCACTCGGTCAAAGTTATTTCTTCAGTTTCTTCAGTTTCTTCAGTTTCTTCAGTTTCTTCAATCGACTGATCCTTTTTCAAAGAAATTTTTTTAATATCTTCAAATACCTGTTTTTTATCTTTGCCATTTTCGAATACCTGTTTTTTATCTTTGCCATTTTTGAATAAACTGTTATCTGTTTTTATTTTCCCTTCAACAACTTTGATTGTTCCCTGATCAGGATTCAATGCACTATACGGTAAACCACCTTCTTTAAAATCGCTAAAATCAATCAAAAAGAATATCCCATCCGTACCTTTTTTGTAAGTGCTTCCATCACTAACCAATTGTTTAACCTGTATAATATCTCCAACATTTAGATCGCCTTGCAATACCTGAGTAATTTGAACGTCAGCCACATCAAAAAGGTGAGAAATAGGTACTTCGTCATCTTTGCTAACGTTAATTTCTTGATTAGGTGTAACTTTTATTACCGTTCCTTCAACAATAACATCGGCAGAACGGACGAGCTCCTCGCCATCAGAATAATGAAGATAATCCGCATGCTCTAAACTAGAACTGTTAGTAGCATTAGAGTGGTATACTGAGCCTATTAAGCATGCTGTTCCTATTAAGCATATCAAGATGGTTATTAAAAGAAACTTCCGTTTTTCTAGGTTAACTCTTTGTTCCATAATATTTATTATCCTTTCTTTAAAGCAGCGCTAATTGGCGTTTAGCACCGCTAATATCATCTGATTTTGGCACATAAATAGTATCTCTATCTCTTAACTGTCCCATTAAAGTTGTTGAGGAGAGCGTATCTCCTAATCCAAAGGCGTGCCCGAACTCATGCGCAACAACACTTCTTTTAAAATTGGCACTTTGACTATCACACATGTCAGTGTTTATAACAATACAAAATTTCGTGGTCGTATTAATAGATAAAGATGAATCATAAGTTTGTACCCCATATAAACCACAGTAAGCAGTTCCCACAGATTGACAATACATTACATTCAGATATGGGGCTCCCTGGTTAATAGTTCTTCCGGTGTTCGCCGAGTTCCAAGAAGTAATCGCATTTGAGACTGGAGTAGTATAGGCACTGCTTACATAAGTACTACTATTTATTCCAAGGGTATTCCTATAATATCCCGTGGTGGTTGTGCTATAGCCAAATGCAACGACAATATTCAAGCCAACAAAAACAAGCGTTAAGACAAATTGGATTAATTTGTTATATAATTGTGTTTAAAGAAGTTGTTTTTGAAAGAATTATAGGATAAATCGTAACACAAAATTTTGTTATATCAAGATATTTGTAGAAAGCACCATATGTTATGCTGAAATTTAAATAAAAAGAATTGCAATCATGAAAAAAAGGGGCGGGAGTTTTAAATCTGAGAAAATAAAAAGGGGGGGAGAAATTATATGGCAACTACAAAACTTTCATTAAATAAAAAAGGAAAAGTCCTGGACAATGGCACTGAATAAAAGACCACGATCCCATTAAGAAATTGAAGAAGAAAACAGAACTAATTTAAGAATCAATCCACTTGTAGGGTTGCAAAATGGAAATTAATCTTATCGTAGATCAGCCGGCCACAACCCATGCCGGCTTTTCTATCAGAATGGATATAAACGGCTAAATTCCAATGGCATTGGGACATCATAGAATAAAGAGAAGTCGCTTAAAACGAAAACCAGAGTCGTCTGTGCGACAACGGCTACGCCTCCGACTCGCTACGCTCGCTGCTGTCCGTTTTGCCTGGCCAAGGATGCTTGGGGCAAAAAGGCAGGCTTGGACCGCCCGCCTAAAAACAGT
>Ga0366774_1015_pt1 | contig 31155 bp, 22 predicted proteins | sample BONcelHN113001D9_FD_207068 | JGI IMG/M metagenome (GOLD analysis project Ga0366774, IMG submission 207068) | Enriched cells from coal bed in the Powder River Basin, Montana, United States - BONCAT cells N11 rep2 HSBNCT.N11.300.1.D9 ...
AAAACACTGTCAACGCAAGACGAAATAATCAAGGCCATTGCAATATTCTGCAGTGGCCTTGATTGTTTCAATGACTGCCAGATGGTAAACCGCGCTTTTCCGTACCGTCCACCAAATGAACTGCCCTCTCAACACTATTTCCCAACTCCCGTATCTTACCCGGACATACATAAGTCTGCAGTTTTTCTATAACCTCCGGGGAAAAGCGCCGGACCGGCGTATCAAACTCAACGGCAAAACGGTTAAGAAAATACTCAGCCAAGGGCAGAATATCTTCGGCACGATTTCGTAAAGGCGGCACAAAGAGAGGAAGCACATTCAGCCGGTAATAAAGTTCTTCCCTGAATAACCGGCGTTTCATCATTTCCTCCAGGTCGCGGTGAGTAGCAGCTATTAATCGTACATCAACCGGTAAATGACGAGAGCTTCCCAGGCGACGAACCCGTTTTTCCTGCAGGACCCGCTGAAGCTTGTCCTGAAGATATACCGACACCTCTCCAACCTCATCAAGAAACAGCGTCCCGCCATTGGCGAGTTCAAACAGACCAGGTTTTCCCCTCTTGGCAGCGCCAGTAAATTGCCCCTCTTCATAACCAAACAAAATCCTTTCCAGTAGTGCAGCCGGAAGCGTTGCGCAGTTGACCGTCAAAAAGGGCATTCCGGCCCTGGGAGAAGCACTATGCAGCGCTCTGGCCAAAAGAGGCTTGCCTGTTCCCGTCTCTCCGCGAATAAGTACAGTAGATGAACTGACCGCATAGCGTTGTGCCTCCTCTACTACTTTTTTCATAGCAGGACTCGCAAAGGATAGATCTGTAAAGTTAACGGCCAACGCACCATTCTGAAAAGAGGTTAGGATAGCCTCAAGCTGTTCGGCCCGTTCTTTCGACGGCATATTAGAAACTTCACTAACTTTGTCGATTCCGTCCACCTGCTGCAATTCTCGCATAAGCTGGGGCTTTTGTTCTTCAAAAGCAACCTGGCACTCCAGATATAGTGCCTCCTTATTCACTTCGACAGACACTATATTACATTCCCAATTCACCAGAACTTGCGAGATGTCCAACAGCAACCCCGGCCTATTTGTACATGGCATACATAAGCGCACAAAGTCTCCTCTCCTCTTCCAAACTTTCTTCATATAAAATTCGGAGTACCATCGCTCCATCATACGGGAAAGGCCAGCGACTAATCCCGCAAATTATTGCCTAAGATCGGATGTGTTCAATAACTATTATCATAACAAAAATGCTGTGAGTACGGTGTGAGAAAGCACGAAACCGTGTGAGTACGGTGTGAGAACGAAAGCAGCTGCCCGCCCCATAATATAGCTGCAAACAGCAAAAGCAGATATCAACATCGTTCGCACAGTAAGAAGACCGGAATCGTCACAACAAAACGGTTCCAGTCACTCCACCATGCGCGATTAGGATAGTTTTCAGGTCCGATAGTGACTATCTCGCCGATCATTGGCGTGGCCACTTGCACTCCCCTCTTCTTCGCCTCATTCAACAAGCGTTCCAACTGAGCGCTCCAGTCGGTGTTTGACTGACTGAACATTCCCCAGTTTTAATTGTAATACTGTTCCACTCTCAACCTTTTTTAATTCCACAGTCACAACCGTTTCAGCGACCTTTGGTTCCGTCAGCACCCGTTAGCCATATAAGTTTGTCCTCTCTACAGAAAGCACTCTCTCCACCGTCCAGCGGCGGAGAGAGTGCTTTTCAAATGAAACAATTTATACTATTATTTTCTGCTTTGGAGTACCCTTGTTTTCTAGCTGCGTCAGGGGGAACAGAATATTTCATTCTGACAAGTGTCCATATATTGATATTTACCCAAATGACAGATCTTCTTCTAATAGAATTTTATCAATACTGCTTATGGTACTGATCAAATGTGATTTTATTGATTTCCTAATTCTAGTTTCATTACCTGTTTCAATGGCTTTGATGATTTCAAGATGATTCTCATGACGAACTGATACGCAAAGCGGCACTGCATTAATATTCCTAAAAGCTTTCCTCCATATCTCTTCTATTTCCCTATGAAAATCATGCAGCAGCGGGTTACTTAAAAATGAACTGATCAGCCGCTCTAAAGCTAAGTTGGGATAAAGATCATCTTCTAAATCTGGCTCATCTTGTAACAAGAGATTATTTTCCCGCTCTTCATGTTCGTAAAGTAACCTTAATTGTTCTTTAGAAATTGTTTTAGAAACTTCAATTGCACAAAATGTCTCCAACATAATTCGAGCCTGAGCTATATTTTTCACGAGCTTAAGGCTTTCCTTACTATCCCGGCTGCTACTGTACTGGGATAGTAACACCCCTTCAAGAGAATTAACGAAGATACCGCTACCATGCTTAACTGTAATAACCTTGTTTATTTCCAAAGCGCTCAAGACGGCTCGTACGGTGCTGCGACTTACTTTCAGCAGTTTCACAATCTCCCTTTCAGGTGGCAGTCTTTCGCCAGGTTGAAGATTATTCTCCTGAATATATCCTAATATTTCTTCCATAGCAGCTTCATGGACAACTACTTTGCGAATTTCTTTCATAGTTTAATTGCACTCCTTTTATATCTTATCCATAAAGTTGGCTGTCAAATCATTTACAATATTGCGTTCATCAGCAATACTGATGCAATTTTAAGAATACAATACTGAAGCATTATTTGCAACCGTTCTAAGATAATGTGGGGTTAGCACCAAAATTATTTTGCAGATTTTTCAGATAAGTAATTGACAGTACGTCTTAACACAACATATAATTCATATGAGGACAGATATCATACCAATTTTAAAAGGAGGATTTTGTTTATGCATGCACTAGAAAAATTAATGGCAAATGCAGCAGGGCTCGCGAAGGTTAAAGCTGGCGACCGAATTTGGTGCAAAGTTGATCTTGCGTTGGGGATAGACCTCTATCGCAATATCATCGATTCATTTAATGAGATCGGGCTTGAGAAGATGCAACACCCCGAAAGAGCAGGATTTATCTTTGGCATCAATGCTCCCGCTCCAACCATTCGAGCTGCCCAGAACGAAAAAGACATGAGAGAATTTTGCAAAAAACATGGTGCACATATTTTTGACATTAATAGTGGAGTTGTATATCAGCATGTCATAGAGAAGGGCTTTATCTTTCCGGGAGCAATTTCCGTGGCCAATGACTCTCATGCTACCATATGTGGGGCATTAGGCGCTTTTGGCACTGGAACGGGTGGATACGATACAGCTGCAGCGCTTGGGTTTGGCGAAATGTGGTTCAGAGTTCCAGAAGTAATTCGTATAGAAATCAAAGGAAGACTACCCATCGGTGTTTTTGCTAAAGATGTTGTTTTAAAAATTCTTAAGGAATTAAAATCTGATTTTGCTATCTACAAGGCAATCGAGTATACAGGCGAAGTTATAAGCAACATGTGTCTTGCTGAACGGATGGTACTGTGCAACATGGCTGTCGAGATGGGAGCTAAAACTTCCTATATCCAACCTGATGAAAAAGTTTTTGAATTTTTGAAAGGCAGAGTTAATCATGATTACACAGTATATGAAACTGATCCTGATTATGAATACTGCACCGAGTATGTATTTGATGTCTCCGATCTAGCGCCGCAGGTTGCTCTACCTCACCATGTGGATAATGTCTCAAATATCACGGATATTGAACCGTTCTCATTTAATCAGGGCCTTGTCGGAACCTGTACAGGTGGCCGCTTAGAGGACCTTGAAGTGGCTGCAAAAATCTTAAAAGGCCGTAAGGTTCATCCAGATATCAGAATGTTGATCGTTCCGGGTACATATGAAATTTATTCCAAGGCAATCACGAATGGATATATTCAAACCTTTATTGATGCCGGCTGCGTTATCTGCAATGCGGGATGCGGGCCTTGCCTCGGTGCTCATATGGGTGTACTGGCCGAGGGTGAAAAATGTATTACTGCTTCTAATCGCAATTTTGCTGGTCGTATGGGACACATGAATTCTGAGCTATATCTTGCCTCCCCCGCTACAGTTGCTGCATCGTGTGTTGAGGGAGTGCTTGCGGACCCTCGCAAATATCTATAATTGGAGAGGAGAATAATGATATGAAAAAAATTTTAAAAAGCAGAGTAATAGTATTTGGAAATAACATTGACACAGATATGATTGTACCTGGTCGCTACCTTGAACTGAGCAAACCGGAAGAAATCGCTGCTGTTGCAATGGCCGGGCTAGACCCCGAGTTCCCTAAAAAAGTAAAGCCAGGCGACATTATTATCGCGGGAACTAATTTTGGCTGTGGTTCTAGCAGAGAGCATGGCGTTATCGCTTTTACAGCTAACGGCATACAAGCTATCGTTGCAAGCTCATTCGGCAAAATATATTATAGAAATGCCATCGTTGCAGGGCTCATGGTCCTTGTATCGGAAGAAGCTCACTCCCTTTTTGAAAACTATCAGCATTGTGAGATTGACCTTGAAACCGGAACCATTACCAATACTGATACAGGTAAATCGGTCAAATGCGAAAGACTATCGGCCGAAGACATCGCAGTATGGGAAGCCGGTGGTATGGTTACAGAGTATAAACGGAAAGCACAGGAAATCAACCAGCAAAAATAACAGTCATTTTGAAATAAATGATTAGATAGGATGCAAAAGTATCTAACTTGAAAAAAAGAGGCGAAGTATATGAATAAAACAGTTATCAAGGGATTGACGTGTCTAGCTGTCCCAGCTGTTATCCTCTTATTCCCAACCCCACAGGGGCTTAGCACTGACGCATGGCGCTTATTTGCCTTTTATATCGGCGCTATCGTTGGCCTTGTCCTTCGACCACTGCCTGAACCGGTAGTTTTATTAACTGCTTTAGCTGGTATTTCATTACTATTCAATAAAACAGGCATCGCATTAGCTGGTTTTTCCAGTCCGACCTCTTGGCTAGTGTTTTCGGCCTTCCTTGTCGGCCAGTGCTTTATAGACACTGGCCTAGGGCGGCGTATTGCCTTTATGCTAATTGACCGAATGGGGCAAACTTCGTTACGACTTGGTTACGCGGCGGCGCTTACAGACTTGATTCTTAGCCCAGCCACCCCCTCTAACACCGCTAGATCAGGTGCCCTTGTATTCCCTATTTTTCAGAGTGTCGTTGTTACCTTGGACTCTCATCCTGGAGAAACTGCCAATCGCATTGGCTCATATATGATGCTGGCATTATTTCAAATAAGCCTCGTGACCTCTACGCTGTTTATTACGGCAAACGCTGTTCATGGATTAACTATTGCTTTTGCGAAAAATATTTTGCATTTAGACATTACTTGGATGCAATGGGCAATGGCGATGCTTCCTCCAGGATTAATTCTGTTAGCGATCATCCCCTGGTTGATTTATAAGTTGCAACCTCCAACAATTACTACAATTGATAACAAAGTAATAGCTGCAAAGGGTCTTAAAGAATTAGGCCCTATGACCTTTAAAGAAAAAATGTTAGCATTTCTCTTTGTTTTGGCAACCATTGGTTGGGCGACTGGTAGTATTACTAAGATTGATTCTACAGCTGTTGCTATTGGCTTTATCACCCTTTGCCTTATTACCGGCGTAGTTAGCTGGTCTTCCTTACTAAAAAGCCACGGTGCGTGGAGTACGTTGATATGGTATGCAGGAATACTTTCCTTCGCAGATGCATTAAGTAAGGCAAAATTTTTTGACTGGTTAGGAAAATTGATTGGCTCAACTGTTAACTTTACTGAAATGAATCAAACAGTTGTTTTATTGGGTATCCTTTTTATCAGCATAATCGTGCGTTATTTCTTTGCTTCGAGTGCTGCTTATGTATCAAGTTTTATTCCTGTACTCATGTCTATTGGTGTAGCTGCTCAGCTACCTTCAATGATGTTGGCGCTGCTATTAGGTGTATCTTCTATGATGGGTAGTTTACTTACTCATTACGGCAATGGCGCTGCGCCAATATTGTTCGGTGCCGGTTATGTAAATCAAGCTACGTGGTGGAAAACCGGACATATTGTTGCTATCCTTGGAATATTTGTGTATCTTATCATCGGTTTACCTTTATGGAGAATCATGGGTATTTTGTAATAGATAATGAAATCTTCTCCGAAAAGCATTGAACTCAGCTACAGCTTGATTCTTACTACTAAACTTCATAAAAACACAAAAAGCAAAGCTCACTCCTTATTCAAGGGTTGAGCTTTGCTTCGCCGTTATCAATAATACAAGTTATACAGTTCCCCAGTTGACTGTAATGTCGATAAGTGAGCGCTTATGATCCAAAAAAATAATTTTAGACTGATTCCCGCTGCCGAGACGATTGGACAGATTTTGTTACTTGCAATTTGATCATAACAAATAACCAAGCATTTTGCTTTATTGTTCGCTTCCTCTTCGCTATACGCGAAACTTAGCCACTTCCGCCTGGAGTTCTTGAGCCAGCTTCGACAGTTCTTTGCTAGAGGCTGCTATTTCCTCCACTGAGGCCAGTTGCTCCTCGGTCGAGGCTGAGACGTTTTGGGCCTCTCCAGCCGACATCTTGCTGAGGTTGTCAATCGTTGTGACCGATCCCACGATCTGCTGACTTTCACTGGCCATTTGTTGGATGGCCGCCGAACTCTCTCTCACTTGGGTTGACACATGCGATACCATTTCTACGATTTCACGAAAAGCCATTCCCGCAATGTTTACTACTTCAGCCCCGGCTTTTACTTCCCGCGTGCCTTCGCTCATAGCTACTACAGCCTTATCAGTGTCCCCCTGGATTTCCCCAATCAGTTCTGCAATCTTCTTGGCTGCTTCCTGGGACTGCTCGGCAAGCTTACGGACTTCCTCGGCCACTACGGCGAATCCCCGGCCTTGTTCGCCCGCCCGTGCTGCCTCGATAGCAGCATTAAGGGCCAGCAAGTTAGTTTGGCTGGCGATGCTGGAAATAGTGTCTACAATCTGGCCAATTTCCTTTGAGCGCTCGCCCAGCTTAACCACGACTTTCGCAGAATTGTTGACGGTACCTTCAATCTGAATCATTTGGCTTACTGCTTCCTCAACTGCCTTGCCGCCTTCATAGGCCTTTTCAGCCGCCTGAGCAGATTGTTCTGCAACTTGGTTTGTGTTGGCGGATACCTGCAGTATACCGGCCGACATCTTCTCAACTATAACGGAAGCCTCATTTGCCGCTGCTAATTGCTCATCAGCTCCAGCAGCTACTCTGGTAACTGAAGCTGCAACTTGGTTAGCCGCCTGGGCTGACTGCTCCGAGTTCGCAGTGAGTTCTTCGGATGATGCCGCCAATGTATCGCCACTGCTTTTAAGCCGGCCAACAACACTGCGTAGGGCGCATTTCATATTTATGATGGCTTCGGCCATATCGCCAATTTCGTCATTGCAAGTTGCATGGAAATCCGGTCTGGTTAAATCCAGCGAGCCCACTGCCGACACCTCAGTTTTCAGGTTATTCAGACGGACAGTTACTTTCCTGCTATAAATAGCCACAATAAGGATTACTAAAATCGTTACAATTATGCTAGCTGCCATCCCGATTTGGCTTTGTATTTTAGACTGATCGATTAGAAATTTGCTATCGCCATTAATGGAGTTGCCCTGTTTTTGAGCTACAGCCATAAATTGAGCATCAATCTGGTCAACTAACTGTCTCCCCGTACTCACTACTTTATTCAGGTCAGGATCATTATTTCTTTTTGCGGTTATCACTTTATCACCGAGTACAAGATATTCAGCCAGCAGTTTCTCTAATCTGCCAGCATCCTCATCTATATTCTTAGCAGTCTCATTATATTTTTTTACTGTCTCATAACTATTACTGAATTTGCTGCGATAACCTTGCTCGTACTGCGCCTCCCCATCGGCATAAAACAGAAAACCACGCATATTCAGTAGCGCCCGGGTAAAATCAGTATGGGCATCTTTGACCATTATCAATCTTGCTGTGGCAGTGTTTACTTTATCACTGTATTCAATGGTCGCGATTGTCGTGCTTGAGTAGCTACATAGTACATACCCTAGGATCACGAGAAAAAATAAAATGGTCGTCGCAAAAATAGCAGTAAGCTGTGCAATTATCGGATACCGTCGCATCGTCATTTTTAGCATCTCCATCTCCTTAGAACTAAAGAATAATATGCTTATAAAAGGTTTCTCCTTTGTTATATTATGGCATAATTAGTTTTTTATAAAGTTACAAAACAATTAAAGTTCGGTTAACTATTGCTAATATGGCCACTCTAAATACCGTTAGTCCATCCAAAATGAGAAATGTGCAGATCCACAAATCAAACTCAGTCACAGGCTTTAGTTGCCCAGTGCAACATTTATTAACCTGCTTTCACCCCTGAGCGGCCTGCTATGAACATTCTGTAAGATGGAGCCGTGATGAGCTTTTGGTCAGTGAAAAACAGCATTAAAAACACTCCCTCCACCAGCCGATGGAGAGAGTGTTTTTAGAATGGGTTCAGTTACAAGCAGATATCTTTAGTTTCCCGTTGCATTGTAGAAGGAAAATGTTATTCCTTTTGGATATGAAGCACTTTAATACTAGCTTTCAGAAAACGGGCAAGAGCCATCGATTTGCCTGTGAAATCTTAAAGTTCTCATCAATGTACTCTCTGAGCCTATCTTTATCTTTTTTTATTTCCATAGTTTTTTAGTGATCTCGCAAGAGACAACCTGAATGGAAGGCTGCTCGTAAGAGCAGACATGAATCCGCTGCCCGTCGCGGATAAGCTCGATTCTTCCCAGCTGTCTTCCTTCCCAGGCCCAGGATTGAACGACTTCGCCAACAAATTTGTTAATTTGTTGGCATGACAGGGATGCGTCTGCTGCTACGGCGATGCCTTGAATGGTCAAATAACGCAGTTGGCTATACATGTTGTCCTCCTCTCCAATCGTTACAGATGGCCACTTGAATGGTGCATCTGCCAATGTTGTGAATCGTTTAATAAAATCTCCAATAGAACACCTGCTTTTTCATTTTAGGATGAAGCAGCATAGCTAAGAACTCCTTAAACTGAATAAAGTCAAATCAAACAGAATGCTGGTTCGTGCCGGTTGGCAATGAACTTGGCCGGTCCACGGGGGGCTGCGCTTTATACCAGGCGGCGTACATGACCGGCAGTACCACCAGGGTTAAGATGGTGGCCCCCATTAACCCCGCCGCAATGGCCACGGCCATCGGCCCCCAGAAGACGCTTGAGACTAAAGGAATCATCCCTAAAATCGCCGCGGCTGCCGTCAGGAGGATGGGGCGCAGACGGATAACGGTGGCGTTGATAATGGCGTCCCAGAGGGGCTCGCCGGCTGTCAGCAATTGGTCAATCTGGTCCATCAGTATGACGGTATTGCGCATAATAATTCCCACTAAAGCCAGGATGCCCAGCTGTACGACAAAACCCAGCGGGCTGTTGGTCAGAAACAGCCCGGCCGCCACGCCGATAATGCCCAGCGGCGCTGTCAGCAAGGTCAGGAACATTTTGGGAATGTTCTGCAGCTGGATCATTAAGAGAATCATGATCGCAATGATCATGGCCGGCAGCGGCTGGGCAATCGATTTTCCGGCCTTGAGGTTGTCTTCTTTGCTGCCGTCATACTCAATGCTGTAGCCAAGCGGCAAACTGGCGCGCAGGTCAGCTAGGTTGTTATAGATTTGTTCCACTACGTCGTCACCGGTTACGTCCTGGGAATTTAATTCCGCCTGGATGTTGAGCATCGGCTTTAAATCACGCCGGTAAATCAGACCATCCTCTGTCTCGAAGCTGATTTTGGCAATCTGGTCCAGCGGGACATACTTCCCGTTGCCCAGCGGAATGTTGAAATCCTTCACATACGCCGGGTTATTCCGGTCCTGGGCGGCAAAGCGGAGCACCATACTGACCGTTTTGTCATTTTCCCGGAATTGGGTGATGTCTGCTCCCGACTGCTGCATCTGCAGCGCGGTTGCCAGCGCCTGCGAGGTAATACCCAGTCGCCGGACTTTATCCTGGTCGATGGACAGATGCATAATTTTGCTTTTTTCGCTCCATTTTAAGTTTACATTCTGAGTATGGGGATTAGCGGCCATCACCGCCCGTACCTGTTCGGCAATGTCCCGCACCTTGTCCACCTCGTAGCCTTTCACGCGCAGCATGACCGGGTAGTCGGCCGATGGTCCGTTATTAATGACTTTGGTGTGAAATTGCACGTCAGGAAATTCATTGATTAATAGTTCGCGATAGTTAGCCTGCAGCGCATTCCGGGCTTTGGCGTCTGTGGCCACAATAATAAATTCCGCGAAATTCGGCTTGTTGGAGGTCGGGTCAAAGCTTAACACGAAGCGGGGAGCGCCTTCGCCTACGTGATAGGTATAATACGCAATCTGCGGATCGCCGGTTAATTTTTGTGCAAACCGGCGGGCAACGGCGTCGGTATTCTTAAGGGAGGAGCCCTCCGGCAGTTCCAGTTGGATAATCAGTTCCGGACGGGTGGAGGCGGGGAAGAATTGTTGCTTGACCAGTCCCAATAAGCCGATGGAGGCGATAAAAACACCCACAGTGGCCAGCAGTACGGTCTTTTTATGCGTCAGAGACCAGGTCAAAAGCTTTCTGAACCTGTCATAAAAGAGCGTATCATAGGGATCATGTTCTGTTTCGCCGTCGCCTTTCGGTTTGATTTTGATAAACAGATAGCCTAACAGCGGGGTGGCGGTGCCAGCGACCAGCCAGGAGGCGAGCAGGGCGATGGTGACAACCGTAAAGATGCTGATGCAAAATTCAGCCGCGCTGCCGGCGGCAAAGGCGACCGGGATAAAGCCGGCGCAGGTGACCAGCTCGCCTGTTAAGCGAGGATAGGCCGTCGAAGTATAGGCAAAGTTTGCGGCATTAGTGCGGCTCCAGCCTTGTTCCAGCTTAACCACCATAGTTTCAATGGTAATAATGGCGTCATCCACCAGCAGGCCCAGCGCGATAATCAAAGCGCCAAGGGAAATGCGGTGCAAATCAATGCCAAACAGTTTCATGCAGGTGAAGACGATGGCGATGACCAGCGGAATCGACAGGGCCACAATAATGCCGGAACGTACGCCCAGACTGATAAAGCTGACAATCAGGACAATGACGATGGCTTCGAACAGGGATTCTACGAATTCATCAATGGAGCTTTCCACCACCCGGGGCTGATTAACGGTCTGGTGCAGTTCCAGGCCGGCGGGCAGTTCTTTTTTTAGCTGGTCGATCGGCGTTTCGAGATTCTTCCCCAGCACAAGCACATTGCCGCCTAGCTCCATTGCCAGGGAAATGCCGATGCCGGGCTCGCCGTTATAATAAAACCGGGGGTCGGAAGGCTCGTTGTAAGAACGGGTGACGGTCGCGATATCACCTAAGCGGAAGGTGTGTCCATTGGCCTGAATGGGCGTATTTTGAATATCCTCTAGGTTTTCAAACATGCCGGTAATGCGCAAATGGATATTGTCCGTTGCCGTCTCCAGCATGCCCGCTGCCGACAGGGCATTTTGCGCCTGCAGCGTGGTTGTGATCAAATCAGGGTCGATGCCCAGTTGGGCCAACTTGCTATTTTCGATCTCAACATAAATTTTTTCGGCTTGTACGCCGAGCAGATTGACTTTTTTTACACTGGGGACGCCAAGTAAAATCCGCCGGATTTTCTCTGCTTTGGCGCGCATGTCCTCATAGGTATAGCCATCACCGGTCAGGGCAAATACCACGCCATACACTTCATCAAACCGGTCGTTAAACTGCGGCGCGGCAACACCGGTGGGCAGGGTGCCGGCGATGTCGCCCACCATATTGCGCACTTCCAGCCACTTACCGCGCACTTCTTTTTGCGGGACGGTGTCTTTTAAGAACACCTGAATCACCGTGGCTCCCGGCGTGGAATAGCTTTTTAAATAATCAAGCCCCGGCAGGTCCTGCAGTTTTTTCTCAATTTTGTCGGTGACCTGCTCTTGCATTTGCTGGGCAGTGGCGCCCGGCCAGGTCGTGGTAACAATCATTTGTTTAATGGTAAAATCAGGGTCTTCCATGCGGCCGAGATTTTGATAGGAAACAATACCGGCAATAAAAAAGAGCGCCATAAAGAAATAAATAAAGTGCTTATGGTTAAGGGACCATTCGGTCAAATTGAAGCCCTTCATAGCGAATCACCGCCGATGGTGACTTGCTGCCCTTCGGTCAGTTTATGTACGCCGGCAATGACGATCCGCTCACCCTGGTGCAGGCCGCTGACTATCTGGGCGGTATTGTCTTTGCCGTAATTGCCGATCTGAATGGGGCGCAGGGTTACGGTTTTGTCGGTTACTACCCAAACAGCGGGGGTGGCAGTGCCGGCTTGATAGACAGCAGCTATGGGGATGCGTATGGCCGATTGCGCTGTGCTGTCGGCTATGGATACGGCAGCGGTCATGCCTAACTTTATTTCCGGCGGCGGGCTGCTTATACTAATGCGCACTTTAAAGGTGCGGGTGGTTTGGTCGGCCATCGGGGAAATTTCTCTTATCTGGCCATCGGCTGTTACATTGGGCAGGGCCCAGAAGGAAACCTGTATTCTTTCTGCCTTGCGCAGTTCTTCAATCCGGTTTTCCGGCACACTGATTTCCACTTCCCGTTCGCCATCCTGTACGACGGTCACGATCACCTGCCCGGCGCTGACTACCTGGCCGATTTCGGCAGAAATGCCGGACACAACACCGGGCTTATCGGCTTTCAGCAGCGTGTAGTCCAGTTGATTGCTGCCCTGGGAGTATTGGGCCTTGGCCTGCTGGACCCCGGCCACGGCCACTTGGTAAGCATTGATATACTGGTCATACTGGGATTGGCTGATCGCGCCGCTGGCCAATAATCCCTGGTAGCGTTTGAGATTGCTTTCCGCTAATTGCAGCTGCGATTGGGCCGAAGCTACCTGAGCGGCATAGTTGTTGACCGTTTGCGCTACGTCCTTGGCATCGATTTGCAGGAGTATGTCGCCGGCATTTACGGTGCTGCCCAGTTGCACGTTGCGTTGGACAATTTTCCCGGCTACCTGAAAGGCAAGCTGGCTTTCATAGCGGCCACGCACTTCGCCGGCATAGGTATATCCCTGGGAGACTCCGGCCGCGCCGACAACGGCGGTGCGTACCGCCGGAATTTCTTTGAGGACGGTCTGAGGACGATGTTGTCCTTGCCAGAACACGCCGCCGAGCAGGCATAAGCCGGCGATTGCGGCTAAACTGAAATACAATTTTTTTCTGGGGCTGTTAGCTAACCAACTTGGTAATTGCATGATGTTTCACTCCTTACGTTTGATCGTTATGCTGGAAACCGGCGGGAGGGCAAGCCTGCTCGTCATGCGGGCATATAGAAACCTATTGTCCATGGAAGATAAGCCCGGTTTGCCCTAACTGCCGGCCTTTCCAGGCCTTATTTTTCGTGATGATCTCATTCCTGTCAGGCGCGGCATTTAAGACGTGCTGTCTTTTCTCTGAAGCGAGAAGAAAATTCCGATGATGCTGAGCACGGTAAAGCCGATGAAGCCTGTGCGCATCGACAAAAGCAACCCGGACACGGGTGCGTCCGCAAAGGCGGTGTCCCCGATGAAAGCAGTCATGACCGACGTCACGATGCAGAGGCTCACCGTCTGTCCCAGATTGCGCATGGTTATCTGAAACGAGTTCGCAGCGCCGTAGTCCTTAGGTCCTACGCATGACATAATCGCGTTGGAATTTGAAGACGCGAAAAAGCCAAAGCCCGTACCGACTACGATCAACACGGCAATCACATAGGCGATAGAGGTATTCTCGTTTATGAAACAGAAACCAAACAGACCGACCGCACAGATCGCCATGCCCGCCGCTGCAACTTTGAACGGCGAAACCCTGTCGGACAACTTTCCCGCATAGGGGGAGACGATTGCCTGAAACAACGGCTGGCCCATCATGATCACACCGGAAATCATTGAATTTAATCCTTGGACAAGTTGAAGGTATAGCGACAAGTAGTAGGTCAAGCCGGCGACAAATGCGTAATTCAAAAATGTCGCGATATTGGAAAAAGCATAGTTTTTATTGCTTGCAAGAAGCCTAACGTCGAGAACGGAGGTTTCGCTTTTCCACTCGTGCCTAACGAACACCACACCGATCAACAAGCCTGCCAGTAGCAAAGCGCCCGCCCAGTGATGGCCGGCCAACAGGGAAATGCCGATCAAAACAAGCGTGCTGGCGATAATATACATCAGGTTTCCCGGAATGTCTAAACTTTTGCCAGCTGCTTTTTTCGAATCATCCGGCAGCTTCAATAAGACCATGCTCAGGGAGATAACGCTCATGAGCGTCATGACGATAAAAATCGACCGCCAGCCGAAGTAGTTATTTAAGGCTCCGCCGATCGGAGCACCTACAGACAGCCCGATATAGGCGGAAGCAATCGCCAGGCCTAAGGCCTTGCCTCTTTTTTGGGGTGGATACGCGTCCACCATAATTGCGATATTCGTGCTGGCAAACATAGCGCCTCCGAGGCCCTGCACGATGCGCAAAATGATCAACCCCCATGTTGAAACAGTGAATACACAAGCGAGCGACGTGACTGCGAAAATCGCCACGCCGGCCGCAAGTACGCGCTTGCGGCCCGTAAGGTCAGCTATTCTGCCAAATGGCACCGAAAATACTACATTTCCGAGCAAAAAGCCGGTGATGATCCATCCCGTTAACTCCGAGCCGCTGCGAAACTCCGTAGACACGGCGGGAATGATAAGGTTGATCGCGCTGGCCGCAAAGGTCCCTGCAAAACTCGTTAAAATTGCGATGAGCAGAGTCATTCGAGCCAGCTTTTCCTCGTTTTCCATCAAATTGATTGTTCTTTTTCCGTCCATTACCTCATCTCTTTCTATAGTCAATATCAATCTATTTTTACCTTAAAACGCTAACCCTTTTACCATTTCATCAATAATCGTCTTGCAGCTGCGAATTTCCTTGATTAAGCTGATTGCAGCATTTACGCTGTTCACACCACCGTCAAGATCCCCGTCCAATTGAGCGATTTTTAGTCCTTGCGTACCCTTCATCATGTTAGCGATTTCAAGTACAGGTGCACCTTGCTCGGATTTTTCGTAACATTCAAATCCAAGTTTATGAGGTGTTACACGCCAGTAACTGGGCAGTGCTTTGTACAGCAGTAAATCAGTGGATTCCGTATTTATGATATCTTGCTTGCAAGCAGCAGATGTTACACATTCCTCAGCTACCATGAAAGCTGTACCCACAAAAGCCCCCTCCGCACCAAGAGCGAGAGCCGCCTTGAATCCTCGATTATCTACAATTCCGCCGGCGGCCATAACGGGGATGCTTACGCTATCTGCAATGATGGGGACAATACTGAATGTGCCAATTGATTTGCTGGGCATACCGCCGCCTTCATCAAAACCTGTTGCAACAATGATGTCTGCACCTGCTGCTTCTGCCTGCTTTGAGTTTTCTATTGTAGCATCCAGGGAACGATAAATGACAGTCAGACCAAGCTCCTTTAAGCGCTGAATCACTTCCACATTTATTTCTCCGACAGCAACAACATACTGTACTTTTTCTTCGCATACTACCTTGAGGGTCGCTTCAGAAAACCCGCCCGAAAGTTCATCAGCTCCCCCTACCCCTGTACCGGGTATCATATAATTTACAGCAAAAGGCTTATCAGTGAGCGTCCGTGTCTTACGAATTTGAGTGCGCAGGCGTTCGCCAGTCTCAGCCGGGTCAGTGGTTACTGTTGTTTGTCCGGCATTGGCTCCTAATGTTCCCATGCCACCTGCGTTTGATACAGCGGCCACCAATTCGGCAGATGTAATCCATGCCATTGGTGCCTGAATAATCGGGTATTTGACATGTAAGATATCACTAATTCTGTTCATTATATACCTCCTAAATGAATATAAATGTTGGTTCTCAGTTCTCTTTTACATACTGGGCAATTTGTTTTTTAAGCCTTGATTAGCGGCTGTACTGTGCTTACTAACCGCAAATGTCATTGCACCTCCTTACGCAATCTTTTGATAGAGATTTATTTTGCCGTTTTCTCCATAAAGTCTTGAACCTGTTTCTGAAGAACCTGGTGCGGGAAATCCGCACGCCGGAGTCTGGTGTGCCACGAAAGGCACCAAGGTGATGGAGGAAGGTCCGCCGGTGGGGGCTAGGCAGAGCCCTATGCTGCTGTGGCCAAAAGTCATGGTAGTTATATGAAGATAAACGCAAGTGAACCACAGACGAAGTATCAATAGCGTGAGTGCTGTCAAAACCTACCTTTCAGATCTGGATAGGGATGAAAATAGCGGTAGCCTATGATGTTCAAAGCAATTCTTTGCTTGCCGAATGAGGGGAGCGCCGCTCTCCCGGCAGTTGCTTTTGTTGAAAATGCTTTAGTAACTAAAACATCGAGTACAGTGCTTTGCGTTCACAGCAATACCTTCCCAGCCTGTTTTTTCGGAGCAATCAAACCATTTCCCCTTTTATTTTAGCTGCTAAAATATCTGGCATAAGAAGAGCGCCCCTAATTAAGAGCAAACCCTTCGATGACCTTATCTAAAAATGTAACAATTAGCTTTACTTGATCCTCCTCCAGATCCTCCAGATATTCCATTACCTTGGTATTCATTTTATTATGATGCTTCTCATGTCCCCAATATATTCGTTCCCCTTGTTCGGTAAGCCGGAAAAAAGTATCTTTCTTATTGCCTTTTATTCGATACCTCTCAATGAGGCCTTTTTTGCTCAGCTTATCCGCTACCTGGGTAACCGCTCCATTGGTTATGTCCAGCGCTTGGGCCAGCTCGCTCGCGTTTGCATCCCGGTGGTTAAAGATTGCGACAATCAAATGCACCTCAGAATGATATAGGGAATGGCCGGTACCGTAGTCCCTGCATTGCCTCGTCTCTTCATTTATTATGGTAGCTATATCACGTATTTTTTCGATAATTTGAGCCTTCATGAACATCCCCCCCATCATCTATTACATATTACAGCCGCTAAAATAAATTGTCAATATATTTTAGTAACTAAAACATTTAAGGTTTTTTTGCCAGATATCGGAATTCGCGGCTTTTCCCGCTAAGGCCGACACTTTTCTTATCGACAATCCTGTTCTCCCGTACCTTGTAGATATCGGCATTGGCCAGGCCGGAGATCAAGCACTTCACCAAGTCCGAAGCCGGCGTCAATAGACACTACCTTCCGGTTGAATGTGACGGGATCGGCCGTAAATAAATTCCCGTCGTCTGCGGGAAAACCATCTGCTATACGACAACAGACAGATAAACATTACTGTGGTCGAAGCCGTATTGCAGACTTATCCTACTTATTACAATGTTTATATCATTAGATAACGAATGTATACATAGATAGTCGCTATGAGCACAGATAACAGCATGATCGGAAAACCTATAACAAAAAATCGCATAAACGAAATATGATTTCCTTCTTGAGCAGCCAACCCTGCGACGATGAGGTTTGCGCTGGCACCAATCAAACTGCCGTTTCCACCAAAACAAGCCCCTAATGCCAAGCTCCACCACAAAGGTTCTAAATTAGCGATTCCCATTGCTCCCATGTCCTGAATCATTGGTATCATTGTAGCAACAAAAGGAATATTATCCACAAATGCAGACGCGATTGCACTAAGCCATAAAACCAGAATAGCTGTAACCTTAATATCTCCCCCTGTAAACGCTATAGCACTTTTAGCCAATCTGCCGATTACACCTGTTTCAACAAGTCCAGATACCACCACGAAGAGCCCTACAAAAAAGAAAATTGTAGTCCATTCTACCCGGCTGAAAGCATGCTCAAGGTCATGATCAGTTTTACTTGTAAGCAATAGCAAGACAAAAGCTCCCCCAAGTGCTACAGTTGCCGACTCCAAGTGAAGAAGTTGGTGTAAAAAGAAGCCAATGATCGTTAGACCCAAAACTATTAGGCTTTTCTTTAAGAGGACTTTGTCTTTTAATTCCTTCTTTTCATCCATACTCATAAGCCCTGATTTTAGCTCTTCTGTAGTCTTAAGCTGATTACGATATACTAAGAGCAGAATAACCAGAGTTACTAGCAAGGTTATGGCTGAAATAAACGCTAAGTTATTAATAAATGACATAAAGGAAAGCTCTTTTACAGCGCTGCCAATCATAATGTTCGGAGGATCTCCAATGAGAGTTGCCGTTCCGCCAATGTTAGATGTGATTATTTCGGTAATGAGATATGGTTCGGGATTGACTTTTAACTGCCTAGTGATACTAAAGGTTACCGGAACCATCAGTAATACGGTTGTAACATTATCAAGAAATGCAGAAGATACAGCGGTAATGATACCCAACGAAAAAAGAATTTTCAGAGGATCTCCTTTTACTCTTTTAGCAGCTACGATGGCTACATATTTGAATAATCCTGTTTCACCTGTTATAGCAACAATAATCATCATACCAGCCAGTAAGCCTAATGTATTAAAATCGATATGGTGAAGTGCGGTTTCTTGATTTACAACACCCAAGGCTAACATAATTATGCCACCGATCATTGCTACAATAGTACGATGTACCTTTTCAGAAATAATGAAAGCATAGGTCAGTAAAAATACACTAATTGCCAAGATTGCCTGTTTTTCCATAATTTTATCCTCCTGTGTTGTTATCATCCCCTGAAAAGACAAAAAGGAGCCTGTTTTTGAACAGACTCCACCTGAAAATCCAAGTAATATTTTTTAAAATTATATCATAACCACGATAAATAAGCAATTCAAGGACAGAACGCCAAGTCTGAAAGCCTGATGTTTTTCTCTCCAGCCAAACGCAACACTCCACGTCGAGCCGCTACACTTACTTTTCACTGCTCCTGTAAGCATCAGTTGTTACCATTTGAGTAGGATCTTTTTCTTTAGATATTTTCCTACCCTTAAGCATTTCCCCAATATATGTTGAACCCAAAATAAAAACACCACCAATAATTTGCAGGATTGTTAACTTCTCTCCAACAACGATTACACTGAATAAAATGCCAAATAAAGGCTCCAAGTAACTGTAGGACACTATTTCAACAGATTTCATATATGCCGAGAGGGAAAAGAATATGGTATAAGCAACACTTGTGTGTAATATACCCAATAGAATGGTATAAATAGCCGCCATAGCATCCAAATTTACAACCGTTAAAATATTACCATCAATCAATACAAATGGCAGTAAAACAATCATCGCTGTAAATATTTGCACAAATGTGGCAGTTTGATTATCCACCCTGCATGTAATGCTGCGGTTAATAAGAACAATCGCTGCATAAAGCATCCCTGAAACAGCACTAAGTGCCATCCCCATATATCCGTAGCCTTCTAATAAATTATGACCGACAATCAAACAGAGACCTAGAAACGAGCTGAAAATCACAGCAATTTGAATTCTCGAAATTGTCTCTTTTAATAGCAGTGGTGCAGCTATCATTACATAGACCGGACACATATTATAGATAATAACAGCGGATGAAATACTAGTATGTTTAAACCCATAAAACAAAGTTAACCAACCAAAACCTAGTAATACACCTGAAATAAGATACGGTTTTAAAAGGTACCATTCCACCTTATCTGCTTTTTGCATTTTCATTACACCAAAAAGGAATGGCAGTGCAATTAATGCCCGAAGAAAAGCTAAGCTTAAAGCGGACAATGGAATGGATCTTGTAAATACACCCAAACTACCCCAAATAATCATAACCAGTACTAATTTGATTCTATTCATAGAAGCCTCCTTATCTTTGCTAAGTCTAGATTAGCTAAATAATAAGAAGCTGTATTGTATAAAATTGGCACTATCTCTTTACTTGCTCTAGATATGTCCCTGGCGTAATCCCATACATTTTTTTAAATTCCCGAATTAAATGAGCTTGGTCATAAAATCTCAATTCCTCACAAACATCAAATACGTCTGCCCCTTTACTTAATAACCTTTTTGCTTCAGCTACTCGATATTGTAAATGGTATGCAGCCGGTGTGGTTAAATATAGTTTCTTAAAATTCCTGATTATCGAAAATTTATTTAACCCGGATATTTGCTGAAGCTTATTTAATGTTATATCATCATTTACGTGATTTAATATATAATCATGGATGGTTTTTACGTTATCACTTGTATTTGCAGCAGTAGTTTCTGTAATGCCTTTTTCTCCAAACTCCAGCAATAACTCAATAAGTATATTTTCCAATGTGTCTGGAATTTTTTCTATTAGTAGTTGTTCAATAAAGCTTATCAATTTTTGGGCTTGATTGCCTGTTAACTTTTTTGCTTGACTAAAAATTACTATCTCACTGTAGTATTCGGGATCAACAAATAACATAACATATGCCCAGTGATTAATATCATTCGGCGCACATCTGTGAGTCATTAATGGTGGTATAATGACACCATCACCTGATCCATAATGAATAGCCCTGTCGTTCAAGGTTAAGTCAGTGGATCCTTCTACAATATACCCTAATGAAAGTTCATTATGGACATGATGCTTATAAGCATGGGGGTCGTTTCTACATAGCTTGATTTCCACGCCCTCAATAATGCTTCGGCTAAATTCCATATGTCTTTCTTGTTCAATACTACTCATATAATCCTTGTCTGATATATTCAAAATTGAAACACTTTCCTTCCACTTTATTGTCTGCTGTGACTATAATAATTTCAGACCTGTAAACAAAATCCCTCTTACTTTCGCGTAAAAGTTGATTTCAAAAAAAGCACCACCTCCATTAAAATAAAAATTCACCCAAACCGAAGTTTAGGCGAACATAAAACACATATATTTGATTCTATCAACGCCACGCACTCCACGTGCATCGAGTTAACATAAGGTATGAAAAGAAAGCACCGGCTAAGCCCAGATATGAGGTCCCAGCCGGATATCAAATCTATTATTAAATATATATTGCTACAGCCAAGAATAAGTGCCAAAAGATTTATCCATATGGAATTGTCTTAACGGATCTTTTTTGACCCGGCATTACATACAATCAGCAGCACCAGTAACAATTATACCCAGAAATACACCGCAAAGTGATGTGTACTTATGACCATGCTGATGAGAGGCGGGCAAGCGGTCTTCCTTACATCATTCACTTTTTCCTTTATGTCCGCCCACATAATCCGCCCGTTCAAGGAAGGTTCCACCAGCCATCGACCCAGCATAAAAGATCGTTTTTTTGCCAAATCGCCTCCTCAGATTATCTACTGCTCTATCTATAGCATGTTCATTTTCTTCTCCTTCAATAAATAGTTCCAACTGCTCCTGTCCTTGTGACACGATTTTCCCAGCAGTAATATTTACCGATCGTACCGGCTCACCCTGCCACCGCTTAACAAACTCCTGGCGTGCCGCTTCACTGATGATATCCGTTGAGTGTTCCGGGCGAACTAGCTTAATTCGTGCAGTAAAACCCAACTTAAAATTCCTATCCGAGTATCCTATTCCTAAATATACCTCTTGGCATTTTTCCTGGTGCTTACGTAGCCTAGCGCATACATCTCCCACCATTTCCTTGATGATCATTAGAATTTCTGCTTTTACATAATAATCCCGCATTAATATCTGGTTTTTACTATAAGATTTACTTTTCGGCCGCTCCTTCTGGCTAATGATACTCGCATCCAAGCCCCAGGCGTGGTAATATAACTGCAACCCCATTACGCCTAGAGTTTTCTGTAACCACACTGGATTGGCGTGAGCCAGCTCCTCAATCGTATAAATACCTATTCGCTTGAGTTTCTCATCATATCCTCTGGATATGCCCCAAAACGCAGTCAGCGGCTGTATTTTCCACACCGTTTCCGGCACCATCTCATACGTCCATTTTGCAATCCACGGCGGACGCTTTTTAGCTTCATTATCCAGTGCCAGTTTTGCCAAAAGCGGATTATCGCCAATGCCTATAGTCACAATCAGACCCAACTCATCCTTTACCATCTTTAAGATGGCTTCCCCAATCGCTTCTGCGGGTCCAAACAAATTGTGCGATGCGGTAACATCCAATATGGACTCATCAATGCTATAAACGTGTAGATCTTCATCTGGTACGAATCGGCGGAATATATTCTGTATCGCCTGGTTCACATTGATATATAACGCCATATTTGGCTCTACTACCATGATCGGCGAACGCTTGGGAATTTCAAAAAGTCGATTTCCGGTCTTGATATTATATTCCAATTTAACCCTCGGGCTGCTGGCCAGTACGACCGCACCGCTTCTCCTTACATCCGATACCACAGCAATATAGGCTTCTAACGGGTCAAGCCCCCGCCGAACCGCCTCAACGGACGCAAAGAATGATTTTACGTCGATGCACAACACGCTCCTGCGGGGAAAACGAGAAAAATCAACGAGCCCCATCGCTGTTGTCTTCTTTCTCTTTCATCTGCTCGCTGTGCTCAGACAAAAGCATTCCCGCCCACTTGACCATACACCGGTCGACGTAAACTATCCGAGCCATCTGCTGGTAAATAGGGATACTCAGTAAATCTATAGTATGTTCGCTCATCACTATCCACCTCCATATACATAATACCAGAACATATGTTCTTATGTAAATGTCGATGGACTTGGTAATTTTAGCCAACTTGAATGGAAATAAAGCCGACTAAGATGGTCATCAAAACCACCCTAGCCGGCTTTTCTTTTCACACTAATCGCCATACCATCACGCAAGCTAATAATCACTTGCTCCCTAAGTAAAGTTTTCTTCCTTTGTCTGCGAGAACATATACCGCTTTTTTCCACAGCCCGTGAAGCCAACCCAGCCTACCTTCACGGGCTGTTGTTTCTTTTCGGCAGAATTGTACACTCTGTTAATCTAGTTTGTTGTTACAGGATTTCTACATATCCTTCCGTTCCGTTCACCCGGATTCGTTGACCATCCTTGATCAGTTTCGTAGCGTTTTCCACGCCTACGACTGCCGGAATACCATATTCCCTGGCTACTACAGCACCATGGGTCATAAGCCCGCCGATTTCCGTAACCAAACCGCTGGCCGAAACGAATAAAGGTGTCCATCCCGGATCGGTGAAAGGGGCTACCAGAATGTCGCCTTTTTCTAAATCGGCTTCTTCCAGCTTGGTGACAACCCGTGCCCTTCCTTCCACAACCCCTGATGAAACAGGAGTTCCCGCCAAGGCTCCTGCAGGCAAATCACGCGGAGCGTACGAGCCGAAAATCGCCTCGCCCTCGCTGGTCAGCACTCGTGGTGGCTTTAGTTTCTCATATTCTGCATACTTCTCCTTCAACGCGGCGATCTTATCCCGGTCAGCCCGACCGGTGGCCACCGCAGCCGTCAGTTCCTCCAGCGTCAGGTAAAAAACATCCTCCGCCTGGTCCACCGTACCTTGCTCTACCAGCCTTGCCGCTTCTTCCATGATGGCCCGCTTATACTCGTCGAGCAGACTTACCATCAGATATTTGGGGTATTCCCTGAGACCGATGAACTGGCGATACGTCCTGACGAGCTTACCCATAAGCCGGGCTTTGAAGCTGCCGCCCAGCTTCTGTTTCAGGCGCAGCAGCAGCGTTTGCGCTGCCTGTTCGGCCTCCGCCCTTCCTTGCGCGAACCTTAGGCGATGTCCGCCCGGCTCTGTGCTCTGGATATGACTGATGATGGATGGCACCAATTGGGTTGGCTTTTCCCGCCATCTGAGCCGGGTAATGTCAATTTCGCCCGGACAACGCATACCGTATTTAACCAAAAAGGCTGCGAATGCCGGCCGGATCACCGCGCCGCCCTCGACCCGCTCCAGGCCGTCCAGAAAAGTGGCGTCATCCGCTCCCTTCATGTACTCCAGCGCGGCCGGATAAGGGCGGATGACATCAGCCAGGTCACCCAGTTCCAGGCCCATTTCCGTCGACACGTTGCCCGGCACCGACTTGGTCAGTTCGTCCAGCGGCGACGGCCCGCTCAGCCAGTGGCGCGCCAGCCAGCCGATCAGCAGCGACGCCAGCCAGGCCGCAAACACCGGCTTGCCTATCGTGTCCATAAAGACCATAAAAACTTTGCCGAAATGATTGGCAAGCAAATCCAGCCTGTCCCGGCCCGAGCGCCGGGATAGCTCGCTCCGCAACTCGCTGATGATTTGGTTGCTGATTGCCGTCACGTCAGGAGCTTCGAGCTTCTCCTTGAACAGCATCTCATACATCCCCCCGGCCATTGTACCCATGCTTCTTCTCATATACGATTTCGTACCTGCAGCCCGTTTGCGTGGCTTCAGCGTGGCGATAAAATCGCGGCGGCGGATGACCTCGGCGATAGCGCTGCTGAGCAGCACGTCCGACTTGCTATACAGCGCCGGCGCTGTCTTCCGCCCCAGCCACGAGGCCAGCGTATCGGTTATATCGAAGTACAGGCGCCCCCCAGCCGGCACCAAACTATACTGGCTGTCGACCGTCGCCATCGTTTTCTCCCAAATAGACATCCCTAACGGCTTGATCGGGTCGGTCATCATCTGCACGTGCCCGAAGGAAATGTACACTCCCGACGCGGCGTCAGGCGATTCCGGCAAAGGGTATAAGGTGGTTATCGGACGGCTCTGAACGATATAAATTCTGCCGTCAGCATAGCCCCACTCGATATCTTGCGGCCGTCCGAAATGCTCTTCGATCCGTCTTCCCACCCGTGCCAGCTCCAGGATGTTTTCATCTGCCAGCGCCTGCTCACTTTGCTGCCGCGAGGGTATTTCCCGCTCCTCCGTACCGCCGTCGGATAAGGGATAGATGGCCAGTTTTTTGACAGCAACCTGCCTTTTGACGATCCGCTCGGCCCGCACTTTGTAAAGGTCAGCGTTTACCAGCCCCGATACCAACGCTTCTCCCAGCCCGAAAGCAGCGTCGATAGAAATCATCTTGCGGTTGCCTGTCACCGGATCAGCGGTAAACATAATGCCGGACACCTCAGGAAAAACCATCTGCTGCACGACTACCGACAGCAGCACCTTGCGATGGTCAAAGCCATTTTTCGCCCGATAGGCAATTGCCCTGTCAGTAAACAGAGAAGCCCAGCATTTACGGACATGAAAGAGCAGCTCACTTTCCCCCTTGATATTTAGATAGGTGTCCTGCTGCCCGGCGAAGGATGCTCCCGGCAGGTCTTCCGCCGTCGCGCTGGAGCGAACGGCATAGGCATATTGACTGCCGGCTTTCTGCCAGGCCTTAATGATTTCCTGTCGTATAGACGAAGGAATATCGAGGTTTTCAAGATAAGTCCTTATACGCTGGCCCACTGCCTTGATGGTTTCCAGTGATTCAGCATCTATAGTCTGTAAATCTTCCAGCAGTCTGCTAAACTCCTCACTTCTGTTCACAAAATCGGTATAAGCCTGAGTAGTAATGCAAAAGCCTGTGGGCACATTAATCCCTGGAATATGGCACAATTCACCAAGATTTGCTCCCTTTCCGCCGACCAGAGCAAGACTTGATTTATCCGTTTCCGGGAAGTAAAGCACATACTGATTCATGATAGCGCTCCTTTTTTAAATAGTGGTCTTAAATATCTTAAAAAAATTATAAGACATCTTGTTTCGTAAAAATAGCCATACCCTCAATTCTGTAAAAGTTTGACTATTTTCACTGTTACCAGTAATACTATTCTCCTGTTAGTAATTCTGGATACCTAAATAAAATGTAAAAGTTTGAGCCGGTCAAAGTGATTTTCAACCACCCAACCGGCTCAGGTTTTATTCACAGGACAGGGGGACGGGATGAAACAAGGAGTGCCCACGCCGCTCTCCCCCAATCGTCAATTCATAAATATCATCAGCGCATAAATAATCGCTTGCTGTTGATATTACGCACGGATATTCCAATTACTTTATTATGCCAATATTGGCTCTATGGCTGGACTTGTTTGCCAACATAGGAATTTATGATCTAATACAAATAGCTCATACAAAAACCTCCTATGATAGTCTTTTTCAGACTACCATAGAAGGCTTTTTTTCATCTTCCCTTTGGGGTTCACTTTAGTATTTAAGGTTACCTCTTTTGTTTTCTTTCGTAGTACTTTAACCCAATTAACTGCAATCCGGGTCGCTGTCGTCACACATATCCCTCACTAAAGCCAGCTTAGAATAATAAATCATTTCCAACTGTGTGATGCTGTTAACCACTCGTTGCACTGATTTATTGAAACAAATCAGTTGCTCCGGCGTAATTCCCTCCATGGCGATTACCGCTTGCAATTTTTCACCCTCGGCATTGAGAATATGAGCCAAGGCCGCTTCGCCGAGCGCAATCGATTCGATCAAATCATTGACCACCTGGCAGGGATCACAAGGACACGATACATACACCAGCGCGGCCGGAAAGTCCTGCTGCTTGACGCCTTCCGCATCCGTCCAGTTGACAAAGGCTTCCAGATTGGTCGGAATATCGGGAATGCCGGAACTGTTGGCGGAATCCACACCTAGGTTGGCAATGACGGTAAAGGTGATAACGGCTCTGTAGAACCGGTCCGGCTCTAATGCGGCTTGTGCCGCCGACCACAATACTCCCGCCAAAAAGGTCAAAACATACCTGTCGGCCTGAGTATCTACCGCCACCACGGTGCTGGTGCCGAGATCGACCGGCTGAAAAACGACAGGACTGGCCGGGGTGTGGATATAGGCAATCTGAATGGAAGTCAAATCCAGCGTGAATGTACCGTCATTGGCGCATTCGATTGAAGGGTCGCGCCGGGGAATGCTGTCGGTGATCAAAACATTATTGACAGCTTGTAAAACCCCCTCGGTAAAAGACAGCATCTGATCGCGCAAGGCATCCTGGGAGTCGAGGATGTCTGCCGGCACAAGATATGCAAAACCGGAAGACGCGGTTTTATCCAGATATTCCGGCAGGAGAACTCCATGACCAATGCCCACGGTATTTATCACAATCCCGTCGGCGCGGGCGTTCACGGCCGCGTTGATCATCCAGAGTTTGGCCTCATTGCTGGCATAGATATTACGGCTGGTCTGTTCATAATAGTCGATCATACGGGTCTGGGGAATTTTCTGATCAGTGGCGAAAATCATCAGCTCAGTGGGTGAGTTGTCAAACGTCACGGTATCAAGGTTTTGGCCGATAATGCTCTGAGGGAAAAAAACGTCGGTATAGACCGGCTCCAGCGGCACGCCGGTCGCCGACTGGGAATACTGCCAGATGCCGTCGACCTTGGCGAAAAATGGGCTTTGCATATAATAGTAATAATTGGCGGCAAACCCGATTCGGCCGTTGGACCAGTAATACCCGTTTAAGGTGGTAGCATCCAATAAATTGGGAACGGCGGGTACTCGAGTGGCGGTGCCGGCATTGATGGTATCAAAATTGTGCCATTCGCCGGCAAACGGGTTAATGACCAGCGGGGCGACCAGTTCATTATAAAAGTCTGTACTGCGGCTTAAGGCGCGTAGTTTGAGACTGACCACCTGCAGCGGCGTAAACATGGACGGATCATAATTATTAGGGTCAATACCTTCCCGAATCAAATCTTCATCCGTGACCAACGCCATGATCGTGTTATACTGGGCGTACAACTGTGAATCTGCCTGCACCAGCACAGCGGTGTTGATGGCTGCGGCGGCGCCGGCTTCGTTGTAGTAGGAGTAAAAATTGGAAGACGCCGCGCTTTCTCCGTCGGTAATAAAGATAATCACCTTGCGGGTATTGGCCGGCACCCCGTTCAGCAGTTCATGGGCGAGCAGCAGCCCCGATTGGGCGTTGGTGTTGCTGTATCGGCTGATATTATCAATCATGGTGTCGAGGTCTGCTTCATCTTCATAAAAAAACGTTGTTTTATCGGCTACGCTGTTGAAGTTGGTCAGGGCGGTCTGCGCCTGGGCAGGGTCATAGGCATTTGCGCCGATATAATGGTCGTTCACCAGCGTTGGGCCGCCAGGCGAAAGATTTGAGGGGTTGGGATTGACCAGGCCGCTGAAAATTCCCATGGCATCGGCCTGGGTTACATGCACCCGGGCGCCATTGCCGAACGTCACTAAGGCAATGTGTTTCTCCAGGGACGCATACAACGGTGAAAACAGGATATCCAGATAACTATCAACGGCTTCGACCGCCACCTGAAACCGGGTGGCGGTGTTGTTGTTCATATCCATGGTTCCCATTGAGGAGGTGGCGTCAATCACAAAAACCAAGTAAAGCGGCACCACCGCCGTGTCTTCGGCTCCCTCCACCGACAACGTCAGCGTAAAGGCGCACGGGGCGACGGCACTGGGTACAGCTGTCTTTTCAATGGTTAGAGAATCTACCCTGAACATAGCGGGGAGTAATTTATCCTGAACAGAAGCGTCCATACATTTCACCTCTTAGGGTGCGGCCACTGGTAATAGGAGCAGCCGCTTTTATCTGGCTCGTCAACGAAAGAGGAGTGATTCCAACTGATTTTTCCATATCCATTCGGCGCTAAACCGGCTTCGAACCGTCGTTTTGGCGAGGATGGCCCGGTCTTCGCGCATCAGCCTGACAATATCCATGGCGTGTTTTTGATAATAGGCCTTCTCCGACGGCGCATAGGTCTGGGTGGTATTGTAACCGAAATTGCGGGCATCCCACTGCATGAAATAGGCGTTTAAGGCTTTGCCGATCTCCTCCAGGGCCGGTACGTCCTGATTGAGTACCAGAAAATTGCCCCGGCTGGCCGCCTCCAGCGCCGTCAGCGGAAAGGCTTCTGAAAAAGAAGGACAGATAAACAGTGTGGACAAAACGAATAAATCCAGCACGCCCTGTCGGGGAAAGCCATCCGGGTACCCGCAGTCCGATGTAAAAATCAAATTGCCGGGGGATAAACCGTACTGTTCTCCGACAGCCCTAGTCGCAGCCTTATATTGTTCAGCCGGGGTATCGGCGCAGGGGAAATCGCAAAATACCACCCTGACCATTTTTTCCGCGACCGTCTGTAGGCTGCCAGCCAGCGCGGCCACCTTGTCAAACTTTTTGCCTGTGGTCAACCGGCCGGGGTAAACAACCAAAATATCCGGGGAAATCAAGTCCACTTCGTCGTGGAGCTTTTGGACTTCCGTACTGAGCGACCCGGTCAGCGGAATGGAATTGTAAACTACCCGGCATAACCCTTCCGGAACCGCATATTGTTTGGCCAGCGCCGGGATACCCGCCTGGGTCGGGTACACAAACACCGTGTTCGGCATCGGCGTATACCGCCCGTTCATTTCCTCCGGCACCGCCAAAGGTCTGCTCACAGGAAAAGAGTGCGTAAACGCAATAAAGCGCACGTTTCTAAGAGATTTCTGCGCCCGCCTGATGGCGATATTATATAGATAATGCCAACCTTGATAGAGGATATCGTGCAGAATACACACATCCGCATCAGCCAGTTTTTCAGCAAATATCCCGGCATAAAAATCCGCTTCTTCGTCAAATGTACTGTGCAAGCTCTGCGTGGGCAACACATAATCGTAAAGAGTAACCTGGCTGCCGTTCAGCCTACAAGGGATCTTTTCCCAAATAATCCGTTCATCCGAAAACACGCCGAATTTTTCCGAGTCCCGGCACGTCTCACTGACAATAAGCTTTACGTCAATTCCTGCCTTCAGCAGCATGGCAAGCTGCTCGGCCACCACGTTGACCAGCGAATAAGTCGTGGCTAACCCGGTGAACATCGTGACAATAGCGACTTTCATGCTAAACCTCCTTCCTGTTGCCGCATTTCAGGAATAAGTTGACGACTATCCTCAGCCGACTATGCCGTGGTGGTGGTAGTGGTGGTCGTTGTTGTCGATGTAGTCGTCGTGGTGGTCGTAGTCGTCGAGGTCAGCGCCGCCCCAAACAATTCCAGCTTGGATTGGAAGATGATCTCCAGACGGGTGATCGCATTCACCATGGACGCCACCGACTGGTTGATATCCAACAGCTGATCCGGCGTGACCGTGGGAATGGCGATGACCGCCTGCAATTTCTCGCCTTCGGCATTTAGAATGTGTGACAAGGCTGCTTCCCCTAGCGCCACAGACTGGATCAAATCGCTTATTGCCTGGTCTCTGGTAACAGTTCCTGGGGTAATTACCGGCATACTCATCTGGGTATTCACCATCCTGTCTCGACTTTAGGTAATAAGAAGACATATATCTCTACTACTCCATACTATGCAAACTAACGATGTTATGTTCATTCGCCTCAGAACCTCTACGCCTTAAGGTTCCATTGATGCGTAAACTTTCCTTTCAAGGGCCTAACAACGGAAATACTTTCTCCTTATGTATCCCATTCCGGGCCATTCTTTCATATATTGTAATGAGTATTTGATCACGAGAATATGTATCTTCTCTCGGGAGGAGTGAGCCATGAATACACTGCCCATTTGTTCTTTGTTCTCTCTGTCGACGACCGGCTGTCAACCCTATCTGGGCATGGCTTTTGACGGCTGCCGTTTTTATTTGACTCAGCCACAGCATTGCCGCATACAAACATTTAACGCTTGTTTTCAAAGGCAAGAACCCATCCTGACCTGCAGGCCCTATACTTGTCTTTGTTATGACCGGACAGAACATTGCTTTTGGGCCTCCGGCGAGCAGGAAACAGATAAAATATTTAAGCTGAATTGCCATTTCGTTGAGGTCGCTTGCCTGCATATAAAAAATTCGGCGAGCAAATGCTCACCGATTGTCGGACTCTCCTATAACTGTGACAAAAACACCCTGTTGGTCGCCTTTCCGGACAGCCTGATGAAAATTACCAAAAACGGTTGCTGTATATGCGCTAGTGAAACTTCTCGCAAGACCTTTAACCGGAGTGTCCTGTCCATTCCGCCTTATTATATAGCGGCTTATGTTCAAAAACATCAGCAGTATATCGGCATTTATACCTGTGATGGCTGTATGATTAAAAACTACCGGTTCCCGCGAAATCAGGTCATCGAAGCCATCGTCTTAACCCCCGGAAACAAAAAGCTGGACAACGGTTGTTATTTCTATGTACTCGTCACGAAGCGTTGCCGACATTCCCAGGTGCTGGTCTGTCCCTTTGACCCTTGCGGCTTGGGTATGCTCCTCTGCAAGTGTAACAACTGCTGCTCTCACCATTGTGACGATGCCTTGTGCCCTAACCTTCCTATTCCTCCCAAGCTCCCTTGCCCATCTCCTTGCCCACCGGCAAGGTAAGAGTCAACCGTGGCTTCCGGGTTCAGTTCAAC
>Ga0366774_1016_pt1 | contig 30481 bp, 21 predicted proteins | sample BONcelHN113001D9_FD_207068 | JGI IMG/M metagenome (GOLD analysis project Ga0366774, IMG submission 207068) | Enriched cells from coal bed in the Powder River Basin, Montana, United States - BONCAT cells N11 rep2 HSBNCT.N11.300.1.D9 ...
AAAAGCAATTGAACATTTTGGACAACTACGTTTCGTAGCGGCAGATCCGGCAGAGGGAATGCTGCGCGTTGCAGCTGAAAAACTGGCGAACAGGGAGATAACCTGCGTTTTGTCAGGTACCGAAGATTTGCAGGATGATACCGGCAGTTTCGATGTCATTACTGCCATTATGGTACATCATTATTTAGGTGAACAAGGCCGGGCAAGGGCTACGGAGAATTGTTTTAACCTGCTGAACCCAGGCGGCATCTATATTACTTTTGAAACGATTAAGCCGCAGACGGAGCTTGGCACACAGCTTGGCCTTGCGCGCTGGCGTCAAGCCCAGCTGTTAAATGGGAAAAACCCTGATATAGTGGATAAGCACATCAGCCGGTATGGGATTGAGCTTCTGCCTATCACCATAGAAGCTCATTTGCAGCTGTTACGGGAAACCGGTTTCTCAACTGTGGAGGTTTTTTGGGCCTCCGGCATGCAGGCCGGATTTTACGCTATAAAATAGAGTATGCTACAGGGAGAGTTGTGGCAATTATATAATGATATGTAAATTGTGCTAATGCTTGGATGAAGAGGTTGCTCTGAAAGGAGATAGTATGTATTGGGGCTATAATTTGTTGATACCCGTACTTATCGTGCTGCCTAACCTGCTGTTGGTTTTGCTTCCGCCTCTGTACATACCGTTGCTGAAAAAAGAAGCGCCTATCTGGCTGGTTTTTGAAAGGCTTGGGCAGGCCGGAGTGTTTTTAGTGCCGCTATTCCACCGGATTCAGTTGGATACAGTAATGAAACAAGCAGCTTTTGCACTTATCATCATAGCTTTAACAGTTTACTACTTTTGCTGGTGGCGATTCTTTCGGAATAAGAGACGATATACTTGGTTATTTCAGCCATTGGGTATCGTACCCATCCCTATGGCAGTTATGCCGCTGCTGTATTTTCTAGCTTCAGCGATCATCCTGGAATCGCCATCCATGTTTTTGGCTGTAATTTGCCTGGGCTTGGGACATTTGCCTATTAGCTATAAATCGTATATGCAGATAAAATATCCTAATAAAATATAGCGGAAGACAGGGTGAAAAAGAGTCAGCTTACGTTAAGAAATCCATTTGCTTGAGCGAAAGCGAGTTTAATGGATTTTAGGTAAGGTGGCTCTTTTTCAAGTCTTTTAGAAGACAGGATTAGCATTTCTGGTGCTTTTGTGCGACCACACAGTACATACTTTTAGTTTCAGGCTACTATAGTTAATATGTAAATTAGTTTGGCTTATAAAGATGATTAGTAATATTAATTTTACTTATTAATAACAGTTATGCTACAATCCAATCGTGACTCAACAGACAGCCTCAAGGGGGAGTAAGATGTTTACACTGCTTAACCTAGCTCAACCAACTTCACTAGATGAAGCGTATCAGGTTCTTAGTGCTCAACGGAATAATACAGTGCTAGGTGGCTGCGCTTTTTTTGCGGCTTGGTTCGCGGCGTATTGCCACAGCAGTTGACTTGTCAAAACTAAATTTAGCTTATATACAAGAAACAGAGGAAGAAATCGAGATTGGTGCTATGACTACCTTTCGGGAGGTGGAAACCAGTCCTGTTTTACAGAATTATTTTGACGGAATAGTACCCAAAGCAGTTAGTCATGTTATTGGTGTTCAATTCCGTAATATTGTTACTGTTGGTGCTTCGGTTTTCTCTAAATATGGTTTTTCAGATTTGCTTCCGGCTCTGCTGGCATTGGATACAGATGTACAATTGTGCATGGGCGGACGGCTGCCGTTAGCGGCTTTTTTGAAAAACCCTTATAAAAAAGATATTCTTACCAAAGTGATTATTAAGAAAAATTCCCGCAAGGCAGCTTATCAGCAATTGCGTAATTCACACAGTGATTTTCCGCTGCTCAATGTAGCTGCATCTGAACTGAATGGCAGCTGGCGCATTGTCGTGGGCGCAAGGCCGGGCCGGGCTAAATTTGCCCGCCGTGCAGCCGAAGTGTTGTCTTCCGGTGGCGTTACGCCTGAAAATGTTAATTTTGCTGCCAATGTGGCTGCTGAAGAATTGCATTTTGAGACAAATACACGGGCTACAGCCCAGTATCGCAAAGCCCTTTGTCAGGCACTTGTCCGGCGAGCAATAACGGAGGTAGAAGCGTGCAGATAACAGCAATAATTAATGAGAAAAAAGTTATATTTGATGTAGCAGCCGATGATTTGCTAGCCGACACCCTGCGGGCACAGGGCTATTTAAGCATACGTAAAGGCTGCGATACTTCTTGCTGTGGCCTGTGCACCGTATGGATTGACGGTAAGCCGGCATTGTCCTGTACCGTGCCTTCCTTCCGGGTAAATGGCAAAACACTTGTCACCATTGAAGGCGTCCAGAAGGAAGCTGAAGAATTCGCTCAAGTTCTGGCAGCGGAAGGGGCCGAGCAATGCGGCTTTTGCAGTCCCGGTTTCATTATGACGGTACTGGCAATGAAACAGGAATTGCCTAATCCTACGGAAGAACAAATTATTCACTATCTTACGGGAAACCTGTGCCGCTGTACCGGTTATATGGGACAACTCAGGGCTATTAAAAAGTATCTGGGGGTAGCCTGACATGAATATGATAGGTAAAAGCGTTCCTAAGCTGGACGCATTGCCCATTGCTACCGGCAAACCGGTCTATACGGAAGATCTGATAACAAGAGATGCCCTGATTGTCAAAATCTTGCGCAGTCCCCATGCTTTTGCCCGTATTACTGCTATTGATATCGCTAACGCTGCAAAGCTGCCAGGTGTGGAATGTATTCTTACTTATAAGGACGTGCCTAATGCACGTTTCACTTTAGCTGGCCAGTCTTATCCGGAGCCGTCTCCTTATGACCGGCTGATACTTGACCCCATTGTCCGTTATGTTGGCGATGAGGTGGCTATTATTGCGGCTGTTGATGAGAAAACAGCCAATAAGGCAATGAAACTGATTAAGGTGAGTTACGAGGTTTTTGAACCGGTACTGGATTTTGAAACAGCTGCCGGCCATAAATCGGTCGTCCATCCCGAAGACGATGTGCATTGTAACTTTCCCATTGGCATGGACAAGGAAAAAAACATTACCTGTACCCATCACGTGGAGTTTGGTGACATAGAAGAAGAACTGGCCAAGTGTGATGCTGTAGTAGAGGAGACCTATTATACTCAGGCCCAAGCCCATGCCATGATGGAAACGTACCGGTCTTTTAGTTATCTCGATCATATGGGAAGACTAGTTGTTATCAGTTCTACCCAAATTCCCTTTCATGTCAGGCGGCAACTGGCCCGGGCACTGCAAATGCCGGCAAGCAGAATCAGAGTAATCAAGCCGCGGATTGGCGGCGGTTTCGGCGGCAAGCAGACCGGTGCAGTGGAAATGTTTGCGGCAATTGTTACGATGAAAACAGGTAAACCGGCGCTTATTGTGTATGACCGCACTGAAACGTTCAGTTGCACCACCAGCCGCCATGCCATGCGTCTGACGGTAAGGCTGGGAGCCGATAAAGAGGGCTTTATCCGCGTTGTTGACATACAAGGCTTATCGGATACCGGCGCATATGGTGAACATGCACCGACTACCTTTTCTCTGGTGGGACTTAAGACCTTGCCGCTCTATAATAAAACCAAGGCTGTGCGCTTTAGCGGCCATGTGGTATATACCAATAAAATGCCTGGCGGAGCGTTGCGGGGCTATGGTGCCACACAGGGAATATTCGCAGTGGAGTCGGCGGTTAATTTAATGGCTAAGAAACTTAAGGTCGATCCGACTGAATTCAGACTTAAGAATCTTACAAAAGAAGGCGAAACCAGCCTGTTTAATCAAGGCAAAATTTTGGCCAGTTCAGCGCTCCACCAGTGTATCGAGACCGGTAAGAAAATGATTGCCTGGGATGAAAAGTTTCCTGCTAAGGACATGGGCAACAACAAGATACGGGCTGTCGGCATGGCTGTCACCATGCAGGGCTCGGGAATTGCCGGAATTGACACTGCCTCAGCCGAGATACGGCTTAATGATGACGGAAATTATACCTTACTGGTTGGTTCTACCGATATGGGGACAGGCAGTGATACTATATTGGCACAGATGGCGGCAGAGGTACTTAACACTTCACTGGACAATATCATTGTCCATGCTGCCGATACGGATATATCGCCGTATGATCCGGGCTCGTATGCTTCAAGTACTACTTATGTTACAGGGATGGCGGTTGTACAGGCGGCGCAGGACTTAAAAGGCAAGCTGCTTGAGCATGCTGCAAAATTCCTGGCAGTTGACCGGGAACAAATCCAGTTTGACGGAGAACTGCTGCAAACAAAAGACGGCACAAAAAGTATAAGTGTGGAAAAACTTGCCCAAGCGCTTGTAATGGGGTCAGGCCGGCAATTGACCGGACAGGCCACTTATGGCAGCCCTGTGTCACCACCACCGTTTATTGCAGGCTTTGCTGAGGTGGAGGTAGATAAAGAGACCGGCAAGATTGAGCTTATCGATTATGTAGCTGTTGTTGATTGCGGCACGGTAATCAATCCCAACCTGGCCCGAATTCAAGTCGAAGGCGGCATTGTTCAGGGGATCGGGATGGCACTTTACGAGGATGTCCGCTATAGCGCAAAAGGCCGGATGGAAACAAGCAATTTTATGCAGTACAAGATTCCCTGCCGCAAAGATATTGGCACTGTCCGGGTAGCTTTTGAAGAAAGTTATGAGCCCACCGGCCCTTTTGGTGCCAAATCAGTTGGCGAAGTGGTGATCAATACTCCACAGCCGGCCATAGCTCATGCCGTATACAACGCAGTAGGCGTCAGAATAACCAGCTTGCCCATAACCTCCGAAAAGGTTTTTACTGCCATGCAAACACTTAAACGGTAAAAGGAGAGTAATAGTCGATGCAAAAATTACACCCTGTTGATGAAATGCTGCCTTTAGGAAAACTGTTCACCTATGGTTTACAGCATGTTTTGGCCATGTATGCCGGAGCGGTGGCCGTACCGCTCATTATTGCCAATGCTCTGGGCTTGTCAAAAGAGCAATTAATTTATCTGATTAATGCTGACTTATTCACCTGTGGCATTGCAACCATTATTCAAACAGTAGGGTTTTGGAACATGGGTGTTAAAATCCCTATTATCCAGGGAGTAACGTTCGCCGCTGTCACGCCGATGATTATTATTGGCAAAACCCATGGACTGACAGGCATTTACGGATCTATTATTGTAGCCGGGCTGGTTACCTACTTGGTGAGTCCTTATTTTAGCCGCTTGATTCGGTTTTTTCCGCCGGTAGTGACCGGAACAATCATTACCATCATCGGCGTGACGCTCATGCCGGTAGCAGTGCGCTGGGCTGGCGGCGGTAATCCGGCAGCCAAGGATTTTGCCAGTGCTCCTTATATTCTGCTGGCTTTTATTACGCTTATTCTGGTATTGTTTTTTTATCGTTATTTTACCGGTTTCTTAAGCAATATTGCTGTATTGCTAGGCCTGATTTCAGGCACTGTTATTGCCGGAATCTTTGGTATGGTTAACTTCTCACAGGTAGCAACTGCCGGCTGGCTGGGTGTGACTACTCCTTTTGCCTTTGGTATGCCTACCTTTGATATAGCTTCAATTGCGGCCATGGTACTGGTTATGTTGGTGGTTATGACCGAAACGACAGGCGACTGTATTGCTGTCGGTGAGATTATCGATAAGCCCATCACGCAAAATGATTTGACTCGCTGCTTACGGGCCGATGGTTTTTCTACCATCCTGGGAGGGATTTTGAATAGCTTTCCCTATACAGCCTTTGCGCAAAATGTGGGGTTAGTTGGCTTAACCCGGGTGAAAAGCCGTTTTGTTGTGGCTGCAGCCGGCGTAATTCTGGTGGTTCTTGGTCTTTTCCCCAAATTAGCGGCTGTCATTGCAGCTATTCCCGTAGCTGTACTGGGCGGTGCCGGCATTGCCATGTTTGGCATGGTAGCAGCAAGTGGCATCAAGACACTGTCCAGAGTGCAGTTTGATGGTACAAATAATATTATGGTAGTGGCTGTTAGCATGGGTATTGGTATGATTACCCTGGCAGTGCCTAATTTCTATCACAATTTTCCCAGCTGGGCTCAGGTCATTCTGCACAGCGGTATTACCGCCGGCAGTGTGGCGGCAATTGCGTTAAATGTTATATTAAATGGAACTGAACAAACCACTGAAATTAAGGTAGAGAAAAACCATTATCTATAAATTAGTGGTAATTCCTTTACACTTACCCGGAAATAGGGAATAATAGAAGAAGAGCTGCAAGACGACAACCGTATAGAACGGTTGTCGTCTTGTTTTATCGGAGTGTGTCAGTGGATTAGAAAGAGGTGTTACTGTTGAATTTATGGGAAACCATACCGATAGATCAGCCAGGTGTCCTCGCCTGCACCGGCGCAGGCGGAAAAACCTCCTTGCTACAAACTTTGGAAAGACATGCCCGCTCTTATCATTTCCCGGTAATACTTACTTCAACGACCAAGATGTTTTACCATCAAGTTGAGCAGCTTGCGCCGGTTTTTTCCGATAACTATGCGGAAGGTGCTGCCCGAATTGCTGAAAAACTGACTGTACAATCAAGTGCGGCCTGGTTTAGCTGCCGGCAAGGTGAAAAATGTATCGGCTTACCGGTACAATGGATTGATGATGTAGCTATGGCTAATCCCTCTTGCCAGCTATTAGTGGAAGCCGATGGAGCCCGGGGATGCTTAGTAAAAGCACCGGCTCTTTATGAACCGGTTATTCCGAATACGACAACAGTGACAGTGGGAGTTCTTAATTTGCAAGCTCTTGGGCAGCCACTGAACGAAATAGTTGCTCACCGGCTGGAGTTGGTCAGTTCGCTATTGCACAAAGCCCCGGGTCAATTAATCAGACCTGAAGATATGGCCTTGTTAGCCTTGAGTGAGCAAGGAATTTTTAAGAACAGCCGGGGCAGGAAAGTCCTGCTGCTGACTGGCTCGGGTGCTGTCAGCGGCTGTCACGTAAAGACCGTTATACAAGAACTGCGACACAATCGGGCCGGCATTTGCCGGTGTGTAGTTGCCGCAGGTTATGGTGAAAATATGCGGCCTATTGAGGTATATGACCTATGACGATACGAATAGGAGCTGTTATTCTGGCAGCAGGTACGGCTAGCCGCATGGGCAGGCAGAAGCTGCTGCTGCCGTTAGAGCATAAACCGTTACTTGCACATGTATTAGCGACTGTTGCTCAATTACAGTGGGAGGACAATCTTGTTGTAGTTGGTGAACCGCGGCAAGACCTAACTGCTCTTGGCAGTCAATATGGCATTCGCACTATTTTTAATCCCAACCGGCTAAGCGGGCAAGCATCTTCTGTAGCAACAGCGATAGCCCATTTATCTGGCAAAGTGGACGGGGTGATCTTTCTGCCTGGCGATCAGCCACTGATTACAACGGGACTGCTCAAAGCGCTAATTAGTCGCTTTGCAGAAAGTGCCAGTAATAAACGGATTGTGGTGCCCTGCTATGAAGGCGAATATCGCAGCCCCGTATTGTTTGGTTCAGCATGGCTGCCGGCACTGGCTGCCCTTTCGGGAGACCGGGGCGGGCGGCATTTTATCAGCGGTAATCAGGAAATAGTAGATCCAGTAGAATGGTTTGACGAACATGTTTTTTGGGATGCAGACACGTGGGATGATTATCTAAGATTGGTACAATACTTGCATGTACATAAATTGCAATTGATGGATAAGGTGGAGGGCGATAGATAATGGCGAGCTTGCTGATAAAAAATGCCCAGGCAATTGTAACGGTCGATAATCAGGATCATGTTTTTGAGCAATATAATATTCTCATTGAAGGCAATCGTATAACCGCTATTGGTGATCAGCATTGGTCTGCCGATACTGTCATTGATGCTACACACATGATTGTATATCCAGGGCTAGTCAATACGCATCATCATTTGTATCAAACATTTACCCGCAACCTGCCTGCAGTACAGCACATGGAACTGTTTGACTGGCTCCGGACACTGTATGGAATTTGGCGGGGGCTGACAGAAGACGTGATTTATTACAGTTCGCTGACCGGCCTGGGAGAACTTCTTAAATACGGCTGTACTACCTGCTTTGACCATCACTATGTTTTTCCGCAGCAGCGATCGGACCTGTTTATTGATAGACAATTTGACGCAGCTGCTGATCTGGGTATTCGCTTTCATGCCTCACGGGGCAGTATGTCCCGGGGAAAAAGTGATGGCGGTTTGCCGCCGGATGAACTGGTGCAGAATATACATACTATTTTAACGGATAGTTTGCGCCTTGTAGAAAATTATCATGATGTGAGACCTTATTCCATGCGGCAGGTCGTGCTGGCACCTTGTTCACCTTTCAGTGTTACTGCCGATCTAATGACAGAAACGGAAAAGCTGGCGCGGGTCAAGCAGGTACGCCTCCATACTCACCTGGCGGAAACAAAAACTGAGGAGGAATATTGTCTTCACACCAGGGGTCTTCGGCCGTTAGCTTATATGGAAAGCCTGGGGTGGTTAGGCCCTGATGTGTGGTATGCCCATGGCATTCATTTTAATGAGCAGGAACTGCAAAAACTGGCAGATACACAGACCGGAATCGCCCACTGCCCGGTATCAAACCAGAAATTATCCTCAGGAATTGCTCAACTGCCCCGGATGCTCGAGTTAGGCGTACCGGTTGGTTTGGCGGTAGATGGCAGTGCCAGCAATGATTGCTCCAATTTGCTCAGCGAATTGCGTTCGTGTTATCTGCTCCATAGGCTATCCAGCAGTGCTAAGGCCCCTAGTGGCTATGATTTGCTCAGGCTTGCCACCAGGGGAGGAGCAGCCTTGCTGGGACGGACCGATATTGGCTCCATCGAGGTAGGCAAGGCAGCAGATCTCTTTTTGCTAAGAACAGATCGCTTAGAATATGTAGGAGCACAGTTTGACCCTAAATCACTGCTTGCCACGGTAGGCGTGAACCGGCCGGTAGACTATACTATTGTTAATGGCAGGATTGTTGTGAAAAACGGGGAATTATGTACGGTAGATGAACAAAGAACGGCACAGCAGGCAAATAAGCTTGTAGAAGCTTTGGTCAAAGGTAGCTAATACTTTTACATTGTCTCATCTTAGAAATATTTGTCTCATTATGATACTGGTTGTTGAGAAACCTGGTTCCTCAACGGCCTGCATTATGATACCATTTGACTGAGGTGTTTATGAATAATATCGTTGTTATTAAAGGCGGTGGCGATCTGGCTACCGGTATTGCTCACCGTCTGCACAAAAGTGGTGTATGTGTTGTTATTACCGAATTAGCTCAACCAACTGTTATTCGCCGTACCATTGCTTTTGCCCAGGCTGTTTTTAGCGGTGAAGTGACGGTAGAAGGTGTAACAGGCCGCAGGGTAACGGTGGACGAAATCTGGCCGACACTGGCTGAGGGCGCTATTCCGGTAGTTATTGATGCTGCTGGCGCATGTATAAGCAGGCTAACTCCCTGGGGAGTGGTAGATGCCATTGTTGCAAAAACCAATACCGGTACTGCTCTGACGGATGCGCCGGTTGTTATTGGTGTCGGACCGGGTTTCACTGCTGGCCAGGATGTCCATGCGGTGGTAGAGACGGCCCGCGGACATGACTTGGGCCGCGTGTATTATGAAGGTGCAGCTTTGGCTAATACCGGTATTCCCGGTGATATTGGCGGTTATACGATCGAGCGCTTGGTACGCGCTCCGGCAGAGGGCATTTTTCAGAGCATGCGGGCTATTGCCGATATTGTTACAGCTGGAGAGACCGTTGCAATGGTAAATGAAGTCCCTGTGACTGCAACTATTGACGGTGTATTGCGCGGTTTGCTTCACGATGGCTTGAGAGTTTATAAAGGAATGAAAATCGGTGATATTGATCCTCGCTGCCGTAAGGAGCATTGCTTTACTATATCCGATAAGGCGAGAGCTATTGGCGGAGGAGTACTGGAAGCACTTTTTTGCCTGAAGGGGGAGCGGTTGCATGACCGGATTTGAACGATTACTGGAGTTGGCGCAACGAGCAGGGCAAGCGGATATTCTGACTGTTGTGGAAACACCGGCAGATAAAGAAAAAAGCCTTCTAGGAACAATGCTGGTTATACCTAAAGATGAACAGCCTGCAGGAGAGCTTATTGATGCTGCGTTTACCAGACTTGTCATGGAATTTATCAACAATACTGTTTGGCAGCAGGCTGAAATGATCATAATTGATTATGATGGGCAGTACCACCTATTGTGGGACCGGTTGGTTACCCAGCCCCGTGCGCTGGTATTGGGAGCTGGGCATATTAGCCAGCCGCTGGTAGAACTGCTGGCGTTAGTTGGTTACGAGGTAACGGTAGTGGATGATCGCCCTGATTTTGCAAATCACAGCCGTTTTTCCAAGGCGGAACAGGTGGTTTGTAATAGTTTTGCCTCAGCACTGGATGCTCTGGATTTGGCTGTTTATGAAGCAATTATTATTGTTACCCGGGGACACCGCTATGATTTGGAGTGTTTGCGGACTGTTCTTAAGCGGCCGGCGCCGTATACCGGGATGATAGGCAGCCAGCGGAGAGTGAGTGGTATTAAGGAAATGATGACAGAAGAAGGTGTGCCGGAGGCTGTGCTGAAGCAGCTAAAGGCTCCTATCGGATTGGACATTGGCGCTCAGACACCGCAGGAAATTGCTCTAAGCATTGTTGCAGAAATTATTGCGGTCATTCGGAAGGGCAGCTGCTTGCCACTTAGCGCTAAACGGAGGTAATGGCAGTATGGATATAAAATTACTGGAAGCTATTTGTCATGTCCAGCAGACTAAAGGTAAAGCTGCGTTGGTGACCATTATCGGCACCCGTGGATCGACACCGCGCAAAGCAGGCAGTAAAATGCTAGTCTATCCTGATGGCCGCATTACCGGTACCATTGGCGGCGGCTGCTCCGAGTCGGAAGTGCGCCTGCAGGCTTTGCATGCTCTAGATGCAAATCAGTCAGCCACTTACCGTGTATCCATGTTAAATGATACCGCCGCCGACGAGGGCATGGTGTGCGGCGGGATTATGGATGTATTTATTCAGGTAATATAAAACCCAGCTTGTGCGGAGTAACACTGCACAAGCTGGGTTTTTATCTGTATCAGAAATTAAAAGTTTAAAATTTAAGAAGCTAGGCCGGTCAAAGGAGGAGTAGGTTGTGCGTAACCTGTCCTTTTGTCTTGATACAAAAGGACCAAAAAATCAAGACCAGTACGGAAATAGCCTTGGAAGCAGACCTCCCTTGCTAAAATTCCGGAAACTCGCTGCGCTCAGACAGCCGGAATTTCTTTACGCAAGGAAGGCCTGTTTCCACCCTGCGGGACAGCAATTTCCGTAAGGGTCGGAGGAGACGAAAACAAGGAACGGAAGAAGTTTCTTTTCCGGTGTGTCACTGGAACCGTCCCCGTGACACAAGCTGGGTTTTTATTTGTATCTGAATTTAAAAGTTTTAGAATCTAAGAAGCTAGTCCGATCAAGGGATGGAGAAGGTTGTGCGCAACCTGTCCTTTTGTCTTGATACAAAAGGACCAAAAAATCAAGACCAGTACAGAAATTGCCTTGGAAGCAGGCCTCCCTTGCTAAAATTTCCGGAAACTCGCTGTCGCTCAGACAGCCGGAATTTCTTTACGCAAGGAAGGCCTGCTTCCACCCTGCGGGACAGCAATTTCCGTAAGGGTCGGAGGAGACGAAAACAAGGAACCAAGGAAAGGAAGAGAAATGGGGCCAGTCCCCTTTTTACTTGCAGGTGTGTCAATGGAACCGTCCCCGTGACACGTTTTCTCGCATATCCTTCGTTCTTACCGGCCATTTCTGAAAAAAGGCGGTCCGCAGGATGGAAATAGCGCCAGCTTACGTTAAAAAATCTGTATGTTTGAGCGAAGCGAGTTTCACAGATTTTTAGTAAGATGGCGCTATTTCCAAGCCTTTTTGCAAGACTGGGCCTAGAATTTTCGGTCCTTTTGTTTCGATGACAAAAGGACAAACCGGGCTTTTTCCACTGAGCCTGTAGGCCATATCAATCAAGGTTTGAGTAGAGTGAGGAAAAGGGGACAGTCCCCCTTTTGTTTGCAGCGATTCTGTCTCACTAGCTGTTCCTGTGTCACATCGTTCCCCGTTCTTACCGGCCATTTCTGAAAAAAAGGCCGTCCGCAGGATGGAAATACCGCCAGCTTACGTTAAGAAATCTGTGTGTTTGAGCGAAGCGAGTTTCACAGATTTTTAGTAAGATGGCGCTATTTCCAAGCCTTTTTGCAAGACTGGGCCTAGACTTTTTGATACTTTTGTGGCAATGACAAAAGTATAAGCCGTATTTTTTCCACTGAGTCTGCCAGGCCTTATCAATCAAGGTTTGAGCAGACCAAGACGGTAGTTGTGTAGTAACTACTTACCTATTTCCAGCAGTAAATCACCCGTTTCAATACGGTCGCCCTGTTTGACATATATTTCCTTGACTATTCCATCCATGGAGGCTTGAATAGTGGTCTCCATTTTCATTGCATCTGTAACCACTAACGGCGCTCCTTGCGTTACGCGGGCACCTTTGGCAACTAACAATTTAACAACTGTGCCGGCAAGCGTTGCTGCTACATGGCCGGGGTGGGCTTTGTCGGCTTTTTGGCGTTCTATCGCAGTTGATTGAACACTATTGTCTTTAATTAATACTTCCCGAGGCAGACCGTTGAGTTCAAAACTTACTACCCGCATTCCATCGGGACCGGCATCACCAATCTGCAACAAGCGGATTACCAGCGTTTTGCCTGTTTCGATTTCCACTTTAATTTCTTCGCCCGTTTTTAGACCATAGAAAAAGCTCGGTGTATCCAAAACGGATACGTCACCATAGTTTCTTACAAACTGCGTCCAGTCAGAAAAGACCTTGGGATATAAGGCGTAAGAAATAGCATCTTGATCAGTTAGGGGACGAATAAGGCTGTCTTTTAGTGTTTCCCGGATCTCATCGAACTTTACCGGTGCCATTAGTTTTCCCGGACGTTCGCGCAGTGGCTTTTTGCCCCGGAGAATAATGCGCTGGAGTTCTTTGGGAAAACCTTGATAAGGCTGGCCGAGCTGTCCCTGAAAGAATTCAATAACAGAATTCGGAAATGCCAGACTGTCGCCCCGTTCGTATACCTCATCTTCCGTTAATTGGTTATCGACCATAAACAGAGCCATATCGCCTACAACTTTGGACGAAGGCGTTACTTTTACAATATCGCCGAATAGTTCATTAACACGGCTATACATGACCTTGACCTCTTCCCACCGGTGTTCCAGGCCGAGGGCTTTTGCCTGTTGCAGTAAATTGCTGTATTGGCCGCCGGGCATTTCGTGAAGATACACTTCCGGGTTGGGAAACCAGGTGGCTGAGTCAACATCCTGGTAATAGGTACGCACGTCTTCCCAGTAGCCGGATAATTGATTCATCCCTTGGATATTAAGATCAGGCTGGCGAGAATGGCCGCCTAGAGCGTAATACAGGGAATTGCCGCTTGGCTGTGATGTAGCTCCGGCTAACGCCGCCAACGCTACATCGACAATATCCACTCCGGCATCGATAGCCCGGGCATACGTGTAGATGCCATTGCCACTGGTATCATGGGTATGAAGGTGAATCGGAATGGAGACAGACGTCTTTAAGGCCGACACCAGGCGATAAGCTGCTTCTGGTTTAAGCAGGCCGGCCATATCCTTAATAGCCAATATATGTGCACCAGACTGTTCCAACTCTTTTGCTAAACTTACGTAATAAGCAAGGTTGTATTTGGTCCGTGATGGGTTAAGGATGTCACCGGTGTAACAAATAGCAGCTTCGGCAATCTTGCCGGCATCACGGACAGCTTCAATGGCTACCGTCATGTTATCCAGCCAGTTAAGACTGTCAAAAATACGGAAGACATCAATTCCGGCCTTGGCGGAGAGGTTGACAAACTCTTTTACCACATTGTCTGGATAATTGGTGTAACCCACCGCATTGGAAGCCCTGAGCAGCATCTGGAATAGAATGTTGGGGCATTTTTCTCTAAGGGCAGTCAGCCTTTCCCAGGGATCTTCTTTGAGAAAACGGTAAGCCACGTCATAAGTTGCACCGCCCCACATTTCCAGCGAGAAGAGATTAGGCAGCAGCCGGGCGCTGGCATCGGCTATTTGCAGCATATCATGAGAACGGACACGAGTCGCTAACAGCGATTGATGGGCATCGCGCCAGGTTGTGTCGGTAATTAGCACTTGCGGCTGTTCTTTAATCCAGCGCACCAGTCCTTCGGGGCCGCTTGTATCAAGAATCTGTTTTGTACCCGCGGGCAGATCACCGCTTATTGTCTGTGGCAGCTGAGGCCGTTTAAATTCCGGTTTGGCCCGTGAACCGGCTCCTTCATAACCGTTAATGGTAACATCACCTAAATAGGTCAGCAGTTTAGTGCCACGGTCCTGGCGTTCAGGGAAAACAAAAAGCTCCGGTGCCGTATCAACAAAGCAAGTGTCATAAGTGCCGCTCAGAAATTGCTCATGCTTGACGACGTTTTCTAAAAAGGGCAGATTGGTTTTAATACCTCTAATACGGAATTCGCCCAGGCAGCGCAGCATTTTCGCAATGGTGCTTTTGTGAGTAAGTCCCCAGGTGGAAACTTTGACTAGCAGCGAATCGTAAAAGGGCGTAATCACTGAGCCGGTAAAGGCATTGCCGGCATCTAAGCGAACACCAAAGCCGCCGCCGCTGCGGTAAGCCATAAGTTTTCCCGTATCAGGCATAAAGTGATTAGCTGGGTCTTCTGTGGTAACGCGGCATTGAATGGCATGGCCGTTACACTGGATTTTTTCCTGGCAGGGAATACCCACCTCTTCGTCATGCAAATTATAACCGTCAGCGATTAGAATTTGTGATTGAACAATATCAATACCGGTAATCATTTCGGTAATGGTGTGTTCAACCTGAATACGGGGATTTACTTCAATAAAATAGAATTGATTATCAGGGGCAACCAAAAATTCTACTGTTCCGGCACTGATGTAGCCAACACTTTTCATCAATTGTACAGCAGAATTACAAATTGCGGTGCGCAGCTCTTCAGGCAGCGAAATGCTTGGGGCAATTTCGACTAATTTTTGATGCCGCCGCTGAACCGAACAGTCCCGTTCATAAAGATGAACAATATTGCCATGGGTATCACCCAGTATTTGTACTTCAATATGCTTGGGGTTCTCCAGCAACTTTTCCAAATAAATTTCATCATTGCCAAAAGCTGCTTTGGCTTCTGATTTGGCGCGGTGGTACGATTCTTCAAGCGATGCTGCATTGCGCACAATGCGCATACCTCTGCCGCCGCCGCCAAGGGTAGCTTTTATAATAATAGGGTAGCCATGTTTAGCGGCGAAAGCACGAACTTCATCCAGGCTGAACACCGGTCCGTCGCTGCCGGGTATCATAGGAATACCGGCCATAGCTGCTTGTTTGCGGGCATTAATCTTATCGCCAAACATAATCAGGTGGTTAAGCTCGGGACCAATAAAGCGGAAGCCTTCTTCTGCGCAGCGCTTAGCTAAATTACTATTTTCTGATAAAAAACCATACCCAGGATGAATAGCATCAACACCGTGCTTATGAGCAATGGCCAGTATGCCCTCAATATCGAGGTAAGCTTCAATGGGGCCTTTGTCTGCACCAATCAGATAGGCTTCATCAGCTTTGTAACGGTGGAGTGAGAGTTTATCTTCTTTCGAATAAATCGCTACCGTACGGATACCGAGCTCATGACAAGCCCGAAACACCCGGATAGCAATTTCACCGCGGTTAGCAACTAAAATAGTTCCAATATTTTTCATTGTGTTTTCCTCCAAAAGCCCTTAGTTGCCCTTAATTCGACACCCAGAAGCATTTCTTTCTGGTAGAATGAAAAAGAGCAGTCAATTGCTAAATTATCATAAATTGGCAGGTCTAACAACAAAAAGAGGTCATGTATACGTGTATACGTGTATACATGACTGTGTAATCTTTTTGCTATTATAGTATTATCGAAAACTGATTTTAATTTTTAATACATATATGTCTGCGTGGGATGTACTTTTTTCTGTTTTTAATAGAAAGACCGGTTTTAGTATAGCTGGAAAATAGGTACTGTTTATGAACAAACAGATAGGGGGAAGACGATGCATCTATTTAATTTCTTGCAGGGGATGATCCTTGGTTTTGCCATTGCTGCACCCGTAGGTCCTATTGGTCTGTTATGCATTCGCCGTACGCTGGCTCATGGGCTCAAGCTTGGATTTTTATCCGGCCTGGGTGCGGCTGCAGCGGATGGCGTATATAGCTTTGTGGCTGCCTTTGGAGTTACTGCGGTATCCGGTTTTCTCCTGGAGCATCGACTATGGCTGCAAACAGCAGGCAGTATTTTTCTCTTTTACTTAGGCGTTACAACTTTTCGCTCCCGTCCTCCCGAGCCGACTGTTACGATAAAAAGGGAAGGCTTTAGAAGTGCTTGGTTATCAACGTTTCTGCTTACCTTAACTAACCCCATGACGCTCATGGCTTTTGCCGCTATCTTTGCAGGGATGGGAATAGGCGCAGCCAGTGATTACCGACAGGCAGCTATTATTGTATGTGGTGTTTTCATAGGGTCAATGCTTTGGTGGTTTATTCTAAGCAATGTTGTTAATCAATTGCGTGGGCGCTTTGATACCAAGCGGCTGATTTGGATCAACCGACTGTCAGGAACGATTATTATGCTGCTTGGTGTAATTGGCCTGCTGCTGTAACATAACAAAGAGGAAGCCTCCCTGCAGATTGCTGGAAAAGCTTCCTCTTTGTGTAGTTTTACCGCAATAAGGGTGTAAGTTTTCCCTGGTATAATACATGGAGTGAATGCATTGCTCTTGATAGGGCGACATATAACAGTCGGGAGTCAAAAGCTGCAGTAGTATATTGAGAAGCAGATGCATTCCAGATGATGACAGCATCAAATTCCAGCCCTTTGGCCAAGGTAACAGGCAGGATCGAAATTCCTCCCCGGTAGGTAGCGGCTTGACCGGTTACCAAATGGATATTATGCGTGCTTGCACCGGACAGCGTTTGTAACTGCTGGTATAACTGATTGCTTTCGGCTTCCAGTTTGGTAATGATGCCAATGGAGCGAAAATTGAGACTACTATAGGAGTCCAGAATTTCTACTATTCGTAAAGCTGCTGCTTCACTCGAAGGAACCTGTTCGATAATGGGAGAACGGCCGACTTCGTAAACAGGGAGGGCCCGGGAACTGCCCGGTGGCATAACTTTATTAAATAACTCAACAATTTCTTTAGCCGACCGGTAACTATACAGAATCTCGCGGTACACCGTCCGGGTATCACCAAAGACATCTTTGAGCAGTGTTTGCCAGGTGTCAATACTGCGGTACGTGTGAATGCCCTGAGAAAGGTCGCCCATAATCGTAAAGGATTTATTGGCAGACAGCATTTTTAAAATAGTAAATTCGAGAGCATTCATATCCTGGGCCTCATCAACAACGATGTGATTAAATTTAGTTATGTGCTGCCAGCCGTCAATGAGAAATTTCAGGTAACATAACGGTGCCAGATCTTCCCGTTCTACTTGTCCGGTTTGCAGCAGTGCAAGCGTATAGTCAGTAATAATTGATACTTCTTCTTTTTTGAGGGCGGCAGCTTTGAGATGCAGCTTGCTTTTATAAACTTCCTGATAAGCAGCAAATAAGGAGAGCGGTTCCCATTTTTTGAAGTGACGCTCTAAAAAGGCCTCACCTTCCTGGGAAAAGCGTTCTAAGGCAGGATTATCCTTGGTTGTCCGCGTTTGTTTTGCTTCCAGCACTTCCAGAAAGTTGCGCACCCGGAAGCGTATGTATTGAATAAGGCCGCGCAGGCGGGCATTGTAAGGAGTGCGGCTGTCTTCCATGAATTTGTCAATTTGTTGCTGTCTGTCAATGGTGAGCTGACCGTCAAAGAGACTAATCGGCTCGAGCTTTAGGCAGAACTGTTCAATCTTCCGTTCCCAATAGGCTTCCAGCACAGTAACAAAGGCCTGGCTGCCTTTTAATTTGGCACAAAGCAGCAGGCGGGTACGTTGCTGCCCATCAGCAGCCTGATTGGACAGGAGGAATTCTAAGCGGTTTTCTGTATATAAGGACCATTCAGTTTGTGTAATCTCGGCTGCCAAATCATCCCAGACCATTTGACGCACATCAGCAGCATCAATTTCGGGCAGCAGTTCAGAGATATAATCCAAAAAAATCCGGTTAGGAGCGATAATGATTAACTTCTGAGGGTCAAGCTTTTCATTGTACAGCAGATAGGATAAGCGATGCAGCCCGACAGTGCTTTTTCCCGATCCGGCTACACCTTGAATGACCATGACTTGATTTAGCGTTTCCCGGATGATTTTATTTTGTTCTGACTGAATGGAAACAACAATATCTTTTAATTTATCGCCTGCACCCGCGAGCAGCCGCTCCCTTAAGAGCGGGTCGGCAATCAGGGCTTGTTCTTGCCGATTCAGTACCTGATCGAGAATATAATCATCAACAATCTGCTTTAGTTCGCCTTGTTCAATTTTGTATTGCCGCTTTAGCCTCACATCGCCGCTGTAATGATAACGTCCCAGCACATCATAACTAGCCCGTCCACCGTGACATTCATAAAAAATAGTAGAAACCGGGTCACGCCAGTCAAAAACCAGAATATCTTCCGTACCGGTAATTTCAGGGCGGGCTACCTTTACACGGCCAATATGAAAGCAGTCAAAATCGACAGCATCGTCATCTCTAAAGTCTACACGGCCAAAATAAGGGCTCGGTAATGCTCCCTCAATGTCGTATATTTTGCTGCTATTATCATTGCGCATCAGGGAATGGACGTAGGCGCTGATTTCATCTTTTACTTTAAGTGAATCACCGATTTGTCGTGCCCTGCTATTGATGTCCTGCTCCAACTGTGCAATGATGGCTTTCATATCTTGAATCGTATGCTCCAAGTGGAGTTTCTCTGCCTCATAATCGGGGTGCTTCTCCATAGGACCTCCTGAGATTCCAAAGTAGAAAAGACTGTCTGGCACTTGCACATATACGGCGCCAGTGCGTCTGGAATATTTATTATATGCGGAAAAAAGAATTGTTGTCAATGTAAATTATGGGAATAAATGGAATGTAAAGTGCTGTTTAGTAATGGCCAAAGAAACAGTTAAAGTGAAAAATGACCTATAACTCTCGGCGAAATGTAGCGCTAATTCTCGGGGAAAGTATTTTTGTTCATCTATTGGAGAGTATCCTATAATTAACAGGAAAATAACAAGCATTTTCTAACTTTTTATGGTATAATGAAAATACAATTGAATACAGCCTAAACAGAGGAGCACAACGATGGCAATAAAACGACTGGAAGTGGACCGGGAAGACTTTTTTCATTATCGCGATTGGATGAAAGAAAGAGGATTTGTCTCAGCCAGTTACTTTTCTCTTAATGGTTTTGATGTCAGCAAATTAAAGAAGATGGCTGAACAGGGGAGAATAAATGCAATCCGTTGTGAAATCGGTAGGTCAGTAAAATGGTATTACTCGGAGAATCAAGCTGAACTGGCTTATCTCAGAGGAGAGGTCTAGTCTTGCCGCACATATACGCCTGTTCCGCTATGGAGCAGGTGTTTTTTTCACTGATTAAGAAGAGAATGCAGAGCAGAAGGAGCGCGGTGTTTGAGAAGAGAATAATAAAAATGAGGTGGTAATGTGGAAGGTAAAGTACTTAACTGGCCATTGATGAATAATTCACAGATGCCAATTATACTGAAAGATTTTAGTGAAGTAGGTAGTATCGACACTAGCAAAGACGGCATTCTTGCTTTGACGGATGGCTGGAGACAGGGAGCGGCAGCCGCAATATTGCGCGGCGGTATTAATGCCCAAACTGCGCTTGAAGTTATGGCTCAATCAGGAATTCGCGATTTGAAGATATTTCATATTGAAGAGAAGATACCCCATTTGGAGGATGTCTTTATTTCTACTGTCGTGAATCCAGCCCATACAATGTTTGAAAATGTCAATATTGTATGGCGTCGGGAGTCTTCCGTATTTGAACTGATTCGCCAAATCGGTGAAGAGTACAGCATGCTCTATGTTGGTGCTCCCTTGGCTCACTCTGAGATAATGCCTTTCTATGATCGCATTAAAGAAGTTTATGGCGGCAGCATTACTATGGTCCGAGGTCCCATGCAAGATGTTGAATTTGATGAAGGGGACGAGATTTTCCGCTGGGTCCGTGAGCGGACTTATGAGGCTAATGATTTCGCTCTTTCTGCTGCTTTGCGTAATTACAAAAAGAAGTTAGGTTTAAAGATTGCCGTTGTTTTACCCAGTTTAAATGAAGCACGAACAGTAGGAACTGTCATCGAAACCGCTCTTGAGGTTAAAGATGCCGGCGTTATTGATGAAGTTCTGCTTATTGATTCGGAATCGGTCGATAATACCTGCGAAATAGCACGCTCCTATGGAATTCCTGTATTTAGTCACCCTGAGGTAGCTAGTAAATTAGGGACTTATCGCGGCAAGGGCGAGGCCATGTTTAAAAGTGCCTTTATTACTGACGCCGATATCCTGGCCTGGGTAGATACGGATATTGAAAGTATCAAACCCCGTTTCTTTTATGGGTTACTAGGGCCTATGTTGGCCTATCCGCAAATTAAGTTTAGTAAAGGTTATTTTTCCCGCCCTGTAAGAGTAGAGGCATCGGGATTAGAACTAGGCGGCGGTCGGGTTACGGAAATTCTGGCTCGCCCCTGGATTAACACCTATAGGCCTGAGCTTTCCGGCTACATCCAGCCGCTCGCTGGCACAGTCGCTATTCACAAGGATCTTTTCCGGCAAATGCGCATCCCCGTAAACTATGGAGTGGAGATCGCTATGCTTATCCAGGCCGTGCAGCTCGGCGGACTATGGTCTACCTGCCAGGTCAATTTGGGAGAGGTAATCCATAAATCCAAGGATGTAATAGGCCTAAGTGAAATGGCCTTTCAGATATTGCAAGTACTGGCTCAAATGGAGAATGGCGGCGAGCGCGGACAGTCTAATGATGTATTACGGAGAGTTTTCTCTGCTCACGGTAATTTTGAAATCGGGCTTAAACGCTTTCATACCCAGTGGCGGTCTTTCCTGGAACAGCAGGAAGGGTAGCGAAGATTTGAGGCTGGCACATTTATGTGCCAGCCTTTTTTACTGCCTCAGAAGGGACAGGGGGGGACAGGTTCCTTGTCCCGCCAAATGAAGAAAGTGCTTAGAGTACGAGCAAAGGGCAGCTTTGCCGGACAAAGAAATAATCGAGTATTTGAGGGAAGTCGGAATTGCCAGTGGCAGTGAGGTACAAAGGTTTGAGAAAAGTCGACGTGATGATGTAATAAGAAGTATGAAAGAAATACAGGAGTCACAATCCGGCAATTAGCAAGAGTAACAGGGATAGCAAAAAGCATAATTGCTAGAATGTAAGTGGGACAAGGAACCTGTCCCCTTGTCCCGTTCCAAAGCCTGGGAAGCTAGGCTAATCAAGGAATAGAGAAAAAGTTGTGCGTGGGTGTACTTTTGCCTTGACGCAAAAGTACCAAAAAGTCAAGACCAGTACGGAAATGGCCTTGGAAGCAGACCTCCCTTGCGGAAAGGGCGGAAACTCGCTGCGCTCAAACAGCCGCCCTTTCTGATCGCAAGGAAGGTCTGCTTCCACCCTGCGGGACGGTCATTTCCGTAAGGGTCGAAGGAAACGAAAACCTGGAACGGGAAGGAAAAGGGGACTGTCCCCTTTTTGCCTGTAGGTGTGTCGCTGGAACCGTCCCCGTGACATAAGGGTCAGGAGGATACGAAAACCAGGAACGGAAGAAGTGAGAAGCTTCGCCTTCTCCGTTTCCCTTTGGTTGTCGTCCCTTTCGGCCATTCTGGAAAAAGACGGCCCGAAGGGTGAAAAAGAGTCAGCTTACGTTAAGAAATCCATTTGTTTGAGCGCAGCGAGTTTAATGGATTTTAGTAAGCTGACTCTTTTTCAAGGCTTTTGGAAGACAGGCCTAGAACTTTTGGTACTTTTGTTTCGATGACAAAAGTACAAACCGGGCTTTTTCCAGAAGACCCGCTGATAATGAGAAAACGCAGCGTTGAGGCAGAAACGCTGCGCTTTTGACTAAGTTCTGCAGGGGTTTGAAGGGTGCAGCGCGAAATGTAGAGTAGCAATAATAAAGCTATAGGCAAGAAGAGGAGGCGCTTCCTTGCGTTTTATACATACTTCTGATTGGCACCTGGGACGGTTGTTTTATGGAGAATATTTAACTGAAGAACAGGCGCATATATTATCTCAATTTGTTGATTTAGTGCGTGATGTCAAACCGGATGCCGTTGTTATTGCCGGTGATATTTACGACCGGGGCGTACCGCCGACAGCGGCAGTGGAACTGCTTGATGAAATTCTCAGCCGCATTCTGCTTGACTGCCGGACACCGGTAATTGCCATTGCCGGCAATCATGACAGCCCGGAACGAATCGGCTTTGGTAATAAATTGCTGGCCCGCCAAGGACTGCATGTTGTGGGACCGCTGAGCGGTGCCCATCAGCCGGTAATACTGGCAGACGCCCATGGCCCAGTATATTTTGTGCCGCTTACCTACGCTGAACCGGCAACAGTAAGGCTTAATCTGGCAACCGAGGAGGCCAGTGACCATACTGCTGCCATGGCTTGCCATATTCGTCATGCTACAGCCACTATTCCCGCTGGAGCGCGTACAGTGGCAGTGGCTCATGCTTTCATTACCGGCGGGGAACCGTCGGAATCGGAGCGGCCTTTATCAGTCGGCGGCAGCGGCATGGTAAGTTCAGCCTTATTTAATCCCTTTCATTATACTGCGCTGGGCCATCTGCACCGGCCTCAGGCAGTAGGAGCACCACATATCCGCTATTCGGGCTCGTTAATGAAATACTCTTTTGCAGAAGCGGGACATAAAAAAGGAGTTTATGTGGTAGAACTGGACAAGGCCGGAGCTGTTACGGTAGAAACCGTTGAATTGCGCCCTCGCCGTGATGTGCGATGTATTAAAGGCTTGTTTCATGATTTGCTGCAGGGGCCTAAGGAGCATGAAAACAGAGATGACTATATTCTGGCCGAACTGCATGATACCTTGCCGGTACTGGATGCATTAGGACAATTGCGGGCAATTTATCCCAATGTTTTAAGTATTGATCCCCGCTATCGTGCTAGTGGCGGTGAAATGGGCAGTGTTACTGTTGACCACCGTAAGTTGACAGAAAAAGATTTGTTTGCTGCCTTTGCGGAGCAAATGACAGGCAATGGTTTATCGAGTGAGCAGGCAGCAGCCCTGGAAACAGTGCTGGAAGAAATCGTCCGGGAAGGAAGGGACGAATGATATGAGGCCTTTAACGATATCCATGACGGCTTTTGGACCGTATGCAACAAAACAAGTGATTGATTTTGCCAATCTAAAAGGGCGCAACTTTTTTCTCATTCACGGACCTACCGGTGCAGGTAAAACTACTATTTTAGATGCCATGTGCTATGCCTTATACGGTGCAACCAGCGGTAATTTGCGTACCGGTGAAACGCTGCGCAGCGATTATGCCGGTCCGGACCTGCCCACGGAAGTAACCTTTGACTTTGCTATTGGTGAAAGACGATACCGTGCCACCCGTCGCCCCAGACAGGAAGTACTGAGAGATCGCGGTAAAGGGACGAAAATAGATAATGGGTCAGCTGCACTATATCGCTTAGATGATAAAGGGCAGGAAACGGTATTGCTTGCTGACCGGCATGTGACAGAAGAAGTAGAAAAACTCCTGGGTTTTAAAGGCGATCAGTTCCGTCAGGTGGTACTCTTGCCGCAAGGTGATTTCCGCAAACTGCTGTTAGCCGGCTCGAAAGAGCGGCAGGATATTATGCAGATGCTGTTTAGAACGGAATTGTACCGTTTAATCGAGGATAAGCTGCGCGATAAGCATGGGGCACTAAAAGAACAAGGCCAGCAACTGCTCAGCCAAATTCAATATGTATTAGCTACTGCTCAGGCCGCTAACCGGGAAGAATTGGCTCAGTTAATTGAGGGAAATCGCCAGGAACAGCAACTTGTCAGTTTACAGACTACTGAAGCCAGGCATCTGGTTGAACAAGCCCAGACTGCTCTTACGCAAGGCCGAGTGGATCAGGAACGTCTGAATGAGCGGCAAGCGGCTCAAGATAAATTAAAACAGGAAGAACAACTGATTCCCATTGTAGAGCAAAAGCGAAACGAGCTGGTAAAAGCCAAGCAAGCCTCCAGCTTATTAGATCTGGAAGCTAACTTGCGCCAAATAGAAACTGATTATACACTGGCCGAACAAAAAGTGGCAGACCAGCGGGTAAAAGCTGCTGCAGCTAAAATTAACTATGACACTGCTTTTGCTGCACTGGAAGAAGAAAATAAGCGGGATGTGCAGCGAAAAGAGGCAGCGGCAACAAGACTTTACCTTGACAGTCTGGCTGACAAGTCACAGGCTTTAACTACTGCAAGAGAGCAGGTTCAGCTTGCTGAGCAGGCGGCCATAAGCTGCAAAAAAATCCACATTGATGCTGTTCAGCAAATGGAGACCTTAGACAGCAAACTGGCGGAATTGGGTCTTCAATACGAACAGCTGCAGGCCGAAGCAGCTCAGACCGGCATACGCAAGGCTGAGCTGGAGAAGCACCTTCGCCACCGGGATGAACGGTGCAAGTTAGAGGATAACCGATTAAAAGAAAAAGCCTGCCGCGAACGGCTGGACAAGCTTGAAGCCATATATCAGCAAAAAAATGAACAGTATACCGGTGCAAAGCTACTATTGGCAGCTTTGCAGCATGACTGGCATCAGGGGCAAGCCGCTATTTTGGCAGCAAGCTTACAGCTTAATCAGCCCTGCCCGGTGTGTGGATCAACCAACCACCCTGAAAAAGCCCGCCCGGCCGGTCAACTTCCGACAGAAGAAGATATTCGGGCTCAGCAAGAACGGTGTGACAAGGTGGAGCAGGAAAGAGACGGCGCCTTGCAAGCCGTCCATACCTGCCGGGCTGAAGGTGAGGCTTTACTGCAGTTGACAGCCGCCGGTGAGCTTGAGCTGCAGGGACTGGCAAATGAGCCTCTTGCCAGTTTTGTGCAGGCTGTTGCGGTGGCGCAAAGCGCTTATGCTCAGGCTGAGCAGGCGGCGAAGCGGGCACTTGTAAGTAAAGAACAATTGGACAAGCTAATGGAGCAGAAGCAAAGGCTGACTGCACAAATTAGTCAGGCTGAAACAGCGTATCGCCAGGCCTTCAGCAACGATCAGGCTGCGAAGGCAGTATTGAGCGAACGCCAAGCGGCACTGCCGTCACAATACCGTGACGAACAAGTATTGACTCAGGCCAGGTTGGCGGCAGCACAAGAAGTACAGGAGCTGGATAAACGCTTAGCAGAGGCGCAGCAGGCTGCAGACAGTGCAGGTAAAACGCTGGCTTCAGCTCAGGCTACATTGGAAAACTTGCTGGAACATTGTAAGGTCCAGGGCGAAAAGGTAGCGGTAGTCAGAAAACAGTTTAGTGAACGCATGACACAGGCCGGTTTTGCTACTATACAAGAATATGGAGCTGCCCGGAAAACTCCTGCAACAATAGCGGAACTGGAAAAAAGAATTGCTGATTTCGATCATCGTCTGGCGGCAGCCAGGGAGCGCTGGCTGCGGGCCGATTCCAATGCCCAGGAAATTGCGGTACCTGATGTAGCGTCCCTGGAAGCTCAACTAGCGGCATGCAACGAGCGTTATGGCGTAGTCATCGGCCGGTTTAATCAACTGAATGAACTAATTAAGCAGCAGGAAAAATGGCTGTCTGACTTGCTGCAGTTGGAGCAAGAGCAGACTAGGATTCATGCAAAATATCAGATTATGGCCAGCCTCTTTGATATTGCCTCAGGGAAAGATACTGGGGTCACCTTTGAGCGGTTTGTATTAGGTGCCCTATTGGATGAGGTAGCACTGGCGGCTAATGCCAGGCTGAAGAGCATGAGCCGCAACCGGTACATGCTGCAGCGCAAAACAAGCCGGGAAGATAAACGAACGTTGTCGGGACTGGATTTGGAAGTATACGATAATTATACCGGTTTTGCACGGCAGGCTAATACCTTATCAGGCGGTGAAACCTTCCTTGCATCGCTGTCGCTGGCCCTCGGCCTGGCAGATGTGGTACAGGCTTATGCCGGCGGCATCCACCTGGATACCATCTTTGTCGATGAAGGCTTTGGCACACTTGATCCGGAAACTTTGGATTTTGCCATTAAGGCCTTGCTGGAATTGCAGCAAGGCGGACGGTTAGTGGGAATTATTTCTCATGTGCCCGAATTGAAAGAACGTATTGACGCGCGGCTGGAAATTAGCCTCACCGGACGGGGCAGCCGGGCCGAATTTAAGGTAGGGTAATATGTGTATCATTCTTTTAGCTTATCATTGTCATCCCCAGTACAAACTTATCGTAGCTGCCAACCGGGATGAATATTACAGCCGGCCCAGTGCACCGGCACAATTTTGGCCTGATCAGCCCAATATCGTGGCGGGCCGTGACTTGTTGCAGCAAGGCACTTGGCTGGGCGTTACCAAGCAAGGACGGTTTGCGGCTTTGACCAATTACCGCGATCCGGCCGGCATGCGCACTGATGCAGAGTCCAGAGGCCAATTGGTCAGCCGTTTCCTTGCAGGAAGTCAATCTTCCCAGGAGTATTTGCAGGCTGTAGAGCAAGAGGCCGGGCGCTATAACGGCTTTAACCTGCTTGTTGGGAACATCGGTGACAATGACTCTCTGTGGTATTATTCCAATCGGAGCAAGCAGATTAGCCAGGTAGAACGGGGAGTGTCCGGTTTGAGCAATCACCTGCTCAATACCCCTTGGCCTAAAGTAATGCGTGGACGGGAGCGCCTTAAAAAGGCAGTCGGTTCGCGCGGTAACGTACAGGAAGAGCTTATGTGGCAAATACTTACCGACAGGGCGAAGCCTGATGATGCAGTTTTACCACAGACAGGTGTTACTCTTGAACTGGAGAGAATCTTATCGCCTATCTTTATAGAAAGCCCTGGTTATGGCACCAGAGCATCAACCTTGTTATTTGTTGGTTATGACGGACAAGTGCAGTTTGTAGAAAGGTCATTGGATGTTGAGACAGAATGCTGGCATAAAAAGGAATATCAATTTGTTATTGAGAAGGCGGCTCGCTAAAGAGCTGCCTTTTTTCGTACTACACTTGTTTCGCCTAGTTTATTGGTATTTTTAACCCGATTTTACTATAAAATTAACCAATAGCTTTCAATCCAGTCAACAGCGAATATAATAATATCCATCAACACTTTGCGTTGATTCAAGTCTAAATCAGACTCTTGTATCTTTTGAATCTTGGTAACAAATGCTGCATGTTCCCATTTGTGCGCCCGATATTCAGCTAGGTCATAACCATGCTGTTCCATCAATTGCTCTTCATAGCCAAAATGATATACGGTATAGTCGCTTAGCTCCTTAAATATACGGCAGATGTCGTCATAATAGTCAACATTGTCTTTTGCGGTGGCAATAACATACAAATCGCCGGCAAGCTCAAAAAGCCGCTTGTGCTGTATATCAATTTCCGCGATATTACAACTGTATTCATTCTTCCAAACGAACATATCCTCACCTGCTTATTTAGTCTTCTCTATTATAACTACTTACGGCATTAACTATCTTTTTCCTGCTGCCATCGCCATGTTTCGCGCTTGTTTTGCAACAAATATTTACTATCTGCTAATAAAAATGCCCCCACAGTAACTCATATCTGTAGGGGCATTTACGATTATTAAGTTGGAGCTGAAGCCGGATGGGTCTGATCAGCAATAAGCGTAACCTCTGCAGGTTTGTTCTTTTTTACATCTTGAATAAACAGAGCCGGAATGATGCCGATAGCACACAATACAGCGGTAATTAAAAATACGTCTCCAAAAGCGGCAATAGCTGCCTGTTTGGTTACTAAACCCTGAACAACGGTAAGCGCTGCTACTTTCGCTTCAGCGGCAGCAAAACCTTGCTGAGCAAAACCGCCTTGCAAGATGGTTACCAGCTGTGTTACCGGCTCAGAAGCACCATGAATATAGTTGGTACCAATAGCAGTGTGGAAAATCTGCCTATTATTTAATAACGTCCCCATAATAGCCACACCCACGCTGCCACCGACATTTTTAAAAAGATTAAAAACGCCTGAGCCTACACCGATTTTGTCCTTCGGTAATGTTCCCATTACGCCGTTAGACAGGGGAGACATGGTAAAAGCCAGACCAGCGCCCATCACGACAAGGCCAAAAGCGATATACGAGTAGGAAGTCTTATCATCTAAGATACGGAAGGAAAATAGAGCCATAGCCATGACTGCCATTCCGATTGATGCAGGAATTTTAGAGCCAAAATTATCAGCCAGTCGCCCTCCCAAAGGAGCAAGAACCACCATTGATCCCATCAGCGGCAATAGCGCCATACCAGCCTTGATCGCTGAGTAGCCTTGAATATTGCGCAGATAAAAGGGCAATAAGAATAATCCGCCAAACATGGCCAGGAAGGATAAAAACCCAACTATATTCGACATGGTAAAGGTGATATTAGTAAACAGGCGTAAATCGACAAGCGGATTAGCAATATGACTCTCTACATATAAAAAGGCACCCATTGAAACGATTGTCGAAACACCTAAACCAACAATATATGCCGAAGTCCAGCCTTCCTTAGAGCCCTGGTTAAGAGCCAGCAGCATACAGCTTAGACTAAAGACCAGCAAGAAACCTCCTACATAGTCAATCTTAGCTGCTGTGTCATTTTTAGATTCTTTCAGTATTCTGCTGCCTAACAGCAGCCCCAGTAGTGAAATAGGCAAAATGGAGTAAAAGATCAAGCGCCACTCCATATATTCTACAATATAACCACCGATTGTTGGCCCCAGCGTGCTGCCTGCAGCAGCAAAGGCTCCCCACATTCCCAGTGCCTGTCCTCTCTCGTTAGGCGGAAAGGCATCAGCCACCAACGCCATTGAGTTAGGGAAAAGCAAACCTGCTCCCAAGCCTTGCAGAATACGAAACAGAATGAGGATGGTACTGTTCCATGCCAACCCTACTAATAAGGTGGCCACAGTAAAAATACTTAACCCTATCAGGAACATTTTTTTCCTGCCAAACTGATCTCCCAATTTCCCCATGATGGGCAGCGTCGCTCCATAAGGCAGCATATAGGCCAGCGACACCCACACAACCGAGTCCATTGTAAAGCCGAATGTTTGTATAATGTTAGGCAAGGCAATATTAATCGAACTGCTGACGTATCCACTTAGCATCGTACCAAGTGTAACAGTAAACAGTACCATATATTTATTGGCATACGTAGAATTATCCATAACTACCTCTCTCTTACTTGACGTGAATAGTAATTACCGCCGACATACCGGGTTTCAAAATATAAGTTTGGTTTTCCGGAACTTGTATTTTCACCGGTAACTTTTGCGTCACTTTGGTATAATTACCTGACGTATTTTCTGTCGGCAATAAGGCAAACTGCGATCCTGTAGCAGCACCGACTTCACGCACTTCTCCCTGGAAAGTTTTCCCTGAATAGGCATCAATCGTAACATCCACAGGCTGACCTACACTTATTTTACCAACATCACTTTCATCAATATTAGCGGCCACCCATACATCATGGAGATTAACAATATTAAATAGCGACTGTCCAACAGTGACACTCTCACCGGCATCAATGGAACGGACAGCCACTACACCGTCTCCGGGAGCTTTAATTACAGCATTGTCCAATGCCAACTGGGCATTTTTCAGCGCAGCGGCCGCTTGCTCTGCCTGCGCTTCAGCAACTTGTACATCTTCAATCCGGGAGCCTTCCTGCGTCATGCTTAACGACTGCCCTGCCGCCTCATACTGGGCCTGGGCAACAGCCAGCGTTGTTTGTGCAGCATCCAATTGCTCAGCGGAAATTGCACCTTTCTCGTATAACATCGCCATCCGTTCATAACCTTTGCGGGCATTATCCAGATTTGCCTCAGCTTGAACAGTGTCGGCTCCGGCTTGGGCAATCTGCTGTGGCCTGCTGCCAGCCTTAAGTCCTGCCAGCTTAGCCTCAGCTGCTGCCAGATTAGCTTTAGCTTGCGCAAATTGCGCTTCCAGCTCTTTGCTTTCCAGTTTGGCAATAACTTGTCCGGCTTGCACTTGATCGCCTTCATTAACCAAAATCTCTTCTACTCTGGCTGATACGCGGGAACTTACTGTGACAATTGTTCCTTTTACTCTGGCATCATCAGTAGATACCATTGACGCCGCACGAATCCACCACCAAAGCCCGCCGCCAACAAGCATAACCACAATAATTGCACTTATAGCGATTATCTTTTTTTTATTTTTTACTT